>Ga0316217_10002361_pt1 | contig 22839 bp, 21 predicted proteins | sample 1anoAmetaG_FD_203633 | JGI IMG/M metagenome (GOLD analysis project Ga0316217, IMG submission 203633) | Freshwater microbial communities from Trout Bog Lake, Wisconsin, USA - 1anoA | ecosystem: Environmental > Aquatic > Freshwater > Lake > Hypolimnion/Profundal zone | place: USA: Wisconsin...
CAGCCCGCGCCCCGGCTTGTAAGGCTGAAACCACTCCCCGTCAATCACCAGTTGCGGAACGGCACGCTTGCCTACGCGCCGCACCAACTCAGCCGAGGCCGCCGGGTCGCGATCCACATCAATCTCCGTGTACGCAATGCCATGCGAATCAAGAAAACGCCTGGCCGCGTGGCAATCCCCGCACCAGGTTACCCCATACATTTGCACGTTCATGCTGCAAGTTTACCGCTAACGCCGCTCGCGGAAAAAACCACGCAGCAACTCTGATGATTCATCAGCCAGAATTCCCTGCTCAACGATCATCTGGTGATTGAGTTGCGGATGATTGAGCACCGCGAGCACCGAACCAACTGCGCCGGCTTTGGGATCGGCGGCGGCAAAAAAAAGCCTGTCAATCCGCGCATGAATCATCGCCCCGGCGCACATGGCGCACGGTTCAAGAGTCACAAAAAGCGTGCATCCCGGCAGCCGGTAGTTGTCCATCGCCGCGGCCGCCGCGCGCATGGCCACTATCTCCGCGTGGGCCGTAGGGTCCACGTCGCGCAGTACGCGATTCTGCCCCCGCGCCACAATCTCCCCGTCGCACACAACCACCGCGCCAATCGGCACCTCGCCGGCCTCTGCGGCCAGGCGGGCTTCGGCGAGTGCGGCTTGCATGGCTTCGCGGTCGGTCACGCTAGAATTCCACCCGGACGCAAATGTTTGAAGTTGATCCCTGCCAATCCGCGAGAATTGAGCATACTCGCCAGAGGCCAATCGATGGTCAGGATCAAATGATCGGACGCAAGATGTGCAAGTGCTGCGTCCGTGAGGCCAAACTCAACTGAAGCTGAATCTTCAATGATCGTCGTGGCTGGTTCGTAGAATTCTGGGATCAATGCAATACCCTCAGAAATATGCAGGCTCCATGCGGGCTTTCTCCATGCTGGCAAGGCGTTAGCAAGATTGGATACTTCGGTCAGAACGTGAGGGGTTGTCCGCAATTCCCCGAGGGCCGCAAGTGTTTCGTCTAGAATGAAGATATCATTCAGATGAAAGGCGTTTAATCGCTTAAACGTTCCGATCAAGAACGGATCGAAACTCGCACACCAATGCAATAGGAGGAGGTTGGAGTCCAGCACAACCGGCCAGCCTAGGAATGGGTTAAGTGCAGGATGGTTCGGCGGTTTCATGCAGCATACTGCTTGATTGCGATAAGTCTGCCGTCTTCAGCGTCGAGGGTGACAATCTTGGCAACTCGCTTGAACCCAAAGGGAGTGACCTGCTGGCCCAGAAACTTTGCAGTTTCAGGATCGCCAACGCTGAAAGTTAACTTCCACGCCGGCAGCTTGGCCCCATCCGCTGTCTCAAACGCCCCTGACTCAACCTCTTCCAAGCGTATGTCTTGTGTCCCAGCAAGATCAGGCATGATCTCCTGAATATAGCCAATCGCCTTCTGTGTCGCTTCACGCGGATTCAGCATGCCATTCTCCCATCGTCTGTATTCTACCCCAAAATGGTTTTGCCAGCCTTCGGCTGCTGCTGCGTCATGCAGTGCAGCGTCCCCAGCCCCCAAACCAGGTCCACGCAATGGACACCGATCACCTCGCGCTCCGGAAAAACCTCGGCAAGAATATTCAGTGCCACGCGATCGTTGGGATCGTGAAAAGTGGGAACCAGAACCAGGTCGTTGGCAATGTAGAAATTCGCGTAACTGGCCGGCAGCCTTTGACCACGAAAAATAACTGGTCTCGGCATGGGCAGTTCGACCAATTCATACTGCTTGCCATTCGCCGTCCGCGCATCCTTCAGTCTTTGCAAATTCTCTGCCAGCGGCGCATGGTTCGGGTCGCGCGTATCCGGCTCAACCGCGGTAACAATCGTCGCGTCACCAACAAAGCGGGTTATGTCGTCGATGTGTCCGTGCGTGTCGTCGCCAACAATCCCGCGATTCAGCCAGATCACCTGCTCGATGCCAAGATAATCGTGAAACACCCGCTCCAGTTCCTCGCGGCTCGCGCCGGGATTGCGCTGCTGGACATCGCTGAGCAGGCACTCTTCGGTGGTCAGCAGAATCCCTGCTCCGTTCGTGTCAATCGACCCGCCTTCGAGCACCACTCTCTTCGCGGCGCCATCCGCCAGCCGTGTCACAGGCTCCCAGGTTGGCAAACCGAGAAGTTTGCTGACGCGCCCCGGCAACTGATCGTCGAGCTTCCAGTCGTCGTACTTGGCCCAGCCATTGAATCGCCAATTGGTCAGCGCAACCTTGCCATCACCGTTGCGCACAAAGATCGGCCCCGAGTCGCGCGTCCATCCGCGGTCCGTGGGCCAGCGGTGAAAGTTCACACGGTCCAGATTTGCTCCGGCCCTCTGAAGAATTCCAGTTGTGCGTTGCTCCACCTGCGCATTTTCGACAATCAGATGCACCCGTTCCTGCGCGGAGAGCAGTCGCACAATCTCCGCATAGAGCCACGGAATCGCCTGAAACTTTCCCGGCCAATCCTCGGGATTGTGCGGCCACGCCAGCCAGGTGGCCTCGTGCGGCTCCCACTCCGCAGGCATTTTGTAGCCGAGTTGATGTGGTGTCTTTTCCGGCAAGGCGACAGGCATGATTACTCGTAATCTCCATCCGTCTGCCAAGCCGTCCCAGGGTCGAGAAATCGCCGTGTGATGGGCGCATAGGCGTCGATGCGGCGGTCGCGCAGGAACGGCCAGTTGCGGCGCGTCTCTTCAATCAGTCCGAGGTCAATCTCGCCGATCAGAATCTCCTCTTTGTCGTGCGAGGCCTTGGCTATCACGCGACCAAAAGGATCGGCCAAGAAGCTGCCGCCCCAAAACTCGATTCCCTGCCCCTCAACGCGATTGCCCTGCACGTCGCCATGTTCGATTCCCACGCGGTTTACGCCAGCCACATAGACGCCATTCGCAATGGCGTGAGCGCGCTGAATCGTCTGCCAGGCGTCATACTGCGCCGCGCCAAACTCATCCTTCTCCGCCGGATGCCAGCCAATCGCAGTCGGATAAAAAATCGCTTCCGCGCCCTTGAGCGCCGTCAGACGCGCGGCCTCTGGATACCACTGATCCCAGCAGACCAGCGTCCCCACACGCCCAACCGCCGTATTCACAGCCTGAAAACCCAAATCCCCCGGCGCAAAATAATACTTTTCGTGATAGAGCGGATCGTCGGGAATATGCATCTTGCGATAAACGCCGGCAATCGCTCCATCGGCGTCCAGCGTAACAGCCGTGTTGTGATAAAGCCCCGGAGTTCTGCGCTCAAAAAGCGAGGCAATCACCACCACCCGCGCCTCGCGCGCCGCCACTGAAAGTTTCGCCGTCGACGGCCCCGGAATCGCTTCGGCCAGATCAAAGAGCCGCAAATCTTCGCGCTGGCAAAAATATTGCGTGCGGAAGAGTTCCGGCAGGCACACGATCTTCGCGCCCAACCCGGCCGCCTCGCGGATGCGCTCCACCGCCGAGGCAAAGTTGGCCTCCGGCGCCGCGCTCATGCGCATCTGCACCAGGCCGACTTTATATTTGCGTACGCTAGTCATCAATCGCCGAACAGCCCTTCGCAACGATGCACAAGGCCAACCCTGCTCCGGCAGGATTGGCCTCAATGGTCCTCAAATTAATCCCTACTCTTCCAGAATCAGCACGGCAGCGGCAATCGTAGTTGTCCATTTGCCGCGCTTGTCGCCCACGGCCGATTGCGTCACGTTGCTGGTGCGGACAATCTTGTTGGAGATGCGATAGATCTCCTTCTTCTCGTCCCAGCTCTTGTCCGGATCAAACTCCACGTCCAGCGTGGTGGCCAGCATCTCGGCGGCCAGTTCTTCGGCGTACTCGCCGGCCTGCTCCTCGGTCTCGCCAAAGCTGTGATGCTCGCTCAAATAGCCGTAAGTATTGCGATCCGCGGGAATGGCCACGCCAATGCTCGAAACCAGCAGCCGGTGCGGCTCGCGCGTCGAGTTCTCCGCAATCACGGCAAAAACCACCTCGCCGGGGTTCAGGTGGGTCAGGCCTTCCTTGCGCGGAATCAGCTTGCATTGCGGCGGAAAGATGGAGGAGACTCGCACCAGATTTTGCGAGGCAATCCCCGCATCCCGCAGGGCCAGCTCAAAAGAGGTCAACCGCTCCTTGTGTTTGCCTACGCCCTTGGTGAAAAACAGTTTCTTCGGGACCATGCTTTTTCCCAATTTCTATGTGTCCTCCTTGTGGATGAAAATCGACAATTTTTTTGATTGTACCCGCATGAGTTTATCGCATCTGGCCGGGTGAATACAGGTTTTCCTGCGATTTCCTCGAACGATTGTGTACCCGGCCCCGCCAAAACCGGCTCCAGCGGTCTACGGGGCAATTCTTTCTGTCCATTGCCACTCCCAATTTCCAGGTGGTAGCCTCAAAACTGACTACACGTGAGGAGAATCACAAAATAACATGCAAGCCACCTACAACGGGCTGGAATTGCCAAAGAACGGCCAGCCAATCGAGTACGCCAACGGGCAGATGCAGGTGCCTGATAATCCCATCATTCCATTCATCGAAGGCGACGGCACAGGGCGCGACATCTGGAAGGCATCGGAGCGGGTCTTCAACGCCGCAGTTGAAAAAGCCTACGGCGGCAAGCGCGCCATCCGCTGGTTTGAGATCTTCGCCGGCGAAAAGGCCTTCCGCCAGTTCGGCAGTTGGCTGCCCGACGACTCGGTAGCCGCCGCGCGCGACCTGAGAGTCTCCATCAAGGGGCCGCTGACCACGCCCGTCGGCGGCGGAATCCGCTCGCTCAACGTGGCCCTGCGCCAGACCCTCGACCTCTACGCCTGCGTGCGCCCGGTCAAGTACTACCAGGGCGTCCCCAGCCCCGTGAAGCACCCGGAAAAGCTCGACATCGTCATCTTCCGCGAAAATACCGAGGACGTGTACGCCGGCATCGAATTCAAAGAAGGCAGCCCGGACGCTGCCCGGTTGCTTGATTTCCTTAATAACGATCTACTCTCCAAAACCAAGAAGAAACTCCGCGCCGATTCCGGCGTGGGCATCAAGCCCATCTCCATCTTTGGCAGCAAGCGCCTGGTGCGTTACGCCATCCGCGCCGCCCTGGATTCGGGCCGAAAAGTCGTCACCCTGGTTCACAAAGGCAACATCCAGAAGTTCACTGAAGGCGCTTTCCGCGAGTGGGGCTATGAAGTTGCCCAGCAGGAGTTCCGCGCTGAAACCGTCACCGAGCGCGAAAGCTGGATTCTAGGCAACCGCGACGCCGACCCGTCCCTCACCGCCGAGCAAATTGCCGCGCTCATTGAGCCCGGCCTCGACATGGCCTCGCAAGCCTACCAGGACGCAGTTTGCGCTGAAGTCAAATCGGTTCTCGATTCCCTCGGCAAGACCCACGGCAACGGCGTATGGAAATCCAAACTGCTCATCAACGACCGCATCGCCGATTCCATCTTCCAGCAGATCATTCTGCGCCCTGAGGACTACAGCGTTCTGGCCACTACCAACCTCAACGGCGACTACATCTCCGACGCCGCCGCCGCGCAGGTGGGCGGCCTCGGAATCGCTCCCGGCGCAAACATCGGCGATGGCTATGCCGTCTTTGAGGCCACGCACGGCACCGCGCCCAAGTATGCCGACAAGGACGTCATCAATCCCGGCTCGGTGATTCTTTCCGGCGTCATGCTGCTGGAATTCATCGGCTGGAAGGAAGCTGCCAAACTCATCGAGACGGCAATGGAAAAGACCATTCAGCAGAAGTTCGTCACCTATGATTTTGAACGCCAGACCGCCGGGGCCACCAAGGTCGGCACCACCGAGTTTGCCACCCGCATCAACGCCAACATGTAACGAAAACAACAGTTCGGGACTCTAATCTCTGAGGAGAGAAATCATGCGCAAGAAGGTAAGCATTATCGGCGCCGGCAATGTCGGCTCAACAGCAGCACACTGGCTCATGGCCAAGGAATTGGCAGATGTGGTGATGATTGATGTGGTGGAAGGCGTGCCGCAAGGCAAAGCGCTCGATCTGCAGCAGGCGCTGCCCATCGAGCGGTCCGACGTTCATATTACCGGCTCCAATGACTACGCCGAAACGGCCAACAGCGACATCGTGATTATTACTGCCGGCATTCCGCGCAAACCCGGCATGAGCCGCGACGATTTGCTGAACACCAATTTCAAGATCATGTCCGATGTGGTCAAGAATGTCGTCACTTATTCGCCTGAATCGATTCTGATCGTCGTCTCCAATCCTCTCGACGCCATGGTGCAGGCTGCCTATAAGCTCTCCGGCTTCAACCGCGAGCGGGTCATCGGCATGGCCGGCATTCTCGACTCTGGCCGCTTCAAGAGCTTCATCGCCCAGGAATTGAAAGTCTCCGTTGAAAACATGAGTTGCCTGGTTCTCGGCGGTCACGGCGATTTGATGGTCCCGCTCGTCCGTTACACCACCGTCGCCAGCATCCCGATTACTGAATTGCTCCCCAAAGAACGCATCGACGCTATTATCCAGCGCACCCGCGACGGCGGCGCGGAAATCGTCAAGCACCTCAAGACCGGCAGCGCTTACTACGCACCTTCGGCCGCCGCTGTGGAGATGGCCGAAGCCATTCTCAAAGACAAGAAGAAGATTCTTCCCTGCGCCGCATACCTGCAGGGCGAGTACGGCATCAACGGCTACTACATGGGCGTCCTTTGCAAACTCGGCTCGGCCGGCCTGGAGCAGATCGTCGAAATCAACCTCACCGATGAAGAGCGCGCTGCCCTGAATAAGAGTGCCGCCGCAGTCAAGGAACTCTGCGACGTCATCGGCGTCTAAAAACAACATGTGCCCCAGGTTCGGGTCCCCACGGACAGGTCTTTGTCCGTGGGGTGGAGATCTGATTCTGTGACCTGGGCTCTTACCCTCACCGCTTCACAAAATCCACCACCTTGGGCCCTATCTGCGCAGAGCACTGCACGGGAGCCAAGTGGCCGCAATTGGGACCAACAACTGCAAACTCAGACTGCGGGACCAGTTTGTGCATCCTCTCGCCCTGCTCCAGCGGAATGGTCTGGTCCAGATCGCCCCACACAATCAGCACCGGCATCTTGAGTTGCGGCAGCAATTTATCCGTTGCGTCCTGGCCGGTTCGCATCGAATCAAGCGCCCGGTGAATCACCCAGCCATCCTCTCTGAAGTGGCGTAAAACATCCCGCGCAATAAATCCTGGAACCCTTGGCGGATTGGGCATCAGCAGCGCATCCAACTGGTCAATTTCAGCAGGCGTCGCCGGCGTGAACAGCCGCACATCGTATTTGGGCATCTGGTAGATACCCACACTGTCAAAGAGCATCAGCTTGTTCACCCGCTCCGGATGATCAAAGGCAACATGCTGCACAATGACTCCGCCCATCGACCAGCCGCCCAGGTCCACCTGTTTCAGCCCCAGTGCATCAAGAAACCCAACCACTGCCGCGGCCTCATCATGCACCGAGTAGGAAAAGTCCGCCGGCTTTTCGCTGCGTCCATACCCGAAAAGATCCGGCAGATACACGCGATAACCGGCCTTCACAAGATAAGGCGCCAGTTCGCGCCAGTCCTCGGCGCGGCCGCCCAACCCATGCACCAGCACGGCCACCGGCCCGCCCTCCGGACCCTCGACGAGATAATGCATGCGATGCCCCGCAACCTGCACCGAGCGGCTTTTCACGCCCGTCATGCATTCGCGCAGATACAACGCTCCATTGAAGTAGCTGACAGGGCGCGCCCAAAATCCAACCATGGCAACTGCAATCAGAACTCCCACAAGCAGCAATATTCTCTTGACTGTTTTCATCGTCCACCTCTTTGCTCGACTCTTATTGCTTGCGCCCTTTGCCAGCCCGCCTCAATCACTCGAGCGGTAATCGGATCAAGATGCAGCGTACTATGCGAATTCCATTCCGTCCGCTCCACCCAACGCACCGCATCCGCATCCGATGCAGCCAGCAAATCTCCGCCCACCACGCGGCACAGGTAATCTGCAATCACATAATGGTACTGAATGCGCTCGGCCAAACCCTCTCTCAAGCGATAAATGCGGTCCAGCAATTCGATCAGTTCCACCGGCTCGACAATCAGCCCGGTCTCTTCCCGCACCTCGCGCTTTACGCCCTCGGTCAGCGATTCGCCCAGTTCCACCAAGCCTCCCGGCAGAGACCAGTGCCCCTTCATGGGTTCCGTCCCGCGCCGCACCAGCAGCACCCGGCCGGCGTCCACAATCACAGCGCCCACGCCCACCAGCGGCGTCGATGGAAACTCTCGCTGCATCTTCCTCCCAATTCTCAAATCCCATCCTACGATAACGCACCTTTTCCCCCGGCGTATCATCTAAATCAAGCAGGAGAAAACAATGGCTGAAACCAAGCTGCAAATTGACGGAATGCACTGCGGCGCCTGCGTCCGGCGCGTTACACAAGCCCTTACTTCAGTCGAAGGAGCTGTAGTCGATGAGGTAACTGTCGGTGCGGCACGGCTCACTTTCAACCAGAGTCCAGCGCCCGTCGATCTAGCCATCGCAGCTTTGGCCAAAGCCGGATTCGCCGCGCATCTGGAAGCATGACTCAGTCCACGCCATCGTCCGCCACAGAGTCCCTTAACATCCCCATCCTCGGAATGACTTGCGCCTCCTGCCAGCATCATGTGGAAGAGGCTCTCAAGGCCACGGCCGGCGTGGAATCCGCGCGCGTTGACCTGATGGCTCATCGCGCCAGCATCGTATTCAATCCCGCTCTCTCCGCTCCTGAAAAACTGGTGGAAGCCGTTCGCTCAGCCGGCTATGATGCCGTCCTTCCCCGCTCTGACGCGGCTGACACTCAACACGCCTCGGACGCGCTCGCCGTTGGAGCTGAACGGAAAGCCATTGCCACGCTCATCGCCGGCGCAGCCGCCATGCTGCTGGCCATGCCTCTCGGCGCACAGATGGGCAATCTTGACCACGCACTCATGCGCATTACGCCCTGGCTCTTTGCGCTTCCGCAGGATCTGCTGCGCTGGTTTCTGCTGCTTCTCACTGCTGTGTTGATGGGCTGGGCAGGCCGCGGAATTTACCTGAGCGCCGCGCGCGGCCTGCGCCACGGGGCTACGAATATGAATACGCTGGTCAGCCTGGGAACCGGCGTGGCTTTTGCTTATTCTGCATACTCCACCATCTGGCCCGCGCCGGAGCGCCAGGTTTATTTTGATGCCGTCTTGCTGATTCTCGGTTTTCTTCTCCTCGGGAAAAGCCTCGAAGCTCGCGCCAAGCACCGCGCCCTGGCCGCGCTCGATTCCCTTTCGCGCCTCACTCCCGTCACTGCCCGTCGTATTCTTGACGGCGTTCAAGCCATCGTCCCGCTCGAAGAAATTCAAACCGGCGACAGCGTCCTCATCCTCCCCGGGGAGCGTTTCCCGGTTGACGCAACCATTCTCGAAGGCCGCACCACGGTGGACGAATCCATGCTCACCGGCGAATCCACTCCCCTCGACCGCCAACCCGGCGGCAGCGTCCTTGCTGGCTCGCTTAACTACGAGGGCGCTGTAGTTTGCCGCGCAGAATCTCTCGGCGAAGCCACCATGCTGGCGCAGATTACCCGTATGGCCGAGCAAGCGCAATCTTCCCGCGCCCCCATGGAACGCCTCGCTGACCGCGCCAGTTCCATCTTCGTTCCTGTCGTGCTTGCTCTCGCCGCGCTTACTTTTGTGATCTGGCTCGTCGCCACACACTCGCTCCAAATGTCCCTGGCCTCGACCGTCGCCGTTCTGGTTGTTGCATGCCCCTGCGCGATGGGATTGGCTGTTCCCGCCGCCCTTACCGTGGCCGTGGGCCGCGGCGCGCAACTCGGCGTCCTCTTCAAAGGCGGCGAAGCTCTGGAGCGACTTGCACGCTTGTCTCCCTCCGACACAATCGTGTTGGACAAGACCGGAACGCTGACGATCGGCCGCCCCGTTCTGTGCGGGATTTACGTGGTTCGTGCATTCCCAAAAATTGCGGAAGATACATTCCCTCAGGGGCTAAAGCCCAACTCTTCTTTTGGATTCTTGACTGGCACGGCCAAAGCCGTGCCCTTTCAAAACCCCGAAAACGACCTGCTCCGCCTCGCCGCCGCCGCCGAAGAGCGTTCCAGCCACCCGTTAGCTCACGCCGTCGTGGATGCCGCACGCGCGCGCGGACTCGCATGGCAGCCGGCGGAAGAAGTCCAGGTTCTCCCCGGACGCGGCCTTTCCGCCAAAGTCGAAGGCTGCCCGTGCCTGCTCGGCAACGAAGCGCTGTTCAAAGAATTCTGCATCAAGTTGCCAACCGACTTTACTCCCCCGGAGCCCGGCGTAACGCGGCTTTGGATGACTCTTGACTCCATCCCCGCCGGCTATTTCGACGCCCGCGATGCATTGCGTCCCGATGCCGCGGAAGCCGTAGCCGCCTTGCGTCGCGCCGGCCTGCAAGTGCTGATGCTCACCGGCGATTCCGCCGCCGCCGCCGCTCCCATCGCGCAACAAGCTGGAATCACAGAGATTGAAGCCGGCCTCGATCCGGCAGGCAAGCTCACTCGCATTCGCGCCATTCAAAAAACCGGCCAACGCGTGGCCATGGTGGGCGACGGAATCAACGACGCGGCCGCCCTGGCCCAAGCGGATGCCGGAATCGCCATGGGAACCGGAGCCGACTTGGCGCAGGAATCCGGCGATGTGCTGCTCCTGCGCGCACGTCCCGCCGCTATTTCCGCGGCGCTCGACCTTGCCCGCTCTACCTTGCGCGTCATGCGCCAGAACCTTCTCTGGGCCGCAGGCTATAACTTGCTCGGTATTCCGCTGGCCGCAGGCGTGCTTTACCCCCGCTTTCACATTCTTCTCACTCCGTGGCTCGCCGCTGCCGCCATGGCACTCAGCTCTGTCAGCGTGCTAGCCAACAGCCTCCGCCTGCGCGCTTGGCGCCCCGAGTAAGCACAAACCGCTCCGTCACGATAAACTAAGCAAGAGATTTTCCGTGCGCATTCTGAACCGCTACATCTCCGGCGAAATCCTCTCTCACGCCCTCATCGGCGGCGTGATCTTCACCTTCATTCTCTTCATGAAGGAACTGCCCCACATCCTGGAGATGGTGGTTCACAATAGTTCTACCCTGGTCAGCGTGGCTGAAGTCGTTCTTTTCATGCTGCCCAATTTCTTCACCGTCACCATTCCCATGGCCGTGCTCGTTGGCGTGTTGCTGGGCCTGAGCCGCCTTGCCGCCGACAGCGAAATCATTGCCATGCGCGCCTCCGGCCTGGGCATCGGTTACTTTGTCCGCGTCGCCTCCGTCGTTGCTGTTGCCGGCACATTGCTGGGATTAGCCAATTCTTTATATGTTTCTCCCCGCGCCAATCAGGCCATCCTGGCTATGGACAAAGCCCTGGCCACGCAGGCTTCTTACGAAATCGAGCCGCGTGTCTTCAACGAGGACTTCCATAACTTCGTTCTTTATGTGCAGGATGTTCGTTCTGGAACTGGCGCGGCCAACTGGCGCCAGGTTTTCATGGCTGACACCACCGACCCCACCACACCGCTGATCACCACTGCCTCCGCAGCCACGGTGGCAAGCGATTCCAGCCAGGAACTGCTCATGCGGTTGCGCGATGGCTCGCGCCACGAAACTGTCGCGGGCCAGCCGCAACAATACAACATCTCCACCTTCGACTTCACGGATTTGCCCCTGGCTGCCAGCCAGCAGAGCGAAGGCCATCTCGGCCGCTTGGACACGGCAATCTATGCTATGCCCCTGGATCAGCTTCAGGCACAAACCCATGGCCCGGACGGCAAGCGTTTTCAAATCGAGTTGCAAAAACGCTTTGCCTATCCCGTAGCCAGCCTGGTGCTGATGCTGGTCGCCGTTCCCCTCGGCGTGACCTCCCGGCGAGGCGGCAAGAGCTCCGCCTGGGTAGCTTCTCTCGCTCTCGTTGTCGTCTACTACTCGCTCTCCCTTATCGGCATAGCCCTGGGCAGGCAAGACTGGATCTCCGCATTTTTCGCCGTCTGGTTAGCCAACCTGCTCTTCGCCGCCGGCGGCCTCTTCCTGCTTTGGCAAATGGCCTCCGGAGGCCGCGTTTTGAATGCCATCTCCACATGGACTTCGCGCTTCCAAAAAGCCGCTTCCTCCGAGCCATCCAAGCCTCATGCCATCCCGCTGGGCGGCTTGTTGAACAGATTTCAGTCGCGCCCGCAGCACGCCCCGGCACGTAATGTCTTTCCGCGCATCCTCGACAAATACGTGGTGCGTGAGTTCCTTGGCATTTTCTTTCTTGTGCTCGCCGGCTTCGTTGTCCTCATCCTGGTCTTTACCGTCTTTGACCTGCTCAAAGATATCCTGAGCCACAACATTAGCTGGCTGACCGTCGGCGCCTATCTCATCAACCTCACGCCCAGCATGCTTTACCAAATTACGCCGCTGGCCGTGTTGATCGCCGTGCTGGTCACCTTCGGCGTGCTTAATCGCAACTCGGAAATCATCGCCATGAAGGCCTGCGGCATCAGCCTTTACCGCCTGGTCGTCCCCGTGGTCTTCATCGCCGGCATCCTCTCGGTTAGCCTCTTTCTCTTCGACCAGTATTATCTGCCCCAGGCCAACCGCAAGCAGGAAGCCCTGCGCAACATCATCAAGGGCAAGCCGGCGCAAACCGTCCTGCGTCCCGAGCAAAACTGGATATTCGGCCATCCCCATCCCGGCGAGCCTGACCGCATCTTCTATTACCAGTTTTTCGATCCGCGCCACGACGAGTTCGCCAATCTCTCCCTCTTCGAGTTCGATCCATCCACCTTTGCGCTCTCGCGTCGCATCTTTGCAGTCCGTGCCGCATGGAATCCAGAAACCTCTTCATGGCGCTTTCTCAACGGCTGGCAGCGAGACATAACGGGCGCCAACATCACCGAGTTCCGCGAATTCCAGCAAACCTCTTTCCCTGAGATTCACGAGGCTCCCAGCTACTTCAAGAAGGAAAAACTGCAATCGCAGGAAATGAACTTCGGCCAGCTCGATCGCTATATCGGCGATCTGCGTCAAAGCGGCTTTGACACCATGCGCCTGCGCGTCGAACTGTGGCATAAGCTGGCTTACCCATTGATGGCCATCGTCATGGCGGCGCTTGCCATTCCCTTCGCGCTTTCCATGGGCCGCCGCGGCTCGCTCACCGGCATCGCCGTGGCCATCGCCGTCACTCTCGCGTATTTTGTCGTTGACGGCCTCTTCGGCGCGCTCGGCGACGTAAACTACCTGCCCGCCGCCCTCGCCGCCTGGTCCTCCGATCTCCTCTTCGGCCTCATCGGCGGCTATCTACTGCTGAGAACACCCACTTAAGCAGGCCTTGCTTATTTCCCAAGCTGCGGCGATGCGGATGCCCCCAGCATCGAAATCAGATCTTGGATGTTCTTTTCTGCCTCGGCCGCTGGAAACAGAAACTCTAATCCCAACCCCGTGCCTGGCCGCACATTCATCACGCGCGCAAGAGTGCTATAGCTTTTTCCGTTCAGGTTCAATCGAAGGTTGACCTTGGCTGAGCGCTCAACATGCAACCGCGCATGGGTCTCGATGTAGCATCCGCTTGCGCTGATATTTGTTACCCTTCCTCGAAACAGGCATTCTGGATCATGGGTCAGTGCTTCCGAGGGACCATCACACCAGAATCGCTGCCGGAGCCTGCGCTCCTTGCCTGCAAATACTTCCGCCTTCGGCATTTCACTTGTTTGCTGAGACAATTTCATTTCAAGCCTTGCATTGCAAAGATTGAGTCCGCATCCCATTTATCTCTGTATTTCCTATCGGCATATTCTTGGCTCTTTGCACAGCGGTAAAAGAAAAAATTCTCAAAAAATGTAATTTTTTCTGCTTATCAAGGAGTGAACTGCTCTTGCTCAGTCCGTCCTGATCTTTATCATCTTGCTTTCGTGCCGATCCCCAGCTCAGGCGCCAATCCACTTTACCCGCCCCTCCCCGTACAATAAGACTATGCTTCGCGATCTCGCCCCCCTCTACAGCTACATGCGCCGCTACCGCTGGGGATACCTGTGGGGCACGCTCTCCTGCATCGGAACCAACACCATCTGGGTGCTCTTTCCGCAGGTCATCAAAATGGCCATCGACGGCATCGGCGGCAACTGGGTCATCCATCCCCGCGCATTGCAGTTTGTCGTCGATACGTTGAGCCACGGAAGCACGCGCGGCAAAGTTCTGGTCTTCGCCGGCCTCCTGCTTGTCATCGCTGCGGTCAAAGGCGTCTTCCTTTACTCCCAGCGCTGGATTCTCATCGGCATCTCGCGCGAAATCGAGTTCGACCTGCGCAACGATCTCTTCCGCAAGCTCGAACTGCAAGACTCCGGCTTCTATCAGCGCTATCGCACCGGCGACATCATGGCCCGGCTCACCAACGACCTGAACGCCGTCCGCATGTTGCTCGGACCGGCCCTCATGTACAGCGCCAACACCATCTTCTTCACCGTCGGCGCGTTGTTCTTTCTGTTGCGCATCAGCCCCTGGCTCACGCTGGTCGCATGGGCGCCCATGCCGCTCGCCAGCATTCTGATTCAATACTTCGGCAGCCGCATTCACGACCGCTTCGAGCGCATACAGGCCAGCTTCTCTGAAATCAGCGCCCAGGCCCAGGAAAACTACTCCGGCGCGCGCCTGGTTCGCGCCTTCTCTCGCGAAGAATCCCAAATCGGACTCTTCGAGCGGCTCAACCTCCAGTACATCGCCCGCTCCCTCAAGCTCGTCCAGCTCATGGGCATGTTGTGGCCCACGCTCGAGTTCATCCTGGGCATCGCGATGATCATCACCCTGCTGGCCGGCGGACACCTGGTCATTGCCCATCACATCACCGTCGGCCAGTTCGTAGCCTTCAATACCTACATGGTCCTGCTCACCTGGCCCATCATCGCCGTGGGCTGGGTCATCAACATCTTCCAGCGCGGCACCGCCTCGGTGAAACGCATCGATGAGTTGCTCCGCGCCGAGCCCGCCATCGACGACAGCATGGCCGATACCTCGATTGCATCCGATATGGTTTTCAATGGCGAAATCGAATTCCGCAATCTGAATTTCAGCTACGGAGACACGCCGGTCTTACACCCCACGGACAAAAACCCGTCCGCGGGGACCCTGGTCCTCCGCGGAATCTCTCTCAAGATTCCCGCCGGTTCCACCCTGGCCATCGTCGGCCCCACCGGTTCCGGCAAATCCACGCTTATCAACCTCATTCCGCGCCTCTACGACGCCCCTGAAGCTTCGCTGCTCATCGATGGCCGTCCGTTGCGCGATTATCCTCTCGCCGTCCTTCGCCACAACATCGGCATGATCCCGCAGGAGACCTTCCTCTTCAGCGCAACCATTCGTGAAAATCTTACCTTTGGCTCGCCCCATGCCAGCGCAGAAGAAATGCTCAAAGCCGCCGAAGCGGCCCACATCCGCCTGGAGTTTGAAGAATTTCCGCAGGGATTTGAAACCATGGTCGGCGAGCGCGGCGTCACGCTCTCCGGCGGGCAAAAGCAGCGCGCCGCCATCGCCCGCGCCCTGCTGCGCCGCCCCTCCATCCTCATCCTCGACGACGCCCTTGCCAGCGTCGATACCTACACCGAAGAACGCATCCTGGGCGGCCTGCGCAGTTACACCACAGCCTCAACCACCATCCTGATTTCTCATCGCGTCTCCACCGTGCGCAATGCCGATCAGATCGCCGTGCTCGATCACGGCAGAATCGTCGAGTTGGGCCGGCACGATGAATTGCTCGCCCTCGACGGCTACTACGCCAGCCTTTATCAGAAGCAGCAACTCGAAGAAGAACTCACCGTCGCAGGTTGATCGGCTTTGCGCCCCCTGCTTTTCACGCGTTCCAGTGCGAAGCGGCCAAACTTTCTGAACCGTGACCAGAGCCATCAAAGCTCGAAAGCCCGCTGCCTAATTTGCTTATTTGCGGCGGCGCGGGGTTGACCTCCGGATCACTGGCCACTTTCCGCCAGGCGTCCCGCACGTTCTTTACGCACTCAATGGCGTGCTCGAACTTCTGCCTGGATGCCGACTGCGAGGCCTGCAATATCTGCGCGAAAATCGATGCGTAAAACTCGCTCAGCGCCTGCGCTGGCCGTCCCCCCACATCCATGCGCAGACGGGCCTGCAAGTGAATGATGATTTCCAGCGCACGCTTAACCGCTATCCGGCGAGCCGTCGCGTCGCCGCGCTCCGTGGCCGCACTGGCCGCCAATAGGAATCGAACCATCCCGTCATATAGCGCCACTACCAGATCCACTGCCGATGCGCCGTCCAGCGCCACTCCCTGATAACTCCCCATCGCAATTCAGCTCCTTAGCCGTTCGTGTTTCCGTTATAGCCGGTGATCGCCGAGTAAAGTTCGTTCACGCTGTTCAATTGCGAAGGCAGCGACTGCAATAGCTGATTCGCCTGGTTCAATTCCGTCGTCAGGCTCGATTGCTGCGCCGAAATCGCAACCTCTTCCTTGGATATCTCCGCGTTCAAAGACGATTCGATGCCGCTGTCCGATTTCAAGCTTAGCGCCAGAATTCCCGTCGTTGAGCTTGTGCCTGCATTCGTCAGCATGGTGCTGAAGCTCTGGCCCCAACTGTTCGCGTTCTGAAAAAATCCCACTACGCCGCTGTAGTCCGAATTCAGCACCGAATCCAGGCTGGTGGCGTCAAAACTCAGCGTGCCGTCGTTGTTCACGCTGACGCCCAGGCTGGTCAGATTGCTGATATCCGACGATTTCGTATAACTCAGCGTTGCGCTGGTGGTGTTGGTAGCGTCCAGTATGTTGGATGTCACGGTCAGCGCCCCTGCGCTTCCCGCCGTTCCTGACAGCAGTGACAAACTTGATGTTCCATCGCTGTTCTGCACCACCGAGGCTGTCACCCCGAGATTGGCCCTGTTGATCGCGCCGGCAAGATCAGCAAGCGTGCTGCCCGGCGAAGTCGGCACATTGATGGTCTGCTCCACGCCATTGCCCACCTGGATATTGATGGATCCCGCGAGCGTGTCGCCCGCGTTCGCTATCCCGGTCAGCGTGCCGCTGTCTGCTGTCGTGCTGGTATAACTTCCCGCGCCTGTATAACTCAGCGCCGTATCGCTGGTGGCAACAATGCTGGAGTTAATGGCCAGCGATCCGCTGGAACCCGCCGTCTGCGAAGTCAGCGCCAGCGTTGACTCGCCGTTGCTGGTTACCACCTTGGCTGTAACCCCGATATTCGCGGTATTAATTGCGTTGGCCAGGCCGGTAATTGTGCTGTCCGTCGCCGGCACGCTGATCGATTGCGCCGTCCCGCCGCCCACCTGAATCGAGATCGAACCCGACAAGGCCGTGCCCATTCCGGTCGATATCGAGGTCAGATAGCCATTCGGGTTTTGCATATTCAGCCCGCCCAGCAACTGCTGCTGCAACAGTGACAGCGTCGGAGAACCAAACAGCGGCTCCGCAACGCCCGAACTGTTCAAACCCTCCTGCGCGTTCACTCCGCTGATCAGCGAGTTGTAGTCGCTCACCATCTGGTTGATAGTGCTTTCAACTCCCGAGTTGTTGTTGCCGATGACTACCTGCACCTGTTCCAGACTGCCATCCGATTCAGTTGCGCTGGGCGCCAGCAACTGAAACGTCACCCCGGGAATCAGATTGGCAACTGTATTCGACGCGCTGTTCAACGCCACGCCATTCACCGTCAAGCTCGCATCCTTGCCCGCCGTCGTAGCCGTATAGGCCAGCGTGCTGCTCGATGCCGTACTGTCGGCAATCGTATTGGCGCTCACCGTAATGTTCCCGCCAGCGCCCGACGTACCTGAAACCAGGCTCAGACGGGAACCAGTCGAATCCGTCAGAACGCTCGCGGTGACGCCGGCCCCGGAAGAATTGATCGCCGATGCCAGCCCGGCGAGCGTGTTGTTCGAAGAGTTCAGCGTAATCGTTTGTGCCGTTCCGTTGCCCGTCTTGAGCGTGATGGACCCCGAAAGCGTATCGGTGGATTTTGCAATCTCCGCCAGGTACCCGCTCGAGGTCTGCGCCAGATTTGCCACCTGCACCGTGTACGTGCCGGCATTCGCCGTCGAATCCGCCGCCGTCAGCGTCAGCACATTCGTATCCGAACTCGACCCCATCTTCTGCGCCATCACGCCTGTAAAATCTGTCAGCGAACTCATGTCGCTGGAGAGATTCGACATCAGCGTTCCCATGCTCGAAATGGCCGTGTCCTGGCTTTGCAGAGATGTCAACTGGTTCTTCCAGGGCGTCTCCACGTTCTGGAGATTGCCCACGATCGAAGCCACTGTCGCGCTCACGTCGAAGCCCGTCCCGCTGGTCGGCGATCCGAAATTCAGTCCTACTGTGCCCATCGCTGCCTCCGTATTTAATCCGTGCAGCCGGCGAACCACACAAGTTCTAACCAGATTGAAAAAAACTCATGAATCTCGCCAACTGCCTGATCCCCGATTTCTTCTGCACTTCCCTCAACTCTTTTGCTTCATCGGCCCTGCGCGCTCAATGCTTTAACCAGCACGCCGTTTTGCCCCTTTACCGACGCACAGAAGGGCGCCTGCGAGGGCGCCCTTCTCTGGTTACTGGCTTTACGCCGTTAACATCACCCCGGCAATACCTTCCTATTGCCAGGAGCTTCGTTTACTGCAACAGCTTGGTCACTTCCTGCTGCACGCTGTTTGCCTGCGCCAGCGCGGCGATGCCGGTTTGGCTCAGAATCTCGTACTTGGACATATTGGAGGTTGCTGACGCATAGTCGGTTGCCTGCACCGCGTTCTGTGCCGAGGTCACATTCTCCTGCTGCGTGCTGAGCACGGAACTGACCGCGTTCAGCGTATTGATCATCGCTCCTACATAGCCGTCCTGCGCTGCTACGTCGGCGATAGCTGAGTTGAGTGTGGTCAGAGCAGCTTCCGCGCCGCCCTGAGTGGTCAGGTTGTTGGTGGTCAGGTTGGCGCCTGCACCGGCCGTATAGCTGATGGTGGCAATTCCTCCCGTTGCATCCGAGGCGAGTCCGCCCGCGGCAGTCTCGCTGATGGACGTGTCTTTGCCGCCGCCGGCAATGGCAATCTGCTGCATCCCCGCGGTCGTCGGCGCTCCTGTGCTTATCATCCCGGAGATCATGATGCCGGTGTCCGCGCCCGCTCCCGCATCTCCAGCTGCTGCTCCCGTGGTGAACGTCGCCGTCAAGCCGCGGCCCGAGGCGTTGATCGCCGCAATCAATCCGCCGACAGTTGTTGCTGAGTTCGTGGTCACAGATCCCGTCGATCCGTCAGCGTTCTTGTAGTTGATGGTCATGGTGGTGGCAGCCAGCGTATCCGTGCTCTGCGCGTTCCCGGTGCTGCCGGCGCCCGCGGTGAGATCAAAAAATACATTGGTGCCGGTGTTGTAAGCCATCGCACCCGCCGTGTCGCCCACATTGGTGGAAGACAGCGAGGAGATGCTCAGATTGTCCAGCGATGCGCTCTTGGTCGATGAATCGCCCGTGTATACGCCTACTGTGCCGGCGCCGAAAACCTGCGCCTGGTTGTAGGTGGTGGTTGATCCGATATTGTTCACTTCCGACAGAATCGACTGGTACTCCTGGTTGGCAGCGGTCAATTGCGTGCCGGAAAGGGTGCCGTTCGAGGCTTCGGTAGCCAGCGTCACGGCCCGGTTAAGCAGGTTTGTCACTTGCGAGAGGGCGCCATCGGCCACTTGCAGCAAGCCGACGCCTTCGGCGGCATTGGTTTTTGATTGGGTTAGCGCCTGCTGGTTGGCCTGCAAGCCATTGACCAGTGAAAGGCCGGCCGCATCGTCAGCTCCGGAGTTGATCTTCGATCCGGAGGACAACTGCTGCAGCACGGTGTTCAGGCTGCTGTTGGTGTTGTTCAGATTGTTCTCCGCATAGACTGCGGAGATGTTGTTCAAAACACCCAGGGACATGGGGTTCTCCTTGTGCGATGCGTGGATTTGCGGTTCCTCCCAAAAGCGCTCCCATTTTTTTTGTGAACCCTGGGTCGCTGCTCTCGGTGTGGCTGCCGCCGCATCTTGCCCCTTCTTCGGCCTCTCCTCCCCAGACTTTATTTCCCCGCTTTTGTGTCCTGCCTCGGACACTTTTCCTGCACCTTCTTTAATTCCTCAATCTTTCCCGGCCCCCGCCGATATCCACCCTGAAGGAGCTTGCCGCCATGATCGAACTTACCCGGCTCAACGGCACGCCAATGGTGCTCAACAGCGATCTGATTAAAACCGCGGAGGCCTCCCCGGACACCATGCTGACTCTGATTAATGGAGAAAAGCTGATCGTGCGCGAAGACACATCCGAGATCGTCGAACGCGTGCTCGCCTACCGCGCGCGCCTGCTGGCCTCCGTCGCCAAACGCCTGCCGACGTATGGCGAGCTGCAGCGGGCTGTCTCACTCGCCAGCCTGGACGTCTCCGGCCAGACCAGGCCTCCATCGCCGCCTGGGCAAAACCCGCGCTAGCAATGGTCAGTTAAGTTTCCGCTCTCCACGCACCATTTTTTCGAGGATCTCTTCATGGATAAAGGCAGCATCGGCGGAGTCTTCCTGGCCATCGCCGGCATCGTCGCCGGGCTGCTCATCGAAGGCGGCAACCTGGGCCAGGTCCTGCAGCCCACCGCCGCCCTGATCGTCTTTGGCGGCACCATGGGCGCAGTGCTGCTCCAGTTTCCGCTCTCCACGGTGCTCGCCGCATTCGCCAGCCTGGCGCATGTCTTTTCCGCGCCTCAAAAGCAGAGCGACCTGCTCCTCCGCCAGTTGGTCGCCTTCGCCAACAAGGCCCGCCGCAACGGTGTCGTCTCCCTGGACAGCGATCTGGAAACCATCCGCGACCCTTTCCTCAAGCAAGCCCTCATGCTGGCTGTCGACGGCACCGAGCCTTCCGAACTGCGCAAGATCATGCGCGTCAGCATCGATTGCACCGCCGAGAGCGAAGAACGGCTCCCCGCGGTCTTCGAATCCGCCGGAGGATTCTCGCCCACCATTGGCATTCTCGGCGCTGTTCTCGGCCTCATTCAGGTCATGAAAAATCTTGACAACATTCAGGAAGTCGGCAAAGGCATCGCCGTCGCTTTCGTCGCCACCATCTACGGCGTCGGCATCGCCAACCTCTTCTTCCTCCCCTTCGCGGGAAAAATGCGTCTCCGCCTGCGCGACAACCACCAGCTCCGGGAAATGATGCTCGAAGGCGTTATCTCCATTCTCGAAGGCATGAATCCCCGCATGCTCGAAGTCAAGCTCGCCGGCTTCCTCAATGACCCACCACAGAAAGCGCGTGCCGCATGAAACAAGAGCGCCGCAAAAGTCACGTCGGCCAGGATCGATGGATGGTCTCCTATGCCGACTTCATCACCCTGCTCTTCGCCTTCTTCGTGGTCCTCTACGCCTTCGCCAAAGCCGATCAAAAAAAACAGATCCCGGTCTCTGAAGCCATCGACAGCGCCTTCCGCTCGCTGGGCCTTTTCCCCAACGCCGCGCGTACACCCGCAATGAACGCGTCCTCGGGCAACGAACAGCCGGCCATCCCCATGAACATTGTCATGGGAGAAGATGTCCTCTCGCCGGCCAAAGTCAAAGACGACCTCGACAATATTCGCCGTGAACTGGAGCAGAAGCTGTCCAACCAGGTCGCCACCCACACCGTCTCCATCCAGATGGGCCGCGACGGTCTCGTCATCAGCCTGCGCGAAGCCGGCTTCTTCAACTCCGGCTCTGCCATCCCCAGGCCTGAAACCCTCTCCACTCTCCGCCAGATCGCCGCATCGCTCGGCCCCACGCCCTACGACCTGCGCATCGAAGGCCACACCGACAACCTCCCCATCCACACCGCCGAGTTCGACTCCAACTGGGAACTCTCTTCGGCGCGCGCCATTCGCATCGCCCGTCTCTTTCTTGATTTGAATGTCATCTCTCCGGAGCGCATCTCGGCCGCCGGCTACTCCCAGTTCCACCCCGTCGCCAGCAACGCCACTCCCGAGGGCCGCGCCGTAAACCGCCGCGTCGATCTCGTTGTCCTGCCCCGCGCCCGAATCAATCTCTCCACTCTGAATACCGCCCGCCCCACAGGCCCGTGGCGCAAAATCACCGACGACGAAGCTCCAGCGCAAAACGACAAGACTCCAGTAATTTCCAATCCATAAATCAGCAGTGTTAACCGCACCGACTCGCTGACTTGCTGACTCGCTGACTCGCTGACTCACTGACTCGCTGACTCGCTGACTTGCTGACTCGCTGTCTCTCCTACTCCACCCCCAGCACCTTGACGATCACCCGCTTCCTGCGCCGCCCATCAAACTCGGCATAAAATACCCTCTGCCACGTTCCCAGATCCAGCTTCCCGTTGGTCACCGGCAACGTCGTCTCGTGATGCAGCAGCAGCGACTTCAAGTGCGCATCCCCATTGTCTTCGCCCGTCTGGTGATGCCGGTAATCGGGCCGCGCCGGAGCCAGCTCCTCCAGCCACTTGCCGATATCCTCAATCAGCCCGCTCTCCAGGTCGTTCACATACACCGCAGCCGTAATATGCATCGGCGAAACAAAGCACAACCCATCCTTCACTCCGCTGCGCCTCACAATATGCTCCACCTCTTCGGTGATGTGCACCATCTCCCGCCGCTTCCTGGTTTCAAAAAGCAAATACTCCGTATGACATTTCATCGTATTCTCCTTCTAGGAACTTGTTGAAAAACTCATTTCGCACCGGCGTTTTGAACTTGTTAAAAAACTCATTTCGCACCGGCGTTTTGAACTTGTTGAAAAACTCATTTCGCACCGGCGTTTTGAAAGGGCACGACTTTAGTCGTGCCGATAAAACTCAATAAAACCGAGGGCTTTAGCCTCTGAGAGATGTTTTTCTCGCTTTCCGCGAGAC
>Ga0316217_10002363_pt1 | contig 22822 bp, 19 predicted proteins | sample 1anoAmetaG_FD_203633 | JGI IMG/M metagenome (GOLD analysis project Ga0316217, IMG submission 203633) | Freshwater microbial communities from Trout Bog Lake, Wisconsin, USA - 1anoA | ecosystem: Environmental > Aquatic > Freshwater > Lake > Hypolimnion/Profundal zone | place: USA: Wisconsin...
ATATGGTACTGAATCAAACAATCTTCGCCAAATTTAGTGATTTTAGCTCCTAATAGTAGTTATTAGGTAGTAAAAAACAAGTCTGTATATTCATATTTGAACAAATCCATGAATATGAGTCAGTTCTTAAGTTATTTACAATAAACCATCCAAACTAACAAAAACTATTATGTTTTGTACCAATTTCTATTGGTTTTAAGACTTTTACTCTGAATAGATACGATCTCTCCTCACAGATTTTTAAGAATTCATGTTTATCAAAAGCAGAACCCATTTTGAAAACCCTTCGAAATTGCGTTGAGATGAGTCTTAAGGTTAGATTTTGTGTTGCAATGGTTTAAACTTTTAGGTGTTTCATGCAAAAGACGAATAGGTGATGTTTGATGTTGACTGTTGGAATATTACCTGTTGCATATAAACTATATTAAAATGAGCAAACAAAGAAGGAGAAGAGTAAACGTGGAGGGAGAAACGGAACAGCCTGCAAAAGAGACACCTACCTAATAAAACGCCAAATAAAGATAATCAAAAGTCATGTTTATGGAGGAGGTCGATTATAAGATGGAAGTCTGTTAGGAAGAAGACAACTCCAAGAGGGTTGTCTTAAAGAAATAGTAGTTTTCTGAGGAGGAGAAGCAGACAGCCTTCAAAAAAAAGCTCAGGAAATATTCAGACAAATCCAAACCTGAAGACTATTAGGAGCTGAACTGAATCCACCCTTAAAGTGATAAGATCATCTTTTATCCTGTAAAATAAACAGGTTTTAAGCTCCAACTGAGCTCGAATATTTCAATTTGAGCCAGAAACGCCATTTCTATACCATTATAATCTAAGTTGATAGAATAGCATTTAATATTTCAACAACCTATCTCACAACCAACATTGCCCCCTTAAATAAATAAGCCCATTAATCCAGTAGAATATCAGCTTTAGTACTTGAAAGAAGTAGCTATTTTCAAATTATGAATAAAATTAGGGGCTTAACAAGATCAAATCAGCTGAAATACATCATTAATGCCATTTTATTTAGGATTTGTTTATTTCCCTTCAGTAATTGCGTTAAAATAGTGAAAGACGAATCAGCAAAGCCAACCAAGACTTGCAAATCGTTGGTTTTCTGCAATTTTTCTCTTTCTTATTTCATCTAGCTAGAAAGTTATTTCAGATACAGCTATCCTGCATTTGTATTCAGCATCTTCAAAACTACTTTATTGATATTTTCTAAGAACGTTGATAGGTTTTCTCTTCTCCATTAGCGATTTGCATCTGTATCTCTAATGACTTGCAGTTATTTCTGAAGGCGCTACTTCAAAAAGTGTAAGTTTTTCAGCTTCGAACGGTCTTTTAAGCAAAAAATTCCTTGCTTGAGCTAAATGAAACACTTACACCCTTATATCAAATAGTTCAATTAAGGATATGGCTTGGAGATACTTAGAAGATAAATCAATACTTGATAATACTGATTTCGTTTATAGCCCTTATAATTGCAGGCAAACTTGAAATCTAATAGGATGCACTCCGTTAGTTCTAATAGTTTCTGAAAGTTTATCATGTCTGAATGCTATAGAATCGTAAAGTTTTTTATTAGTTTGGAGAAAAACTAATCGAAATTAGCTTTTTCATGCAGTTACAAAAGCTCATAAAAAAACTACCATTCTCGCATTTTCAGAGTAATCTTGTTATGTTTTGTTTAGGAATCACTATCAGTGATATGCTTTTTTAGTAACTGAATTTTTTTAGGGTCCTACTTGAGTACTTTGTTTTACTATTGATAAATTTTGAAGATATCTTTTACTTCTGTAGTCTAGGCGCCCAAAAAAGAGACAACTTCTAAGAAATGTTAAGGATGTTTTAATCTTTGCAAAATTTTCGTAAAGACAGTCATAAAAGATGTGTTATACTGATGTCTATAGTCTGTCAAGACTAAAAAAAGCAGCCAAAGCTCAACCTAGGATTACTCAGAATGATCTGGAACCGATTAGATCATATTAATGATATCATCCTCTTTAATCTAGTCGATATCGCTTTAATCCATGGTTGAGTGAGCACTGCAGAACTAAAAAGACTTTAGACCTAGCAATAGTAGTTGCGAAGGAAATATTTTTGATCGAGCAGAAATGTAGCGACTGTAGATTTATTTCCCAAGCTGAAAGATGGCATGCTAGTTCATGATTCTTGTAATTAATCCGAATTCCAACAACCATGAACTTTTCTTCAAAATGCTCAGATCTTTATCCCGCAAATACATAGCCTAGATCCGGTAATATTTAGGAACCTGGCCATAAAGAAATGCTTTATCGGTGAGATTTGCAGCTTCTAAAGCCTTTTCGATATTATCTTCGATTTCATTTGAAATTAGATCTAGTACGTAGTCCTCCAGGTTGTTGGTCATCATTGCAACGAACACTTCAGAAAAATCATCAGTATTGAGATGTTTTTTCCAACTTTTGGCACTTTCGGCTATCTGAGTTGCAACTAAATTTGCTAGCTCAGCTTATATTTAAGAGACCGATTCTTCATTTTGATATTTGATTGTATATTGAGATAGTAGCTCCCTCAGTTACAAGAATGATCGTATATTCTAAAGGCTATTTACTGCTGTGAGTTGCTAATAATTTGGGCGGTTGTCTTAAAGAAGCATTTCAAACAGCTAAATGAAAACTCCCTCTACCCTTTACTGTTGTTTGTCTTATTCTGCTTGTCTCAGAGGGTTGATTTACTATGTCAAGGATGATTAGTTTTAGCTTTGGAATGGATGTACTGCTTTGAATAAATTTTCGCTTGAGATGATCGGCAGACTGGATCTTGGATGTTGTTCAATAAGACCACTACCACTATCAATTTTGAGTGTTTATTAAGGAAGAGATTAAGTTTGCAGAGGGGTGGTACTTATAAGCTTGTGGACAGGGGTTGTGTTCATATCTAAACTTGCTTTAGGCTTTTTAGGCCTAAAGGTAAACTTAAAGCCATGCTTTTCGCGACTGGGTGGAGCTTGCGACTGTTCTGTTTTTGAGTGCTTCGGGTTATAGTCCGAAAAGTTCGCCATGTTTCGACTGGAGCGATTCGAGGGAACTTACTAAGTCAACATTTATAACTCTAAAAATTAATTAATACAAATTAACTCTGCAATTAAAAATGTACAACGCAATCAAATTTTATACTTTGTTGATTGGAAATTTGAACGTTTATGGAAAGTAGCCATTCTCTGAATACAATCGACAAGTTGCTACAGTAGGCATACGAGCGGCAGTTAGAGCTGATGCTGTAGGCGGAGCAGGAGTGCCAGGCCTTCAGAGATAAGTTTTTAGCCGGGCAGTTTAAAAAGATTGACTAGTACTGATCAGTCAACACAGATAATTCAAGTAGCTAGCCAGAGTTTAGCTCCTCCAGCAGAGGATACTCAGAAGTAACATTAAGCATCACTACCGCATGCTCAAGATCAACAAGAAATATCAGTAAAGATACTTCTACCTAGGCTTTGTGAAGCAATCTTCGAATAAGTAGAGCAGCAGTTGCACTCTTTCTGCAGATCTGAAGGAAAAGAAGATGATTACAAAGTCTTTTTGCTAGCTTCTATCGTCTAGGGGTTGATAAGAATGTTCTAAGATAAAATCCAAATCCGATGCTTGTAAAGAGACGTGCCTATCCTTCAAGAGTTGATTCCTTTGAGCGAATAAACTTATAAGTATTACATGAAGCTGCAAATAGGGAGATAATACTAGGTTCAAATCAAAATAGCCAGAAATATGCAACTTTAGCCTAAGGACACAAAAATGAATAGACCGATGGAGAAGCAGGAGGAGGAAAGGATGTGCATAGGGGGTGTGATTTTATCAGATTAAACCGGGAATATTTCATTTAAAGCTACTTTAGACTGCCGACTGAGTATTCTTAAGGAGTTGTGCTTGCCAGACATTAGAGCGTTGATTTGGCAGTCTGCTAAAGCTTAAAACAAGCTAGATTAGTGATAACTGTTCGCATTCATTTATAATTCTATCAAATGATTAATAAAAGCAATTTTCAACATATTTAATATTTAATACTCTGAATATGTAAAGTTGCTGTCCTGAAGGGTCGTGGCCACAGTTGTCTGTCGAGTATGAGCCAAAAGGAAGTAAAGTTGACATCTAGGGGGTCAACATCTATAATGTTGGGTAGGGTCCAAGGGCAATTATAATTGTTACGGACATCTTCGGAGCAGATAGCGGAAGGCATCGGAATGTTGCAGACATTTTTGCTTCATTCGGTTATAATGTCTTCTTGCCTGAAATTCTCAGCCCTCCAATGGGTGCACCAATTGATTTCACTAAGATCCCAGAATTCATCAAAAATCAACCTCTTTAACTGCTCTAGAAAAGATTTGCCACGGTTGTGGACTATCTGGCAACCAAAGGAATCAAAGAGTACTTCTGCATTGGGTTCTGTTGGGGAGTATGGTTTGCCTTTAGGATGGCGACCAAATTCTAAGGGTTCAGGGCAATAGTGGGCAATCACCCCTCTTTGATAGCCTAGAGCAAGTTCTATAATGGCTCATAATAAGACCTAGCCGGAAGAGTCAAATGCCCCGCTTACTTACTTCCTGCTGGCAACGACCCAGCAAACATCAAGCCCAAAGGAGAGGTTGTAGAGCTCTTGATCAAGCGCTTCGGAGAAGACAAAGTTGGGTCGACGGAGTTTCCAGAAATGGTTCATGGATGGGTTGTGCGCGGAGATGTTGCAAACTAAGCTGTCGCGAGAGATGTGAGCAAGGCTATTCATCTGGGCCATCAATATTTCGCGAAGTTCACATGATTTGGATATTCAAACAGATAAAGATTAGTTACTAAAAAGAATTAGATTAATAATAGCGGATCCGATCAATCATCCATATTGTAATAGAGTCTTTCCCATGTATCGAGCCCAGTTGGATTCCACCAAGGATAACTGCTGTCTCCGTATTCGCCAAAGGCCAATGCGCGGTGACCACCATAGCCATATCTGCTTCCATAACCGTAGCTGCTACCATAGCTGTAACTGTCCTCATAATCATAGCTGCTTCCATAACCGTAACTGCCGCCATAGCTGTAACTGTTCCCATAGTCATAGCTGCTTCCATATTTATAGCTGTTCCCATAGTCATAGCTGTTCCCATAGTCATAGCTATTCCCATAGTCATAGCTCTTTCCATAATCTTGACTCTCAGCATAATCATATCTGAAATCGAAGTCCTATTCAAAATCGTAAGGATCCTCGTAACATGATTAGCTATCCGAGAAGTTAGGCTATTCTTAGGTTTTGTCTCCAAGGAACTTCTGTTTCCTCTGGTTTTTTCGTTTCATATCGAGCCTTTTGCTCTATTAGTTACGTGCTCTTTGAATCATAGATTTTTCAGGAGTTTCAGCAAAAGGACGAAACTACTTCTTACCCTTATGACGGTTTTTAGTCTTGCGCTTTTTGGAAAGGCCCTCTGTCTCAAATAAGGCCGACTCTTGCTGGCTCTTTGATCCACTAAACATTAATTGTCTCCAATATTATTATAAACTGATAAGTATATCTTATATTTAAAAGTGCATTTTCATTAATACAGCATATTCAACTTATAAGCTGGCTTGCTTACTTTAGAAATGATTGACGAAGTCGGTCGACTTGTTCTGTATGTCATCTGTAGCTACTTTTTAAGTGATATTAACAAATTTATTTGAGCTAGATAGTTGCTGCAAATGTTCGCTGGACAATACCCTATTAAGCAAATACAAAACTCTTCATCTTTCGACTCTCCAACCAGGCTGTGCTAATTTGAATGTTTATCAAATAAATCAATCATCATGCCTATGAATGGCTTATCCATTTTCGGCATCCTTGCGTAAAAGTGTACTTTTGGTGTATTTATTATGCATCTATGCTTACTTTGGGCTCCACGCCTGGAATATTCTTGCTAATCATTTATTTCGGTCAATAAAACGAGATATTTTTTGATTTGCTGGCATATGTTTTTATTCGAAGCCTCTAACTAAATAGACATTATCTCTGAACTGAATCCAATCTAAAATGGCTTTAAGAGTCTCTTTTTACGATAAGCTGCTTCTTAATCGAAATGTAAGTTGTTTGCCATAATTTGACATCTCTTCTATTTCTCTTTGAATCTTTGAATAGCATTATTTTGATTGACTCCCCATCATTTTGATAAGGTTGAGTCTATAATCTTTTGAGTTGAATCTTGAATAAAATCTTCCAACTAATCAATACTTGACGCTCAATAATTCATCTAATAAAATGTAGAACTACAAATTATAAACCAAGAAGGGCGAAGGCACCTACTCCGAGGTCTTCATGGCCACCTCACGAATCGATGGCCACAAATACGCGCTCAAGATAATGAAGCACCGGTACGCCAATCTGGACAAAATAAAAAAAGACAAGGAGATCAAAGCGCTCAAATCGCTCTCCCACCCCCACATCATCAAGCTGATCGACGTCCTCTACGACTCCGCAGAATGTAGCGATGGATTTATGCAGAGAAGATGGCGCTAGTGTTCGAGCTGATGGATTGCAACCTCTACGAACTGTATAAAAGCAAGAAGGCGCTTTTCAATTTGGACAAGATCAGGTCGGTTGGCCATGATATACTGGAGGCAGTGGACTTCATACACGAAAGGGGCATCTTCCATCGCGATATCAAGCCCGAAAACATTCTGGTTTCAGGGGACAGATAGATCAAAATTGCCGATTTCGGCTCGTGCAAGAGTAAACCAGGTTTGAGCCAGACTCGCATTCGTCCCAGCCTTACACCTAGTACATTTCGACCCGATGGTACCGTTCCCCTGAGTGTCTCCTCACTGATGGCTACTACTCCGAAAAAATGGATATTTGGAGCGTTGGCTGCATCCTCTTCTAGCTCTACACACAGTACCCTCTCTTTCCAGGCAAGGACGAACTCGACCAAATCTCCACTATTTTCTCGATCCTGGGCTCGCCCAACGTAAGTCTCATGTACGAATTCACCAAAAGAACCAATCGTGTTCATTCAAATTTCTAGCAGACTGCAGGGATAGGCCTCTAGACCTTGGTTCCTGATGCGCCGGAAGACTTCCTTGACCTCTTGAAGAAAATGCTGAACCTGGACCCATCCAAGCGTATAGACGCTAAGTAAGCCCTAAGCCACCCTTTCTTCTATTCTTTGACAGAGCTGAAAAGATACAGAAAGTCCCTGATCTCTCGGATAAGCGAAGGCAAATAGTTGAATCTGCCGATGTTAAAATCTAAAAAATTTTGATGTGTTTGCAATCTACCTTATTTCTCTATATCAATTTGGCATAAATGATAAAGAGAGTTAGATTTACTCTAATGAGAATTTAGAAATAGATGAATAGCGAGCACAGATGTCCGAGCGGTCTAAGGAGTCGCACTCAAGATGCGATGTAGCAATACGCGTGGGTTCAAATCCCACTCTGTGCATTTTTGTGACTATTAAAATCTTTAATTTGATCTAACAAATAGGAGTATTAAAGCAATTCGTAATTTAAGGAGACTGCTAAGGATAATGCTAGATGATCACTCAGTTTAAAAAGTAGTCGACATCCTATATCTTATTTTACGGCTGGTTTTACTCTTGGTTGATTGGCTGGTTTTATTCGGCCTGGGCGTGGTTTTAAGGTAGGAAAGGTTGAGAAACTATGACTGAACTTTGCTACAAGTTGCTTACCTGGCGTGATTCGTTGATAGCTTATCTCTGAACTATAGATGGGTTTTGGAATGAAGCGGAATCTGCCAAAATATTGGGACGGTCTACAGCTGTGACTGGATGGTTGTTTTTTTATTATTTCAACTCTTCTATACGAATTTAGGCAAATATATGTCTTTTATCGTCGGTTGTTGGATTAATTGGTATAATCGGAAGAATAGGGTTATGAATAGGTACTTACTCTTTTATTTAGTATGGTTTTTATACTTTTTAAACAGTCTGCCCTGTTTGGATAGCGATACTGACATAAAGTCTTGGTTATTTCTACAGATTATTTTCAACAGGATTGCCTATAGGTTTATTCTATTCATTTAAAGGAAGTTAGGCCGCCCCTTTTTAAGCTTAAATTGGCTGGATCTTCTTTTCTCTCTTCTTCATCTATTCTTCTACTTTTCTTTATCTTATTTTTTCCCGCTACTTTCTCTACTTGGGTTCTTTTTCAATAATAGAGTGAGTTTTAACCCTCATTTTGCTACTTATTGATCCACTCTATTTGGGAGCCTTTGTATATTTCCTCTTTACTTTCTGTTCTGAAACAGAAGCATGATTTTGTTCTTAACTTGGCTTTTCTTTTTTCAGCAGTGCTGCTGAACTTTCCATAGCTCCATTTTTAACTGCTTAGTGAATGCTGAAACTATTTGAAGCTTTTATTTACTTCTTCTCTTGCTCGATTCCTGGTTGCTGCACCATAGAACTTGATTATTTATTAGACTAAGCTTGGTTTCTTTGGGGCAAAAGTTGCGGATTCAGAAGCACTGGTTTATCTATAATAAGTGCGTTTTAGTCTTGCTTACCTTTTTTAATGACTTTTGGCATATATTACTCATTTTCGTGCAATACAGGCTCTGCCTTTTTGGGAACCTTACCTATTTTCTTAGATTTGTGCTTATCAGCACCTGGAATCTATTTTTAAACTTTGTAAGTCGCTTTTATTTTACCAGAAATTCCTTGATCTGACTTTTTTGCCATTTATAACTGTAGACTTTAGTTTTTGATGACTTCTGCATCAGAGATATTGAATAGTTGTCTGTACAGGGCGTTTTTTTAAAGGCTCTTCTAGGCTGGTTCTGGAACCATTTGTAAATTATTGATAAGCGACTCCAAAATCTCTTCTTTAAATTTTGCATTCAGTCTGTTGAGTTGGCTGGAAGTCATCCTTTTGTCAACATTTTTAAAGCGTCTCTTGAGTCTTTTGGCAGCAATTTCAACTTCCTTCTATTGATTGACCTAAGATTAGATAAACAAGAGGTCTCGCTGGTAAGATTTAGGCAAATCATAGTTGACGAAATCTCCATACTCTTGCAAATCTTTCAAAAAGATGTTCGAGTCGCAGGAATGTTTCATGCCTTTTACTCTCTAGATGAAATGTAGGCCACTTTTTTTGACATCCTGGGTTGTTATTCTCTGCTTAGAAGAGCGTTTACATCAAGGGTGCTCACATCTAGATCGAGATAGGTGGTAAGCGATTGGTTATTATAAGCTACGTAGTTCATGGACTCATTGAGGTAATCTCTATGATCAGCAAATGAATACAATGTGAAAAGTTCGCGATCGACGTGTTATCTTCGTACTTACTAGGCTATTTGCTCGCGGTAGACAGCTTTTTTGGGACCTCTGTTCGCCATGCTTTTATTACAATAATAATAATTCAGGCTGGTTGGCGGTAATCAGGTTAAGTAAATGGGAGAATTAATTTATCAGAATAGATTAGAGCAAAGAAGGTTTTTTCATTCGATCGCTTTCTTTTAAATTGGGTGGAGATTTTATCAAATTTTTAGAAGATTTGAATGAAACTAAAATTTGGACCAATATCACGACTGTTGGCTCATTAATAGCTCTCTTTATAGATATTGGTAATCTATGTATTTCTGTTTCCATCCTTAATTTTTAGAGATTCAACTCTTTATCACCAAAGCATTCACCATTTTCAGGCTTTAATGCGGGAAAAGTGGTATGATTTAAAAAACTGAGCACAGAAGTGTGGATATTTTGGTTTGAATAAATTAGCCAATCAAATTTTTAGATTTATAAAACGGGATTGCCCGCCCTACAAATAATAGTGGGAAAACTATAATTTTACATTCACCATGGCTAGAACTAAACAGACCGCAAGGAAATCAACAGCCCAAAAGGTCCCCAGAAAGCAACTCGTTGCCCAGAAAATCGCCAGAAAGAGCGCCCCAGTCACCACCGGAGTCAAGAAACCCCACCGCTTCAAACCCGGAACGGTTGCCCTCAGGGAAATCAGAAAATATCAAAAGTCCACTGACCTCCTCATCAGAAAACTCCCCTTCCAAAGACTCGTCAGAGAAATTGCCCATGAGTTCAAGCAAGAACTCAGGTTCCAAAGCTCTGCTGTTTTGGCCCTCCAAGAATCCGCTGAAGCCTACCTCGTTTCCCTTTTCGAGGACACCAACCTCTGCGCCATTCACGCCAAGAGAGTCACCATTATGACCAGAGATCTCCAGCTCGCAAAAAGAATTAGAGGAGACAGATTCTGATTTGCATTAGTCCTTTATTAAGTATTCTCTTTTTAACTACTAAATTTCTCAGGAGAACTTGATGAGTCTCAAAATCGAGTCAAGTTCTCAGTAGAACGAATTGAATTACTTTTTTTTTTGCGAATTAGAATGTATTTCTATCGAAAGCTATCTATCTTTGAGAACTTCAATTAATCAAAAGCTGTACCCTCTAAGATCTTACAAAAGCAAGTACAAAAGGTTATCTTGCGAAAACAAAACTCTGGAAATAATTACCATTAAAGGCAATTTTTAATGAATGACTCACTTATGCCAACATATGTATCAAGGTGAAGGAGGCAGCTACTTTGATACAGGAAGATATTTTACTAAAATCGAATTCTTATTGCTAATGCTTGTAGAAAAGAACTCGATTGCTCAGTCTTCATCAATAAATGCATGTATCAGTGTGGAGCAATTATGGAAAACTATGACATACAAAAAGAATCAGAGAAGAATGTTATGAGGAAACCATACTTTATATTGTAGTTTCAGTTAAAGTATTCACAAATATAAAAAAATCAACTCAATTGATCCTAAATTAAGTTGGATCCTTAGATCTTTTTTAGAGTATTGGTTGCCTGTATCTGATGTTGTGCATTTATTCCAGCTCTTTAAAGCAGTACTTCGCTGAATTCTTTTTGAAACTATTGAAATTCAAGTGGTTGAGTTCCTTATGATCTATCTTTTAAAACAAAGCACCCATAAAAAGTAGCTCCTACCTTTATAGCTTTTGATATGAGACATACTGAGAGTGCAGCTATTCAACTCCTTGAGGGTTATTTAAAGTTAGCTTAGAATATAGCTTTTTTAGGTCTTATTCTAAATACTCAGGCATAATCTTTAGGTGGAAATCTTACGATTAAGGCATTCGCTCACTAAATTTGCTTTCTTTCATTTACTTATGCTGTGACAATACTAATCCTTCCAAATTCTAGGCATCATAGATCTTAAATTCATCTGAACTAGTTTTAAAGGGCAGGTTTCTTTTAGGTGTCATTAGCGCATCTTTTCTATCTTTGGTAGAAATCACTTTTTTTCGACTTGCAGAAGTAGGAGTCATTACTGTAGCTGGCAAATTTTACCTATTTTGTTTGATGGAAGTTATCTTGGGTGGTTTTCTTGGGGTAAACTGTTTTGCTTCCTGATTGACCGTGCATTTTTTAAAGGCATTTGGCTCTATTTTGAACTATTGATAGTTTTTAACTCCAAGGGGCGTGCTTGGAATGTTGATGTTTTGATCTCGAAGCTATTGAATTTAGCTGATGTTTTAAAAGTTCTCAGAATGGTTTTAATTGGTTTAGAAGGCATTTTCATAAATCTTATCAGTCAAGAAGCTCCTTTCTTTTTCTCCAATCGACGAAGGCAAGGTAAAAGAACTATTGAAAACAAAGGACTCAATGTTTTACTGATTCATTTGAAAGGAAGCCTCGCCACTCTGAATCTTGGTATTCAAACTAATCGTCAAATGATGTGGTTCTTTTTTCATCTCGTTGCTTTTAGCTTAGTATTATGAATTCTTGTTCTAGAGACTGTAGGAGATGATGCTTTACTTGTGCTTTGATTTTGTGATGCTTATCTGTATTTTGTTTGGTACTCTTGAAAGACTTTCTCCATCGGTCAAAGAGAAGGTTCTGTCGTTAGCTTAGTGTTTTTCCTTGATTTTGCCCGAAATAACTTCTTTGATGTAATGGAAAGCAGCTTCCTTTAGATTATTGGTTTGTATGAACCATCTTATTTCCTGATCAATGAGCCTTCCATCGTTGATATCTGCGATCTTGATAAATTTAGGAGGCTTATTTTTAATTTTTATCTAGACTAGCAGAGACAATAAGCTTACGTTTTGTTGCTTTTATTCGCTGTTTTATGGTTATAAACTTTTCTGAAAAAAGCCTGTGCTCATTCACTGCTTAATTTTAGTATTATAAAATATTTGATACCCTTTTTAGCTTACATCAAAATAGTTGGTCGGATATGAGCAACCCTTTGGCGATATTTTTGAAATAAGCAAGCAGATTTATCCATTTTTATTGTCAAAATAAATCATTTTTGTTGAATAAGAGCTAGAAAAGGTTGTTTCTTAAGTAGCAAATCGATAAGATTACAACTTTTAAGGAATTCTGTATATTTTATTCCTATTGTTTAGTAATGAGCTCTATCAAAGCTTATCATTATCTACAGATATCAGGAAATAAAAGTAATGAATTAACAAAAAAATCATGAGCCCTGATACATTCTTTGCTCAAAAGAATAAAACTCTGGCTATTTCCTTTCTTTATTCTGATCCAAGTTTAATGTTTTTCAAGTTTCTATAAGTTTTCTTTTCGGGAGTCATGTTTCGGGCTGTCGTCTTTTTCTAGGGAGTATTGAAGTAGCTTCTTTCTTCATTGATGATCTGCTGATGTTGATGTCTGGCAATCTCAGGATGCGAGGGATAGAACTGAATGGCTTGCATTTTCTAAAATCTTGATTAATTATAAGTAGCTATAATTTAGATTGGGATTTATGCCAGAGAAGTTTAAAATAACAAATTTTGAGATCATTGGATAGTGTTTAAATGTAGCAGGACCAAAAAGGCAGTAAATACTATGATTTATTTGATTTTCTTCGAGAATCAATGCTAAACAAGAAAATAGTGAAAACTTCAAAATATCTTATGCATTGAAGTTTTGATAAATACAAGAGCGATTTCATTTAAGTAACAGACAAAAGAGTCAGTATTTAAGTTTAAATATGATTATTTGAGCGATAAAATTTGAATTTGAATTTTTGGGAAATCTAGAAAAAGATGAAAAACATTTAAAGTATGATACATATTTCTTTTCTAGATTCCCTCTTAATAAAATTTGATGAATTACAGCGTTTACACTGTAATTATCTCTTAATTTACAACTCACTAAAACAAAATTAACCTTGGAGATCTTTAGTATTATCTTAACCTTGAGAAGGCAAACTAATCCTTTAATCTGATGTCCATATAGTTTTACTTATCACTTCAAACAAATTTGACTTATTATTAATTAGGGAATCTAAGTAACCCTTTGCCTGAGTCTGAGAATTAGCAAATACTAGTATATAAATAAATTTAATTTGATGAACCCTGAAAACATTGGAGACCATATCGTACTAAAACACTCTTCGCTTTGGCGCAAACCTCTGCAATATGAAAAACCGGTTGCCAGTACGCAAAAGTGCCATCACCAACTCAACCAAAGTAACTTATCACTTACTCAGCTGCTACCACAGGACAAAACTGGAGAACCAGAAACAACTCCATACAGCTTCGCTCCTCAGCTTACAGGACTAGCACTCCCCTCACGCACAAAAGCAACTCGAGGCAGCTCAACGATTTGCTGGCGGATAAAGATAAGCAATCTAACCTTCAAAGATCGCTTGTAAATTCATTGCGGATTGATGCTGATCGTATTGATCGAAGCACTTCTCTGCTCTAAGGAATGGTCTAGCTGAGGAAAATGAATTTGCTTACAGGGAAGTAGCTAAACAAAGTGAAGTTCCCAGGTGTGATTCGAGGAGAACACATCTACAATGACTATCACTAAAGAGTGGCGAACCCCGGGTTCAGCAGAAACTACTTGGGCAAATTTTATACGAAATGATTCAGATCAAATCCTTTTCCTAAATCTACGATCCTACATTTTTATAAATAGAACTATTTCTTGAGGATATAGTGTGGCTAAATTGTTTGCTTAAGGCAGAAAAACAAGGGTCACTCTTCTGAAAGCATTCTGTTGAGTTGTAAGGTGGTTTGTGAATGCTGGTAGAAATAATAGAATAAGAATTAAATAGGATTAAATTGGATTATAATATATATGTAAAATAAACCAGTGGAGGAAAACAAGGAATAGATTTAGATCGAGGAAACCATGGGGCTTAAAACGGTCGACAATTTTGAGGAACTTTAACTCAATCCCGACCTCCTCAGAGGCATCTATGGTACTTTCTGCTCTATTTAGCCTTCGGTTTTGAAAAGCCATCGATCATTCAACAAAAGGGAATTATCCCAGTTATCAGCAAGAGAGACACCATAGCCCAGGCACAGTCTGGTACTGGCAAAACTGCAACTTTTTCAATCGGCCTGCTTCAGCGCATCGATCCCAAGAATCCTGAATGCCAAGCAATTGTTCTTGCTCCCACCCGAGAGCTTGCCCAACAAATTAACAAAGTCATCTTCTGCTTTAGTTAATTCCTCAAAGTCAACACTAGATGCTGCATCGGAGGAACTGATCCTAAAGAGGACCGCAAGGCTCTGAAGAATGGTGGAATTCAAGTGGTTGTTGGGACCCCTGGAAGAATAAAAGATTTGATCTAAAAAAAGGCACTAAGAACTGACTTCTTCAAAGTAGTGGTTCTTGATGAGGCTGATGAGATGTTGGGCCGTGGTTTTGTTGATGAGATCAGGGAAATTTTCGAAAGTTTACCAGCTGATATTCAAGTATGTCTTTTCTCAGCTACTATGCCTCCAGAAATCGTAGAGATGACTGAAAAGTTCATGAAGGACCCAGTCAAAATTTTGGTCAAGAACCAACAACTTACTCTTGATGGTATCAAGCAGTTCTACATTTCCCTCCAGGAAGACAGTCAAAAGTTCGGAACTCTATTGCAACTCTACAAAAACATGGTGATCTCACAGTGCATGGTCTTCACAAACCGCAAGGAAAGAGTCAAGGAGTTGGCGGAGAAGCTGGGTGAGCACAAATTCGTAGTCTCATGCATATCAGGCGATATGTAGATGTCTGAGAGAGTGAACGTGATGAAAGAGTTCAGATCTGGATCTTCTCGAATCCTGATTTCTACTGATTTGTTGGGCCGAGGAATCGATATCCAGCAAGTCAACTTGATCATCAACTACGATCTCCCAACTGATACTGCCAAGTATATTCACAGAATTGGTCGCTCTGGTCGTTTCGGAAGAAAAGGAGTTGCCATCAACTTCGTGACTGCTGGAGATGCCCAGTTCTTGGCCAACTTGAGGCAGTTCTACAACACTCAAATCTAAGAATTACCTATGGACTTGTCCAAAATTTACGATTGAAGCAATGATGTTTGTAAATTAATTGCAGCTATCTTGAGACCAACAACTCTCACACCTGAATAACCTATAATTATATAACCTCTTCTAAGATTCATCTTCAACAGTATTCTCAATTTTAACGAGAGTCTGCCAAAAAATTAAATCAACATAATAGTGTGATTAAGAATTATCATGTTGCTATTGTTTTGCTATCAAACTAGACTTACCACTACTTGCTGAAGATCACTCCAAAGCAGCAGTAACTTTAGAATTTGGCAAAATGGGATAAGATGTGTTTTTCATTGATGATTTTGAAAAGCCCAAGGATTCGACTTGAAGTAGCCAATCTTTAGCTCAGAGATAAATTAGTTTTTTCTGGAACTGTATTAAAGCAATCTTCAGTTCCTTATAGTTATAATATTTGATAACAATGCTTTCAAAGCGGAGACCCAGTCGGTCATCGCGCCACCTCAACCTCAAATCTTAGTCCCGAAAACTTATAACTACGAAATCTTCTGATTCTAACACCCAACCCTCCTAAACAAACAATCCCTACGGTTTTAGAAAAAATTTACTAAAGACCAAAAAATAAAATAAAAAAGAGGAGATTGTCGAATAGTCATTGTACATCACAAATAAATAACTCTTCCGAAGCATCTCACAATTTCAATTCAGGTAAGGAGTCAGCATAAGCGACAGCAAAATAAGCGAATAGAAGAAGCCAATTATTTTATCTTACATCTAGGAATTTTCGCAGCACTACAGCAAAGTTTTGAAAGAGGTAGCAACTTTTATGCATAAAGTAAGGTGGGTTTTAATTAGCAAAGCTGTCAACAGCCTCTAACTCCAGAATTAGTTCAATCGAAGATACCAAAACTTTAGTTTTGAAATCTTGCCAAGCGTATATGCAGTGGTCAACAAACTCAATTTTAATCATCTGGAAGGCTATCTCGCAGTTTCATTTGGATGGTTTGGAGAGATAAGAAATTTGTAAGCCTTTGAAAATGGCAATCCAGCCATCCTGGAGTAAAAACTTGAAGAGCTGGCAGATATATAGCCACAATAAAAGGATCTTTGGCTCATTAATGACTCAAAAGTGTAGCTACTGCCCAAATCTTTTAACTTTTTGTATTACTATCTTGATGAATTTTCCATAGAATAAGGAGCTTTGAAGGTAGTCCCTCCAAATACCAAACTAGTTTATATTCTTTTGGTCAATAGCAACAAAGCCACTGCTCTTCTATCTCAGGTTGATGATAACGTAAGCGAATAGAAGCTAAAAAAGAATTTACTAAGGTGTAGGCATTTCAAGTACATTGAAAAGCTAAGTTAAAGCCTTCTTCATAATAAATAAATTTATTGCCTTATCAACTTTCCTACTCACTTAGTAGAAAAATATGCCTAAAGTGTATAGTTGTTGATGACTTCAAAACAAAAACTGCAAGTGCCAAACATTAAAATCAACTTTATATACTATGCAGAGGTGGCTTATTAAGATTTCATGAGTGTTAGGTTTGACAAAAACGCTTTAGATTAAGATTAAGAGCTAGAGCGAACTATCAAGGAATGTCGAAGTAAGAATCGGTTGTTCAATCTTTACAAAGGTCTAACTAACAACATTTCATAGCTAAGAATCTTTATTTTCCACTCTGCTGCAAATTAGGCACTTCACAAACAGCTTTAATATCTCTTAGCTTCAAATATTGAAATTGTGGAGGATATCCAATATTTTTTCAAGATCAAAGAGGACAGAAAACTATTGATAATTGGCAAATTTTCAAAAATCCAAGCGGCTTCTCTCGAAAGCGTCGATTCTTTGAGATTAATCAATCTAAAGGAAGTGTAGTCTGATCTTTAATCGAAGCATTAAAAGATCATTATTTAAATAACAAAGATAATAAACAAGTAGGGTAATTTGATTGTTATGCAGACAAAAGATAGATCTTGTTTTAGTACTAAGGCTAAGGTAAATACATCAGGCATCAAATATTCTCAGATATCAACTAATATCTTGAGGAGGATGGATTTTTTAGTTTCGATGAGTAAACGAGATGCTACTCTACACCCAATTTGCGATAAATGCATAACGAAGTCTACATTCTTGTTCCAAAAACTGTCCCATGGCATAGTCTACTAAATCGATCAATGAACCCCTATAATTTGCTTGTTTACAGCAGTTTTGAGGAGGTACGGCAACTCACCAATTACTTGGATATGAACTCATATGCTGCTGTTATTGCTGCAAGCAAGGAAAAACCAAGTTTCCTGTAGAAAATTCATCGATAAAATTTTGATTGTTTCCTACTTGAAGAAATCAGCTAACGAAATGTTCGAGACTGTATCGATAAAGTGATTGAAAAGGAATGTTTAGCTCTGAAAAAAGGAAGCATTTCTAAGTACAAAAAGGGGATGCCTGCTTTGGTTCTTTTTGATGAGAAGAGCAGCTAGCACGTTAAATTTATCAGTCTTATGAACAAAATCTTCAAGCAAAATAAAATCATAACAATGAGTAAGGTTTAGTTCTATGCACTTACAGCTAAGTTCAAGATCTGCTAGCTTGTTATTTATGAGCTGGGGAAGCTTTAGTTTATAAATTCAATCAGAATCACAAATCCCCTCAACTTGTTCAACGTATACATGAGTCCTCTTCATAGTGGTCTATAGCTTAGTTGTGAGCAGTTAATTTTTTCAAATAGAATGTTTTGGATAAAACATTGGAAATAAAAGGTAAAAAAGGACAAAATTAGAGGACGACTGAATGACGTAAATATGAATAGAGTGCAATCACCTAGAAGTAAGAGTCTCAAGAACATCTAGTTTTATTCAAGCGAGAAAGGTATAACTTTTATGCACAATCAAATTTAGATAAGCAAGGTCCTAAAAGCAAAGAGATTTGAGAGTAAAAACGAACTGTTAGGCTTGCTATTTACTGAACTCAACAAGGGAAACCATGTGTTAGTTGTGTTGAATGAAAAAGAGTATGAATAAATGCAGCAGCTGTCTCAAACAAAAGCTGAGGGTATTATATGGGTGATAATCGTAAAGAACCAAAATTATTGCATCATACGATAGCCAAAAGTTGTGTTCTGTTTGCCCCAGCATCTTTAATCTGTAATTATCTCAATAACTTAAAAATTTAGGAGAGTAAAAAATAAAGAATTCAAATAGACTCCTGTTTTCAACGCTGCACAGATTTATTCTGAAAGTAATCAGGAAGTTAAGGTGCATTTTTATGAAAAGTGGAATGACTATATTTTGACTAGAGAAACTTGTGACATTTCTGAAGCCATAAATCTGATCAATCCCACTGAGTTGTGTTAGATTGATGTCAAGCAAATTAGGAATACCTTTTTTAGCAACAAAAACGTCTAAACAAGTTCTTTATTAAGCAAATTGGTCAAAATGGATTACAAAAATGTTTAGAGTAGTAGCTAACACTAATCATATATGATAGTGATTCTCATTCATCTACATAATATCCAGTTTATCTCTCAATGCTTAAAAATCTTAGGAGAGGAAAGTAATTGCCTGTTAGTAGCCTATTAGAGAATAGAGGATGTTTTGCTATACACACAGCTGAGTAAAACGATAGTCATAATCGAATAAAATGAAGAGATAACTCTGGGAGTTTGTTTGCATTTGGCACAAAAAGATACTCCATTTGGATTCAGCTCTAAGCTTGGGGCTTTTCTGTAATCAGTAAGAAAATCTACTTGATTTTATGTACTTTATAAGTTTATTTTCAACTAATTAATTTTCACCTAATGGATAAAAATGTTTTGATTTTTGATCCAAAGTAGCATAATTTCTAGGTGGGTCGTGTAGATCAATGGTAGATCGCAAGATTACGAATCTTGAAGTTGTGGGTTCAAGTCCCATCACGATCACTTTTTTATAAACAAAATCAAGCTGATTCTAGGTTTGATAAATCTTAAATTCATACATAGATAATTAAAAGAGAGATATCTTCGGCATTAAAAGATAAAACTAGGTGAGGCTGGCACTTTATGAACCAACTTTGTAAGGTTTGTAGGGTGACATAATAGAATAAATCAAGGTTATAGGCCATTTAGATTTAGATTTATGATGAAGAGATCACTATGTTTTCCGTTTTTTCTTGGGGACCTTTCTTTCTTCCTACTAGAAAGTAAAAGCTGTAGCATAGTATTCGTTGATATTGAAATTGTGAAGCTCTGCCAAGAAGCAGTAGATGTTGACCTTTAGAAATTCTATCATCTACTTTTCGTTGCGGTTGAGGTAAGTAGCCAAAGATTTGAAAGGTGAAGTTTGTGGGTCCCTCGACTTAGTCTTGATGATGTGGGCTATTTCCTGGGAAATATCCTTGATTTTGATGCGCCTAGGCTCTTCCTATTTGACTGATACAAAAGTTACCGCCTCTATCTTTTTGGCAATTTCTTCGTAAAGTTCCATAAACTACTGCACAATTGTCGAGTGTTTAAGCTCAAGCATTATCTTGATCATTTTTTTGAGTTCACTCATCCCCTCTTTTTTTTCCTCTGGCGAATTTTTCTTAAAAAGCTTCTTTAGAAAGTTACAGTGGGAGTTCATTATCAGCTGTTAAATGTTAGGCTAGATTTCCTTGTTCTATTTGCGACCTGAGAAAAGGAAGGCGCTTTCGTATTAGATGTTTTTTTTCTTCTTCGGCTTCTTGTCATTTGCTAGTTCATTCTGTTCGCCATCGGGTTTGATGCGGTATACAAATTGGAGTTCGAAGGCCATTAAGGTTTTAATGTGTTCTGACCAGTGGGAATCGGTGGCCTATAGTTACTACTTGAAAGCGATTTCTTGTTTTTGCATGAAAGATTAAATTTATAGAACTATAAAAGAGCAAGATCAAACAAATCAGAATGTTTCAAAATTTGACGAACTTTCTATTTGGATATAGTGGTTTAGAATAAGGTAACTATACCGAAATTTTTATTATTTGAGAGTGATTTCATCAACGAATATGCGATTTTCAGTAACAGAAATTTATGCAGACAATTATCATTTTATAGTTTTATGGATATTAAAGCCACTTTTTGGATCATTTTTAAGAAAAGAAACACAAATGCTAGCTTAAGAATAGAAATAAGATCATAATACGGTAAAATGGGAAAGTTTCAATCTAAAAAAACCTAAAATCTACAAAAAACATAAAACAGTTCTGAAATTTTTTCTCTCAAACCTATATAACATTCAAGGTTAATAACTTATCCTACTCAAACCAATGTTTTAGGTTGCTCAATCAGCTCTGCTTGTTCAAGAATAAACAGTAACTGCTAAAACTTACCCAAAAAGCATAAATCTTTATTCGACAAACAAAAATATCTAAATGTGTAGCTACCTTAGAAAACTTGAATAAGTACGGCAGTGAATAAAGAATTTCAGCGATCAGGGTTGGGGTAATTCTATTACAGCTAGTTTAGAAATTTTTATTAAATGATTTCGCAAAACCTTCCCATTATGAGACTATCATAGTAGCTTTAGCTGGGGTTACAACTTTTGCGCAGCCCCATGAACCCTATCTTTTCGCCCAGCTACTACCTAAGTTTTCTTCGCTTTTAGAGTGTGTAGGTTTAGCTTTAGGGTCTCCTATCAATCAAGTGATAGGCATACTCCAACATTTCTAAGCCAAACTATTTTCTGCCATGGGTAGAGGCATATTAAGCACATTCAATAAGGATGTTTTGAAGTTAATGGAGTTACTTTGGATCTTCTTCCTAGCTGCTGTAAAGGGAGATCAAAGTCTTGTAGGTAAGGATTACCTGGTGAACATTATTGACATATTTGTAAATTTTGGTGGCATAGCTTAAAGATTTCCTCTTTTACTGTAGACCTCCTACCCTTCCGCTATCCTTTTTGGAAAGAAAAGTTCCGAGGTCGTTCATCTTCGCAATGTATTTCTCAGAATTCTGCAGAGAATACTCTTAATGCAGCTGGTTGACTGTACTCTTGATGTTTTAAATGTATAATTTCATTTTCAAGTTGTCTTAAATCTGTTTGTTGCTTGTCTCCAGCATTTTGTTTCTTAGCTAAACCATTTTGGACTCAAATAGACCTTTTTTGGAGTTCACCTGCTTGCAGTAGTTCAAAATTTCATTATAGTAAAGTAACCTTTAATTGCTTTTTATTGGGAAAATGGAGGAAATATAGTTGATTTTGGAAATTTAGAAGACTTAGTGGTTTTTTTTGCGCAGTCTACCCTAATTATAATCGAGGATATTGGCCATAGTGGAAAAGAGGATGGGAGAAACATTAACTATACCAAATTATAGGTTGCTTTCGATCATTTGCTTGCTGCCACCTGTAAAGATTATCATAAAGGTTTTTGATTACTAAAGCAGCCTGTAGATAATGTAGCAAAACTTTTCAATATTACATACGTAGGCTTCTTGCTCAGGTGAGTTTTTGTTGAAAAATCTTATTTGTTTTAGTTGGATTAGTATCTTTAAAAGCTAATCCGAAAATTTGCTGAAAAACTCAACCTCCTTGGGAAAACCTTACTATATTTGTTAATACTTCTCTAAAAAAGAATAAATGAGACGAGTTATTTCCAATTTTTGGATCCACTCGACCTAGCTCTTTTCTATAAACTAGTCCACGAACGATAAGCATTACTTTTTAACTCGACTTCTCTTTTATTACATCTTTTTGTCATACTAGGGATTTGACTTCAGTAAGTCAAAGATGTAGAATTTTTTTATGAAGCCAATTATGAAATCAGTGTAGAAGGATTTTGTCTAAGGTTGGCCATGTAATGAGTTATCTATGAAGCTTCTAAGTATGTTTCTGAAATTAGCCCCATTTTAATCCTGCTTTACCTACAATCCGATAGCCTATCTAAATCGTAACTAAAACAGTGTTGACAAAATCTAAAATTGTTCAGCTGAATTTTCGTCTGCGGCTATTTTAGAGGCGATTGAGATTTTTATCTAGCTCATGTCTACTTAATTGTGAAGATGATTAGATTCTCTCTACCAAAAGTGGTCGATTAATGGATTTTGTTCAAGATTGACTAAGAATAGACCTTACTATCTACTCTTTGTGGTCTTTTGAAGATGAACAACTTTTTCTTAGCTAAAACATCTGATATCAATTAGCTTATTAGCAAGGAATATGTAGTCTTTTTTTGCAAATGGGCTACTTTCATTATCTAGAGTAGCTCCTATACTTTTTGGTTTTATATCTTGGTGAACAGAAATGAGGTAGCTGCAAAAATTTCCTTTTTTATCTGAGCTATGTCTTTAAAAGAATTGAAGAACTCTGTAATGGTGTTGGCTGCCTTGTCAAAGGGTTTGCCAGTTTCAAAATAATCACCATCAAAGGTCAGCACGAATTTCAAGTTTTTGACTTTTGAGAATATCCTGTAGTGAAAATACCCGTTTGCTATGATCATAAGAGGTCCGTTGGAGTCCGAATAGCCAGGGCAATCAAATAAATGCAGCCTGTAGGCTTTCACTTTAGTTTTTACTATAATTTCAGTTGCAGACTAGTTGGGGATATCTGTTTGAGACTCATTCCCCAGGCCTATTAAGCCTTCTGTGAGTC
>Ga0316217_10002364_pt1 | contig 22812 bp, 19 predicted proteins | sample 1anoAmetaG_FD_203633 | JGI IMG/M metagenome (GOLD analysis project Ga0316217, IMG submission 203633) | Freshwater microbial communities from Trout Bog Lake, Wisconsin, USA - 1anoA | ecosystem: Environmental > Aquatic > Freshwater > Lake > Hypolimnion/Profundal zone | place: USA: Wisconsin...
CCGACGATGGGGTAGCCGCCGCCGCCGATGCGGAAGTGGTTGCGGGCGACGCGAGCGGCGAGGGACACGAACGAGGCGCGGGCGGATCGCCCAGCCAACCGATTAGCGCCGTGCCCGCCGCCCGGGCACCCATATTTACCCCCGGACCGCCATTGGATAGATCCCCGATCGCCGGCCAACCCCTGTCCGAGGCCCCAACCCCGCGCAGCGCGCCGCCCACCCCCGCCGTGCGCCCACCGGTGGCACCGGCCTTGGGAACCTCTGGACCCCGGCCCCTGCCGCGTGCACCGTTGCTCCATGGCCCCGTGCCGCCACCCCGCTTTGCCGGACCGCCGGGCGCGCTGCATCAGGGACGCCTGTCGTTTGGCAAAGGCAAGCAGCGGCATCAATTCCGCCCGGGCAATCGGCCTAACTGGGTAGCGCCCGGCCCGCGCGAAAATCCGCCGTTGTCCCCCTCTCTCCGCAGTCCGCTGCCGCCGGAATCCCGCACGGACGTCGCCGCCGGGACCTCTGTCGAAACGCCTTCCATCACGCCGGCCCCTGCCGCACCGCCCCTGGTCCAAAATGCGGTCCGCGAACCATCCCCGTCGCCGCAGGTGACCGAACGCAAACCCCTCGACACCCCTCTGTCCGAAGATGCCGCCAGCCTGGCCTCGTTCGCCGAAGACATCGAAATTGAGGAAGTGCACACGCCCGCGCGCAAGCACGAACCCACCGGACGCGAGATGCTTATCAACGTGGTCGAAGGCGAAGAGGTCCGCATCGCCATCGTCCAGAAGAGCCAGCTCGAAGAACTCTACATGGAACGCTCCAGCACCGAATCGCACATCGGCAACATCTACAAGGGCCGGGTGATGAACGTTGAGCCGTCGATTCAGGCGGCCTTCATCGATTTCGGCTGCGGCAAAAACGGCTTCCTGCATATCAGCGATCTGCATCCGCAATATTTCCCGCCGAGTTTCCAGCCGTCGGTCAAGCCCCATCCGCACCCGCCGCGCCCGCCCGTCGCACCGCGGTCGGCGCCCGACGCGCCCGCGGAGACTCCCGTCATGGCGGCGGATGGCGCTGTGCCCGAAGCCAAACCCGAGGCCGAAGCGCCCATCTCCAGCACGGCCGCCGGCAGCGAGCCGTTTGGTGAACTCTACAGCAGCGAAGAGCCCGCCGACGGCCTGGAAGATTATGATGTCGATGACGACCACATGCAGCCCATGGAACGCGTGGGCCGCAAGACCCCGCGCCGCGACCGCCCGCTGATGCAGCATGCCCTGCGCCGCGGCCAGGAAGTACTGGTGCAGGTCATCAAGGAGGGCATTGGCACCAAGGGCCCAACCCTCACCACGTATATCAGCATTCCGGGGCGCTACCTGGTGATGATGCCCGGCATGAAACAACTGGGCGTGTCCCGCAAGATCGACAACGACGACCAGCGCCGCGAGCTGCGCCGCATCCTGGAAGATCTCAACCCGCCCAAGAACCTGGGTTTCATCATCCGCACCGCCGGCCTGGAACAATCGAAGAAGGAATTGCAGGGCGACCTGAACTACCTGCTGCGCATGTGGAAGGTAATTGCCAGCCGCATCCGCGCGCAAAAGGCGCCGTCGGAACTTTACCAGGAAAGCGACCTGGTCATCCGTACCATTCGCGATGTGTTCACCAACCAGATCGATCGGATCATTGTCGATAACGAGCCGGTGGCCTCCCGCGTGCGGGATTTCCTCTCGATCGTCAACCCGCGCTCGGCGAGCCTGGTGGAACTGTACACCGGCCAGATGCCGCTGTTCCAGAAACACGGCGTGGAGCGCGAGATTGAAAAGATCCATTCGCGCCGCGTGGAGATGGCCAACGGCGGCTCGCTGGTGATCGATTCGACCGAGGCCCTGGTGGCCATCGATGTGAATTCCGGCCGCTACCGCGCCACGCGCGATGCCGAGATGATGGCCTTCAACATGAACAAGGAGGCGGTCAAGGAAGTCTGCCGCCAGTTGCGCCTGCGCGATTTGGGCGGCGTGATCGTCACCGATTTCATCGACATGCGCGAGGAACGCCACAAGCGTGAAATCGAGCGGCTGCTCAAGGAATATCTCAAGGCCGATCGGGCCAAGACCAAGGTGCTGCGCATGAGCCTGTTCTGCATGGTCGAGATGACGCGCCAGCGCGTCCGCCCGAGCCTCAAACGCAGCATCTACCAGGATTGCCCGCACTGCCACGGCAGCGCGCTGATCAAGACGCCCGAATCGGTCACGCTGGATGTGATGCGGCGCCTGGCGGCCGGCGCCACCCGCACCGATATCGCGCGGCTGGAAGTCCGCGTCTATCCCACCGTCGCCGACTTTCTCCAGAACCGCAAGCGCAAGGCCCTGGTGGAACTCGAGGACCATTCCGGTAAACGCATCAACATCACGCCCGATCGCGCCCTGGCGGGCGATGCGATCCAGATTGAAGCCTATGACGCGCGGAACTCGTTGGTCAATGTGTTGCTGTAAATAACGCCCTATGGATGACATTTATCTTTCAGTAGTGATTCCCTGTTATAACGAAGCCGCCGGCGTGGTCGAACTCCACCGCCGCGTGGCCGCGGTTTGTCAGACCGTGCCGCAGTCCTACGAGATTGTCCTGGTCAACGACGGCTCCAAGGATGCCACATGGCAGAAGATTGCCGCGTTGGCCGCCTCCGATCCGCACCTGGTGGGCATCAATCTCTCGCGCAATCACGGCCATCAGTTGGCCCTGACCGCCGGCTTGTCCTTGTGCCGCGGGCAGCGCATCCTGATCCTTGATGCCGACTTGCAGGATCCGCCGGAACTCCTGCCGGACCTGCTGGCCCTGATGGACCAGGGGGCCGATGTCGTCTACGGTCAGCGCCGCACGCGCCAGGGCGAAACGTTCTTCAAACGTTCCTCCGCCAGCCTGTTCTATCGCCTGATCGGCCACCTGACCGATGTGCCGATCCCGCGGGAAACCGGGGACTTTCGCCTCATGAGCCGCCGGGCCCTGGCGGTGCTGCTGGCCATGCCCGAGCGCCACCGTTTCATCCGCGGTATGGTCAGTTGGATTGGCTTTAAACAGGTGCCGCTGCTGTACGATCGGGCGCCGCGCTTTGCCGGTTCCACCCACTATCCGCTGCGCAAGATGGTGCGCTTCGCCATCGATGCCGTCACGTCCTTTTCCATCAAGCCGCTGATGTGGGCCAGTTTCGTCGGGCTGATCTCCGCCGGCTTTGCCATCGTCATGCTGGCCTGGAGCTTCTATTCCTGGTTGTTTTTGCATGCCGAGCATGGCTGGTCGAGCTTGATGGCGGCGGTGACCCTGCTCGGCAGCGTGCAGTTGATGGTGCTGGGCATTTTTGGCGAGTACCTCGGCCGCCTGTATGAACAAAGCAAAGGCCGCCCGCTGTTTATTGTGGAGCAGGTGCTCCAGGGCGGTACCATGTTGCCGGGTGCGGTGCCCGCCACGCCGCCGGTCTCCGCACCGGCGGACGCTCCTCTGGAGGCCAAGGTATGACTGTTCCACCATCGGCGGCCGACGCCGCACTGAAGGAAAAAGAAGAACACTTTCACGATATCTGGGCCGGGGGCATCGACCCCAAAGAGGTGATGGTCGAAGAGAGCTGGAACGCCGTCACCTGCCCGGAGCATCAGTGGATACGCCGCCAACTCGGCGACATCCGCGGCAAAAAGATCCTGGATTTAGGCTGCGGCGCCGGCGAGGCGGCCGTGTGGTTTGCCAAGCAGGGGGCCGACGTCACCGCCAGCGATTTAAGCAGCGAGTTCCTGGCGCTGGTGCAGCGCGTCGCGGCGCTCCATGGCACGCAATTGCATACCCACCACGCGGATGCCGATCGCCTGGATTTCCCGGATAACACTTTCGACGTGGTCTACGCCGGCAACGTGCTCCACCACGTGGATACCGACAAAACGCTCGATCAGATCCACCGCATCCTCAAACCCGGCGGCGTGCTGGTCTCGTGGGATCCGCTGACGCATAACCCGGTCATCAATATCTATCGCCGTATGGCCATGCCGGTGCGCACGGAAGATGAGCACCCGCTGCACATCCGTGATATCAACAAGTTTCGCCAGCGGTTCACCGACGTGCGTTTCGACTGCTTCTGGTTCAGCACGTTATGGATCTTCCTGCGGTTCTACGTGGTCGAACGCGTCCATCCTTCCAAGGAACGCTACTGGAAGAAGATCATCAAAGAACACGCCCGCTTGACCCCCATCTACAACCGCTGGGCCCGGCTAGACCGCATGATCCTGGGTCCGCTGCCGTTCCTCAAACGCTACTGCTGGAACATTGCCATCTGCGCCCGCAAGGCGGGTTGAGTGGCAACGGGGGGAGACGTCATCACGCGGACTTCCTGTCCGTCCGCACGGCGTTCCTCTTGGCCGCCGGGTGTGCGTCCGTGCACTGTTCAACCACAATCGGGTCAATCTCGCCATTGACATAGGTGTCAATGGCGCGCTATCATCCAGGCATGGATGTTGGATTAACATCTGCGGCCATTGAACAATATGGCGCTTTGCCCCGTGGTATTCAGCCGCGGGTCGATGACATCATTCTTCGGTTGGCCCGATGGCCGAAGGTCAGCGGAGCTAAGCCGCTTACCGGTCGCTGGTGGGGAATTTTCGAATTCGGACCGGTGATTACCGCATTGTTTTTCGGATAGTGCGCAACAAAGTGATCGTATGGAAGATCGGGGATCGTAAAGACGTGTATCTTGATTAGTGGGGCAACCCATACGCGAGGAAATAGCATGTGTACCGTTCAAACGCTTGATATTCGGGGTAAAAAGTTTGTTCTGATACCACAATCCGAGTATCGTCGATTAACGCGCCGACCGCCGCCGCGGAGCAACCCGACGCCAGTGCTTCCGTCGCTGCCCGACATGTCGCCCGATGGCACGTATCCTGCCGCCCAAGCCATGCGGGCGATGATGGCACGGAAGATCATCGCCGCACGCCAGACTGTTGGCCTTTCGCAGGCGGCGCTGGCCCGTAAAGCCGGCATTCGTGTCGAAACGCTCAATCGCCTGGAAAAAGGCAAACACACGCCGGAGTTGGCGACTATGGCCAAAATTAACCAGGCGCTGGACGAGGCCGGTGCACCGCAATAGCGCAAAGGAAAGTCGTTGCCGGGGCGCTGGGGGTGGAGGTTTTGGTATTGCGCGAGGGGTAAAATACGTGTCATTGACTAATTATTCCGTGCGCCGCATGCGCTCGGGAACAACTCGCGGGAGCGACCGTATGTCGGTAATTGCCTTATGGCACTGCGTGAAACGACGCCCGGTATTCGAAGTAATGCTCGCCATCCTTGTGCTGCTCGCCTGCGGTATATGCTCTGGCTCCGCCTGGGCCACCCAGGTCGTCAAGGAGTTCCGGGAAACCCAGGATACCTTCGCCAATCCCGGCCAAGGGTGGATGACCACGCAACGCCTGCCTGGCAGCCCGGGGCGGTTCCCTTGCTCCGTCGCCTACTTCCGCCTGAACTGGGAGGACCTCGAACCGGCGCAGGGGCAGTACAACTGGCAACTTATCGACGAGGCCCTGGCCGCCTGGGCCAAACGGGATGTGCGGATTGCGTTGCGCATTATGACGGCCAATGCCCACAGCAAGGGGTACTATTGCTCCCCCAAGTGGCTCTTTGCTGCCGGTTGCCGGTCTTTTGACTACCGCGCGGATGGCACCGATCCGACCAAAGCTGGCTCGGCGATTACGCGGGTCGAGCCCGACTACGCCGACCCGCTGTACCTCAAGAAGCATGGGCCGTTTATCGCGGCGCTGGCGCAGCGCTACGACGGCCAGCCGGGCATCGAGTTTCTCGACATCGGTTCCTATGGCATCTGGGGCGAGTGGCATACGCCACACGCGGCGCCCTGGCCGGTGCGCCAACAGATCATCGACATGTACCTGACGGGTTTTCGCAAAACGCCGCTGGCCTCCATGTCGGATGATGCCCAGGCCCTGGCCTACGCCCTGGCCCATGGCGCGGGTTTTCGCCGCGATGGCGTGGGCTCGCCCTGGCATGAAGCCAACTGGATTGGCACGCAGAAATATGCCGCCGTTCCGGGCTTTGCCGACCAGTGGAAGCAGGCCCCGGTGGTCTTTGAATGGTATGGGACTTATGACTACCTGCAACAACGCGGCTGGTCGTTCGACCGCGCTGTGGACTTCATGAAGACCAACCATGTCACGCTGATCAACGATAACATCGGCAAAGTTCCCGCCGCGCAGATGCCCCAACTGCTGCAACTGGCCAACGTGGCTGGCTACCGCTTCGTACTCCGCCAGGTTTCTCACGCCGACCATATTGCACGCGGCAATACCCTGACCGTCGCCATGAATTGGTCAAACGTCGGCGTCGGCAAGCTCTATCGCCGCCACCCCTTGGCGCTTTATCTCCTGGATACCAAAGGTGCCGTGGCTTGCCAACAGGTACAGGCGGATGTGGACGCCAAAGACTGGCTGCCGGGCGATGTATCGGTGAAAGCGTCCTTGAAAATTCCCACGACCGCTCCCGCCGGCCCATACGTGCTGGGCCTGGCACTCATCGACCCGGTAGCACAAAAACCAGCGATCCGCCTGGCGATTGACGCTCCGCAGACCGACCGGCTTTACCGCCTGTCCAATATGTCTGTGGAATAGCGAATATCAGAACTTCAGCGCCATCACCCACGCCTCCCACTGCTTCTTGAAGGCGTCCATATCCTCCATTCCCAGCACTTTTTTAAGCGTTTGATAGCCGGTCGGGTCTTCCTTCTGGTGGGCGGTAAACTCCTGATAGAATCTCCGTAGCAGGCTTTTTTCCTGCATATACAGGCACAGGTAGCGGGACTGGCCGTAGTTGGTGCCGCGGTCCAGGTTGTAGAACTGGTTGGAATTCATGGCGCAGAGTTTTTCAAACGGCGGCACGCCGTTGGCGCCGATGGCTTTCTGTAAGCCGCCCAGCCGCCAGTTCACCAAGCCCCAGATATGGCCGTCCTTTTCCATCGATTGCTCGTAAAGCGATCCGAGCCCTTCATTAAACCACGGCGGGCAAGCTGGGAAATTGGCCTCGATGAAGGGGTGGACGATTTCATGCACCAGCGTGCCGCCGCCGGTGCCGATGTTCATGATCAGCGCCTTGTGGGTGGGGGAATAATAACCATACGGCGAGGTCGGTTCATCATCAAAAATGTCCTGGGTGTGCTTGTCGTAACTCGCTTTATCCTTGAACAGCCATATGTCCAGGATGGCCGCGGGATCTTTGGCAAAATACTCCTGCTTGAGTTTATCCACCGCCCATTTGACCACCTGCGTGGCATGGCGCTGCACGCTGGTGGCCCCGCCGTCGCCGATGACCACAAACGGGGGCTGGATTACATAGCTGAACCCGGCAGGCAACTTGGTTTTGAGCGCGGTGATATGCATATCGTAATCGGCCTGGGTAATCGCCGATTGGACGATAGGGGTTGTGGCTTCATGTTGGGCATGTACGAGACGGCAAACGCTTTGCGCGACTACCACTACAAGAACGAATCGCGATCGACCCAGAAGCATGCGGTTTCTCCAGGCCTCCAAAAGAGTTGGATGTGCAATCCACTTCAGGGTTCAGTTCATCGTCGCAAGACATAGATTGGCGGTGGGGACGGCAAATCGTCCCTAAAATCATCCGAAAATGAGGCCTCGTACCCGTCGAAAAGCGTGCTTGTCGCGAATAAGCCGCTGAAATTCGCTTGTTCCAACTTCTCCGACAGGCGGATCAAATGAGCGTGGTCAAGGATGATAAGCACCCGCTTCAAATCATCGCTACCTCGTAAGTTCCATGCTTCCAATGTTGCTATAGCTTCGACTTTGTCGGGGAATGATTGTATGGCGAAGTCGCGGAATTCTGCGCAGATTCGCTGCGCGCCGGCGAGTTGTCGAACTTCCTGCGGCGTTTCTACGCGGCCCTGCAAGAAATTTGATAGATCACGCACAAATAACAGTGCGTCGGCAGGGTAGGCGGTGCCCTCGGCAACCCGCTCGAACGGTTTGCGATCCAGGGCGCTTAGAATCTGGTCCTTCTCAGGGTACGAGTTCGGCAGTGCAATTGCGTTGTAATGGCCGGAGATTCCGCACGCGGGGCACGTGATTTCAAAGGTAAGTCCACGCAGGTTATAACCGCAGCGGATACACGTCAAATCGGATTGGATCTGGAGGTTAACCATGGGAAGTTCCAATACTGGCAAAGTCACGGCGATTATACCAGTTGGCGCCATTTAGAGTTCCAACTCCTTCTGATCCACCCGCTGAATCTTGGCCCCCAGCGCCACCAGTCGCTGTTCAATCCGTTCGTATCCACGGTCGATGTGGTAGACGCGGTTGACGGTGGTGGTGCCTTTGGCGATCAGGCCGGCGATGACCAGCGCGGCCGAGGCCCGCAGGTCCGAAGCCATCACGGGTGCACCGATCAGGCGTTTTTGCCCTTCGATGATGACCGTGGCGCTTTCCTTGTGCAGTTTGGCGCCCAGGCGCGAGAGCTCGGCGACGTGCAGGAACCGATCGGGGAAGATCTTTTCGGTGATGATCGAATTGCCGTCGGCAATGGCCAGCAGCGCCATGAATTGCGCCTGCAGATCGGTGGGGAACCCGGGGTGCGGTTGGGTGGTGATGGTGGTGGCTTCCAGCCGCCGGGCCGAGGCGACCGTGCAGCCGCCGTTGCTCTTTTCCACAATGACGCCGATGGACCGCAATTTGTCGGTGGCTGCCATGAGGTGATCGAGCCGGACGTTGTCCAACTCGATCTCGCCGTTGGTGGCGGCCGCCGCCACGATAAAGGTGCCCGCTTCAATGCGATCCGGGATGACGCGGTGCTGGCAGCCCGTCAGTGTCTTGACGCCTTCGATATTGATCCGCGGCGTGCCGGCCCCGGTGATCTTGGCGCCCATGGCGTTGAGATAATTGGCCAGATCGACGACTTCCGGCTCGCAGGCGGCACATTCGATGATGGTGGTGCCCTGGGCCAGCGTCGCGGCCGACATGACATTGGCGGTGCCCAGGACGGTGGATCCAAAGTTGCCGCCCAGGAAGATTTCGGTGCCGATGAGCTTGTCGGCCTTAATGATAATATCGCCGCCATCGAGTTCCACGTGGGCGCCCAGGGCCTCCAGGCCGCGCAGGTGGATATCCACCGGCCGGTCGCCGATGGCACAGCCGCCGGGCATCGACACGCGGGCATAGCGCCGTTTGGCCAGCAGGGGGCCCAGCACGCAGATGCTCGCCCGCATCTTCCGCACCAGGTCGTAGCGGGCGTGCGAGTTGGTTTCCGCGGTTACTTCGATCCGCAGGGACCCATCCGCCAGGCGCTCGGCGGTGGCGCCCAGTTCGCGCAGCAAGGCGATTTGGTGGTTGATGTCCGAGAGATTCGGCACGTCTTGGAAAACCGACGGGCCGTTGGCCAGCAGCGCCGCGGCCATGATGGGTAGCGCAGCGTTCTTGGAACCGTTGATGCGGGCGGTGCCGCGCAGGCGCGCGCCACCTTCAATGACCAGTGAATCCATGCGTCTTGTGCCTCCATGCAGTGGGGAAGGGGAGTGTAAAAAGCATTCATCGGCTAAGGTAGCGAATTGGGACCAAAAGAGGAAGGGCGGGAAGCTGAATTGTGCCTGCCCCAAGGCCGGCGCTGCGGCCACCGAGGAAATCCTTACGGCAAACCAAGATAGCGCCAGTGGTTGGTGGGCCAAAAAAGCCAAGTGGCCACACCGCAGATATCGGCGGCTGGAACCGCACCGCGCTGATGGCCGAGGGCAGCATTCCGGAAGAAGCGTGAGTCGAGTGAGCGGGTGCTATTATCGCCAATGACAAAATACTCGTCATCGGCGAGATGGAGCGGGTGCTCCGAGGTTGCCAGCGCCATGGCGTCCCAGCCCCGGGGGGCGCGATACGGTCCTACGCCCAGGGGAAATGGTACCGAATGGCCGTTGATGACAACCTTGCCGTCCATGATGAATATGGTTTCGCCGGGCAGGCCGACAACTCGCTCCACAAAGATCGCGGGCGGGGTGGTACCGGGCGGGTTGAATACGACAACATTCCAGCGCGTTGGCCGGCGATGATGGAGCACAAGGAAGCGGTCATTCTCCACAAGGGTCGGGGTCATCGCCTCGCCGGCGATCCTGAAACTCTCCGCCAAGTGGTGGCGCACTACTTTGGCCAAGAGTGCGTTCTCACACAGCACCGGCGTCAGAACCAGCAGGGCCGTACCGAGGAGGTACCGTTGCCATGCCGCGCGCGGCACCAGTGCCGTCGCCTGGTGTCCGCTGCGGTAAGCGTCGATCCAGATCGCGATGGTCAGCAGTATCCCGAGGGGAGCGAATGCCAGCGCCGCGGGGAACAACGGCGGCCAAAGTAATAGTGCCAACTGCACCGCTAATATCAACTGTGCAATACCAAAGACTCCAAGCGCACGCCGGGTGCGCCCCGCCCAAAAATGTCCCAAGCCCGGCAAAAGAAGAGTGGCACAAATCGCCAGAAATCCACGGCCACGGCGCGAAGGCCGCGGTGGGGACTTGCTGAGGTATGGTATTACCGGCACAGGGGGCGGATCCATCGTGGTCCTCACGGGTCTATGCGGTCAGTCCCAGCACGTTGGCCATCGTATAGCGGCCGGGTTTTTGTTGGGCCAGGAAGGCCGCGGCCCGCAGGGCGCCGCGGGCAAACGTGTCGCGGGTGCTGGCCATGTGGCGCAGTTCAATGCGTTCGCCGCCGGTGGCAAAATAAATCGTATGCTCGCCGACCACATCGCCCATGCGCACCGCGTGCATGCCAATGGTGCCGGGCGTGCGCTTGGCTTCCGGGCCGTGGCGGCCATGCACCAGGTCTTTATCCAGCGTTCGGCCGGTGGCTTGGCAGATTGATTCGGCCAGCGATAGCGCCGTGCCGGAGGGGGCATCTTTTTTCTGATTGTGATGGGCCTCGACAATTTCAATGTCGTAGGCGTCCCCAAGCTGCCGGGCGACCTGCGCGGCCACCGCCAGCAGCACGTTGACGCCCAGGCTGGTGTTGGTGGCTTGCAGGATGGGAATCTGGCCGGAGGCCTGGTCGATCAATTGTTGATCGGCGGCGGTCAGGCCGGTGGTGCCGATCAGCATGGCTATGCGCCGCGGCGTGCATTGGGCCAGCAAGGCCCGCGTGGCGGCCGGGGCGGAAAAGTCGATGATCACCTGCGGGGTCGCCGTCAGCGTGGGGGCAACGATCACCTTGGCATCGCCAACACCGGCCACCCGGCCGGCATCCTGGCCGAGCACCGGTGAATCGGGTCGGTCCAAGGCTGCGATGAGGCGGAACAAGTCGGGTTGTTCTGCCGCAAGTGCGATAAGGCGCTTGCCCATGCGGCCCGAGGCTCCGGTGATGCCCAGAGTGGTTGGTAAAGAAGCAGTCATGGGGACCATTGTCATCGGGCTGCGGGGAATGTCAATTCCACAGGGGGGATGGGGTTGGTTTATGAAAATGAATATTTTGGCGGCAACATTCGGGTTAATACATGGTATCCGCCGATAGACATACAAGATTCTCTGTATCTTGGGGACGAATGTGTCCGCCCTGCCCGAAAAAAGGTATCGGTTTGCGTGCCCAGCCTGCCAGCGCATGCTTAAGGCGCCCGTAAGCTGGGCCGGGCGGCGTGGGGCTTGCCCCGCGTGTCGGCATGAATTGTTCTTTCCCCCGCCCGCGGCCCTGCTGGAGCAGGACGGCGGTGGCGCCCAGACGCTATTGCAACTGGTCAGCGATAAGGCACCGCCGTGGCCCGAGGATCGTCTCGATCAACTCGCGCTGTTCCTCGCGCAAGGCACCTGCCATGATTATGACCACGCGCGGATGTTGCTGGCGGGGCGTCCTTTGCTGCCACGGCAATGGCGCAAAGTGCTGCCCCTGGCCGGCAATCGCGAAGCCCTGCGGTTGCAGCTGGCGGATGCCGCCGAACAGGGTGCCGCGCCGGGTGCCGATGGCGGAGCGGTACCGCTGCTGGTACCGGAATCCACCGTGGATGCGGTGGCGCTGGCGTGGGAAATTGCCGTGCGCTTCCAGGATTTTCTGCGCCATGGCCTCTGCGGCGGCTGCCAGGCCGACCCTACAGGCATGCGCTGCCTGTATCTGAGCTTTGAAGACTTCGGCGAAATGCGCAACTTGGATGGCGAGGAATGCCGGCACTGGGCCAAATTGTGCCGCCAGGTTTTCGGCCTGGGCGCACCGGCGGAATTTACCGGGCTCCAGCAGTAAAGCGCTTTCCGTTTTATCGGTGCTCCGTGATAGCCGTCGCCGTAGGGTCGCCGCGTGACCCGCACGTTTGTGTGGTGTGCGTAATAAGACATGCTGCGAGTTATAATGGCCGGCGCTTGGTGATGTGGAGGCCTTATGGATGCACCCCGGGTTCCCCGTGTTTGTCCGGCGTGCCGTGCGGTGGTCGTGCCCGGCCGGGCCTCCTGCGTTTCCTGTGGAATGCCGGTGGCCAAAATGGCGGATTTTCAGTTGGCCCGGCGGGCGGCTGGACAGGCCGCCGGGCAGCGGCAATCTGGTCGCCGTGCGGTCGGCTGGGTGGCGGCCTTAATTATCAGCGGCGCCATTCTGGCTGGGTATGCGGCATTCCATGAGGGCGATAAGGCCGCCTGGCAGGCTTATCCCAGCGATCGGACCGCCCTGGTGCAGCAGTTTTTTGAGTACATTCACGCCGATACCGACTCCGCCTTCGATAAGGCTTATGGCCTGGTGTCGCTACGGGTCAAACATCCTGCCGAGCGGGATGAACGGGGCCGCTACCGCCAGACGTTTCACGACCTGGCGCGCTATCTCCGCGGTGAATTTGGCGATGATTGGATTGCGGCCTTGCGCCTGCAGCGTGCCGATGGCAACGACAGTACCGAAATAGCCACGCTCGTTACCGTACAGACCGAACAACTCTCCGTGCCCCTGGACTTGCAGGGTCCGGCCGGGGCCACGCCCGAGCAACTGGCCAGCCAGCCCGACGCCTACCGGCATTACGGCGTGCGCGGTGTCAGCGGCTTTCCGGTGGAGCTGGCGGGGCAGTCCCAGCAGCGCGAAGGCATCGCCGGCGTGTTGCGGGTGTATGGGGCGGCCGGATCGGCCGAGCAACTGGCGGGCATTGTCGGCGCGGCGGGTAGTCCGTTGCATGAAATTCCCATCGAGACCAAGCGCCGCCTGCTGCCCCTGGTGCGCAATCCCCGGGGCACGGCGTTGCCGCGGGCGCTCCACCAGCTTTGGCCGGTGCGCCGCGATCCGACCGTCGCGGCGCGGCTGGAATCCATTATGGGGGACCAACGCTATGATCCGCTGTTGCGTGCTATCGCTCAGCGGGTGCACGACGGTACCGAGGATCCCGAGGCCCTCCTGGCGGACGGCGTCAATGTGCCCTGAGCCCGCGTGCCGCTCGGGCGGGGCAAAAACGCAAGCGGCTTCCCTGCGGAAGCCGCTTGGCGCATAGTACCACTGTGGTCGATCCAAGCCTGACCTGAGACGTGGCACTGCAATTGTTGCATACGCCTCAGGTGGGTTCGGATTGCGCGCGCTCAGTAGCCTTCCACGGTGACGGTGTAGGGGGCCGAAGCAAACTTGAGCTTGCCGCTGGCCGCACGACCGGCGCTTTCGAGTGTGTAAATAACCTGCTTGCCCTGGCGCTTGTTGATAATCAGGCGGTTCATGCGCAGCAGCCCCAGGTGGTGGCTGACGGTCGGTTGGGGCAATTTGAGTTCTTCGCACAGGCTCGTGACATTCCGTTCGCCTTCCGACAGCAACAGCACGATCTGCAGGCGGGTCTTGTCGGACAACAGACGAAAGAGCTGACACAGGCTGCCCAGGGATTGTTCTTCGGCCACGGATGCTTTGGATGCCATACATCCTCCTCGCTAAAAAAAATAACGCAACGAGATTTTAGAAGCCGGAGCACGGCCTGGAATTTGGCCCGCGCCACCGTCATCTTACGCATGAAAAAACAAATATACATGCGCATCTAGTTTTAACCTAGTCATGATAATATGCGATGGGGAATAATTGTCAACTCTTCTGGAGCAAAAGATTCAAAATCCCCAGCCGCCATTTCTTACATACATCACTATATGCTTCTAACGGTGGAGAGTAAATACGCGACTTTGCCTATATTTTTACAGTTTTCTGTATTACGATATTTTTCTTCAAACCACCACGTTTGCGAAGAAGTGAATCGCGGTATGGCCGCACCACGCATCCTTAAGGTGGGGGGGCACACATCACCGAACTGTAGCGGAGCGGTTGGCCGCCTTACGTGGCGGGTCTTGAGGGGTCTTGGGGTTGCCGAGATGGCCGCCGGATGATAACCTGTTGCCTTAACGCGACGGGCGATTAGCTCAGTTGGTTAGAGCGCTTGCATGACACGCAAGAGGTCACAGGTTCGAATCCTGTATCGCCCATTCCTCCATATGTTCCCCGGTAGGCACGGGTTGCGCCTGCTCGACATTCCCCAGGTTTCCGTGCGTTCCGCATCCTCGCCATCCCCAGTCTGGCCCGATCCGTTGCCGACTGCTGCGCCTCATCCACCGGGCCCACCGCCCGCTGGAAGTCCGCATTTAGGTCGATTGACATTGCATAGTGCTTCGCGGCCACTTCGGGGAGTTCCCGATCCATTTGCAGATCGTGGTCGGGTCTTAAACGCTACGGGGACGTGTGGCCCGGACTATGGTTCCCATTCCAATGGACATCTGGAGTTCAACGCGCTCGGTGTTGCAGGTCTGGCGGTGGCTTGCAGGTGCGACCGCCGGGTGCGACAATTCTGGCGTCCAAGTCCGCGCCCCAGCATACCGCACCGGCGCCCGCGGCACCCACGCGGATCCCGGCGCTGGAGGTCAGCACCTCCTTGCCGCCCGCCACGGGGGTTCTGCCGGTGGCGGACGATGACGGCGCTGGCGTGGCTTAACTGCAATGGCATCGGGGGCACCGGCCGCGGCGTTTGTGGGTGCCGTGCGGTCTACGTGCCGTTGGCCATCGAACGGGTGCCGCGGCTATCACGGCAACTCCAACTGCGCCCGCCCCGTGGCGTGTCGTAACCGCGGGCGCTCCGCGGGAGCAGGTTCTGATGGCGGAGATAAGATAATGCCCTACGCCGATGAAGATGAAAATAGTGATGCGTATAAGTTTCCGGAGTTCGGCCAACCCGATGCCGCCGACCTTGACGACGCGGAAGAACTCCACACGGTTACCTGTCCGAAGTGCGGCAAGCAGGTTTACGAAGAAGCCGAGAGGTGCCACAAATGCGGCCATTGGATCGAGCGCCAACACCACGCCTCCCTGCCCCTGTGGGTAATCATCACCGCCCTGGCTTGCCTGCTGATGGCCCTCATCTACACGTTCTGGTGGGGTGGCGGACTCTACGGCCGCTAAGAAACACGAAAAGCCGCGAAGAGAACGGTCCCCGTCCAACATCCAACGTTGAACGATAACGCATCCTTGGACGTTTAACGTTGGACGTTCCGCATTCTTGCGCACTTCACGGCTTGCCCGCACGCGCCCGGGTCGCCGCGACCGTGCTGACGGTTTGCTGGATATCTTCCCACATCTTTCGCGCGGCCAGCAGGTCGGTTAGCGCCTTGGCGCCCATATCATGGGCGTCATCGGCCTTCGCCGCCAATTCGTCAAAACTCGTGCAGATCGTTGATAGATTCATGCCCAGTTCCTTGTAGCTGTGTTCCAGGGCGATCAGGCTCAGGTTGGCGGCATTGAGGGCGGTGGTTATCTCCACCGCGCGATGAAACTCGCGTTCCATGCGGGCCCGCTCGTTGGTCATGAATCGCAGCCATTGATCGTCGAGCGCCAACCGGCGATCGCGCAAGTCATCGAGAAACGTCGCATCGCGGTCTGTTTCATCGCGGCGCATCTCCACCGCGACGGCCTTGTCCAGAATAAAGCCGATGCGCAATTTGATCTGGTCCAGTGCCAGGGACGCCGCCGTCCATTGCACCTGCCCGGATTCAAACGCCAGGCGATTATGCCGCAGGGCCGTTTCGGCATGGTTGCGGGCGGTGGCTACCGCAACATATTGCGTATCTTCCGACGGGGCGGCCGGTTTGGTTTCCGCCGCGCCCCGCACGCCCGCCGCCAGCCCCAGGAATACCGCCAGAAAAACCGCCAAACCTGCACGCATACAGCCACTCCACAATACAATCGATCTGTAAGTAGGCAACGAAATCGGGCGTGGCCTATTGCATGGGACATCGGCGCCCACTGTATCGCAAACCATGGGCGTGGCGGCGCATACCACTTGCCACTGGGTTGGTCTGGAGCGGATTCGCACCGCACGCCAGCATGCCCAGCGGAGCCCTTCCCACTGGGCATGGCCCCGGATACCCCGATTTACGATTTAACGGTTTGCGCTCTACGCCGCCGCTCAACTGGGTTGCGGCATGGCGCCGATGGATGAGCCGGCGTCGCGCCCGTGTTTTTCGGCTTCGCGGCGGGCGTCGGCAGCGCGGCGCTGCTGCTCGGAGGCCAGCATCTCCTGCACGCTGGGCTTGGTGATCTGCTGCCCGGCCAGGATCAGTTTGACGTCCTCGGCGTCGACGGTCTCGTATTTGAGCAGGGCATCCTTGAGCCCGGCCACCGCGTCTTTGTGGTCCAGCAGCATCTTCCGGGCTTCGTTATACGCCTGGTCGATCAGGCGGTGCACTTCGGCATCGATCAACTCGGCGGTTTTGTCGCTGTATTCCCGCGGCTGTTCAAAGAAACTCGCCTTGGCTTCATCCGGGGAGAACTTGATCGGGCCAAGCACTTCGGACATGCCGTAGTCGCAGACCATCGCGCGGGCATCATGGCTGGCCCCGTGGATGTCGGCCGAGGCGCCGCTGGAAATATCCCCGATGAACAATTCTTCGGCCAGCCGTCCGCCGTACGAGACCCGCAGCTTGGCCTGCATGTATTTCTTGGAATACACGACGCGATCTTTTTCCGGCAGCCAGAAACTCGCCCCGCCGTAGCCGCGGCGCCCGATGATGGTCACCTTGTGCAGCGGGTCAAAATCGGTCTCCAGGGCGTTGATGATGGCATGGCCGGCCTCGTGCCAGGCCAGGATTTCCTTTTCGCCATCATCGATCACGCGGCTCTTGCGGGCTTTGCCGAAGCGCAGCTTGTCGCGCGATTCTTCCAGGTCCGACATCTCGATCGATTCCTTGTTGAGCATCGTGGCCATCAGCGCCGCCTCGTTGATGATGGCCGCGAGGTCCGCACCGCTGAACATGGGCGTCTGCCGCGCTACGCGCATCAGGTCGACGCTGCTGGCGAGTTTGACCTTGCGCGCGTGCACCTTGAGAATTTCGTAGCGGCCCTTGATGTCCGGCAGCGGCACGTAGACCTGGCGATCGAAACGGCCCGGGCGCGTCAACGCCGGGTCCAGCACGTCCGAGCGGTTGGTGGCGGCGATCACGATCACCTGGTCGTTGGTTTCGAAGCCGTCCATTTCCACCAGGATGGCGTTGAGGGTCTGCTCGCGTTCGTCGTGGCCGCCGCTGGCCATGCCGTTGCCGCGGCGCCGGCCCACCGCATCAATTTCATCCAGGAAGATGATGCAGGGGGAGGATTCCTTGGCGGTTTTAAACAGGTCGCGCACGCGCGAGGCGCCTACGCCGACAAACATTTCGACAAAGTCCGAACCGCTGATGGAGAAGAAGGGCACATCGGCCTCGCCGGCAATCGCCTTGGCCAGCAGGGTTTTGCCCACGCCCGGATCGCCGATGAGCAGCACGCCGCGGGGAATGCGCCCGCCGAGGCGCTGGAAACGCTTGGGATTCTTGAGGAACTCGACGATTTCCGTCAATTCTTCCTTGGCTTCCTCAATCCCCGCCACATCGCCAAAGGTGATGTTGGTGTGTTCCTTGGACAGCAGGCGGTGGCGCGACCGGCCAAAATTGCCCAGCATGCCAATGCCGCCGCCGGAGGAGCGGATCTGGCGCAGGAAGAAGAACCACACCAGCAGCACCAGGAAAACCCAGGGCAACAGGCTGGCCAGAATTTGCAGCAGAAAACTGCTGCTTTGCACGGCATTGAGTTTGGTGCCGGTGGTGTTGGCCAGGCTCAGCAGATCGTTCCAGCCATACCCATCGACGGCACTCTGCGGGTAACGCGTCCAGTAAATCTCGGTGCCGGTGGCATCATCGGCGCCCAGCGCCTTATTCGGGTAGGTGGTGCCGACGAGTTTGCCGTCATCCACGGAATCAACCGTCTGGAACTTCTGGGCCTGCATCATGGAGCGGAACACCGAGGCCGGGACTTCCTTGCGCGTGCCTTCCTTGCTGTGCACCACGAAAAACAGCAGCAAGCCAATGGAAATAATCAGGATCCAGCCGAGCATCGAGCGGCTGAAACGCATGTTATTGTCCGGCCCGGGCTTGGACCCTTTGGAAGGGCCATCGCCTTCCGGGCGTTCAGGGTTATTCTGCTCATCGTCGAATTTATCGGACATAGGAACCTCGGGAAGACGTTCGTACAAGATATATAAAGACAGCATATTATAGTCAGTAAGCGCGCTGGATGGAAAAGGCTTGGCGAAAGATTTCACAAACGCCGCCCCGTACCTCCTAATTCCCCGGCATGCGCTGACCGGCTGCGGTCCGTCCATAACCGTGGCACGCCGCCACCGCAGTGCCCAGGCCTTCGGCGTTTACCAGTCCTTTTCCAATTGCTCCACGATGGCCCGGGCCAGCATTTCCACGGCCCCCTGCTGGGCATCGGCCACATGTTCCCCGATGAGCGGGATCTCCGTTGCCGACCGGTTAAAGCGCTTGCGCTCCACCAGCACGCGGCCGGTGCGCAAGTCCTTCCACTGAAAATTCACGATGATGGTCAACTGGGTTTCCCGCGGCAGGTTGGGGCCATACTCGTAGGTCAGCACACTCTCGGCAATGTCGACGATTTCCCCGGTTAACACCGTATCGGCCCGCGATTGCGGTACGATTTTATAGGGGGTCAGCCCATCGATATCCTTGCAGATAGCCTCGGTCAGGCGGAATTCCCACTCGCGCCGGAACGATTTGTTGACAAAGATCGGCACGGCAATCGTCGAGATATTGCGGTTATACAACGGCTTGCTGGAATAGCCGCAACTGCCCAGCGTGGCCAGCAATATAGTGACCAGCAGGAGACGGCCGCCGTGGCCGACGACAAGGGATCGCAACGTGTGGCGTTGTGGTGCGGGGACACTCATCGTCCGACCTCCCGTGGCATGCGGGCCTGGAGTTCCTTGCGGGCCTGCTGGGCGAAGAGGGTATCGGGCCAGTTCTGAATCACGCGTTTATAGAAGTAACCCGCGGCATGATGCCGCCCGGCACGCCAGTAGTAACGTGCCACTTCCAGATCCTTCCGCCCTTCGAGCTGGTAGATCCGATCTTCCAGGGCGGAAACCTGCAGCCCTTCGGCGGTTTGCGGATAGACTTGGGCAATGGCCGCGAGGCGTTCACGCCCGTCGAGCAGGGGGGTAACATCAAAGAGCACCCCGTGAAAATTGCCCAGCGAGGCCTGGGCCCGGCGCACCTCGGCCTTGCGCACATACTGGCTGTACGGATAGCGCTTGAGGAAATCGTCGTAGGCGTCGAGGGCTTCGGGGAAGTCGCCGCGCTGATAGTAATAGTCGGCCACGCGCATGCCGGCCTGTTCGGCCAATGGCGAGCCGCGCTGGCGGTCCTGAATGCGGTCGAGCAATTCGACGGCATCCTCGGTCACGGGCAGAATGCGCAAGCCCAGGAACTTGCGTTTGTAGCCCTTGAGAAACGCGTCGGCAATGTCGTATTCCTTCTGCAGGACCGGGGTGTACAGATCGCTGGTGGGGAAGTTATTCAGGATGTCTTCATAGGAATAAAGCGCTTTATACTTGTTGCCCCGGAGCACTTCGGCATCGCCCTGGAGCAGCAGGACCTGCGGCACCAGCGGGTTGGACTTGTTCTTCTTGACCCATTTCTTGGCGTGTTTGATCAGGTCGCCGGTGTGGTTGGTCTGCAATTCCTGGATCATGCTGGCCACTTCGGCTTCGGGCGTGCCGGTGCCCGGTTCGACCACCGGCACCCAGGCGCCTTGGCGCAATTCCCACCCGGCCGGCGCCCCTTGGGCCACCGCGATACTGGCCGCGGCCACCAGCAACGGGGCCGCCCACATTCGTAGCAACTTCATGAACATGGGGCGAAGTATAGCGGAAAAGTGGCGAACTCAAAATGGCTGGGGGAGGGCGGACCGGATAAATGACGAAGGACGAATGATCCCAATGGGTATCGCGACCGAATCAATGACCAAATCCCAATGAAGAAATGACGAAACGCGGTGCTTGGCCGCCGTTTGGTTATTGGGCATGGGGTATTGAAATTGGATTCGTTCCCGACGCGTCGGGATCATTCGTCATTCGTCATTGCCCCAGGGTGTGCTCCTTGGCCTTGCCATCGTAGAATATCCCCCATGGACATGTCCCTGCTGGATTATGATCTGCCGCCGGAACTCATCGCCACCATGCCCGCGGCACAGCGCGACCAAAGCCGGCTGATGGTGGTGCGCCGCGCTGCGGGCACGGTGGAACATCGCTGGTTTCGGGATTTGCCGGAGTTGCTCGGACCGTCTGACCTGCTGGTATGCAACGACACCCGCGTGCTGCCGGCCAAGCTCGTGCTGCGCCGCTCCACTGGGGGCTTGATCTCGGGGTTGTACCTGGCCCAGGAGAGTCCCGGCGTATGGCGGGTGATGCTCCGCTCCCGTGGGCGCCTGGCGCCGGGGGATGTTCTGCATGCCGGCGCGTGGACCTTTACTCTCGCCGGGCGGTTGGCGGATAAAGGCCAATGGCAGGTGCGGGTGGAACCAGTGGCCGAAGCGGCGGAAATCCTGGCCGCCATTGGGCAGGTCCCGCTGCCGCCCTATATCGAAAAGGCCCGGCGCGCCGGAGCCCCGTCGGGTGCCGACGAGTCGGACCGGCTGCGTTATCAAACGGTTTATGCGCAGGAGGCCGGTTCGCTGGCGGCGCCGACCGCCGGCCTGCATTTTACGCCCGAGCTTTTGGCGGCCCTGGCCCAACGCGGCTTGCGGAAGGCTTTTGTGACTTTACACGTGGGCCTGGGCACGTTTCTGCCGGTGGAAAGTGCCACGCTTGAAGAGCACCCAATGCATGCCGAGGAGTATTTTGTGCCGGCATCGACGGTGGCGGCGGTGCGGGCCCAGCGTGCCGCCGGTGGCCGCGTGGTGGTGGTGGGCACCACCGCCGTGCGTACCTTGGAGACTTGCGCGGCGGAGATTGTCGGTGGGATGCTGACCGTCGACTTGCACGGCTCGACCACTTTGAAGATTGCCCCGGGCTACAAGCTGCAATTAACGGATGCCTTGATCACCAACTTTCATCTGCCGCGCAGCACGCTCCTGGCGCTGGTGGCGGCGGTGGTGGGGGTGGAGGGGGTGGAGGGGGTGGAGGGGGTGGGGCGGGTCCAGGAACTCTACCGGCTGGCGGTGGCCCAGCGGTATCGCTTTTACAGTTATGGGGATGCGATGCTGCTGCTGCCGTGAGGGCCCAGAGCGGCAGAGTCGCAAACAAAAAAACATAAAGACGAATGATGGGGCGGCGGGGACGCGGGGCGATGGGGTGAATACTTGGAAGTACAAGTGGCTCCGCGCCCTGTAGGGCAGGATTTGACAACAACTTTACCAGAAAAACCGGAAGGTGACTATTAAATTAATAGGCAAAGAGATAACTGCATATAGTAATTGTATCGGTATTGTTGTACCGCGGCGCGTACCGCGGGCGCGGATCGGGACTGGTGTCGGCGCTGCCTGGCCGGCTGGTGGGTGGGCCGGTAACGCGGACACTCCTGTCCGCGAAGAGCGCAGACAGGAGTGTCTGCGTTACGACCTGCTTGGCCGTTCCACGCCTCATTACCCCCGTCAACGCAACGCCGCCCACGCTGCCGAGCCCGACGGCAACCCCGTCCCTGGACGCCATGCCCACCGGCCTGCTGCAAACCACGGAAATGGATGCCCGCAATACCACGCCGGATTCCAATCTGGATGGCATCGTCAACGTGGCGGAGGATACCGATGCCATTGCCGGCGTCACGGGCACCGGCAGCGGGGTGGCGACCACGGCGACGGCCAACACGTACAGTGTTACGACGGGATTGCTGACCGACAGCGCCGTCACGGCCGCCGGGCAGACGGCGTACCATGTGGTGCTGACGTATACCCCCGCGGGGCAGCGCTGTACCGAAACGGTCACGCGCGTCGTGGGGTATGACGAATCCGGCAATCCGATCACGCAAAGCCAGACCTTGAAATACACCTATGACGACCAGGGCCAGTTGACGGCGGTGCTGGACATTACCGATCCCAATAATGTCCAGACGGTGGAGAGTTTCTCGGTTGACGCGCTGGGCAACCGCACCAGCACCGGTTACGTCAGCAATGCGCTCAACCAGTACACATCCATCCCCGATCCGAACAATCCCGGCAGCACCCTGGCGCCCACGTACAACGCGCGGGGCGACCTGACCAGCGATGGAGTGTTTAACAACAGCTTTGACGCCCAGGACCGCCTGGTGCAGGCCGAAGCCAAGGACCATTCCGTCAACATTCTGTACAGCTATGATGCCAGCGGGCGACTGATTGGCCGCGTGCAGCAGACACGTTGGAATGGCGACACGCAGACCTACGCCAGCAGCACGACCCAGTTGTTTGCGTACGACGGCAGTGAACTGGTGGCCGTGACTGATGGCCGCGGCACGGTGCTCCAACGGTTTACGTGGGGGCCGGGGGTGGCCGGGAGCATTGGCGGGTTGCTGTCCATTACGGATTTGAGCGATCC
>Ga0316217_10002365_pt1 | contig 22790 bp, 14 predicted proteins | sample 1anoAmetaG_FD_203633 | JGI IMG/M metagenome (GOLD analysis project Ga0316217, IMG submission 203633) | Freshwater microbial communities from Trout Bog Lake, Wisconsin, USA - 1anoA | ecosystem: Environmental > Aquatic > Freshwater > Lake > Hypolimnion/Profundal zone | place: USA: Wisconsin...
CATGGATCGATCCTATTCCCGGAAATATCTTAACCCAACGCCCGCTCATCGCGATGAAGCTGCGATGAACGGGGCACAGCTTCTCATGGCTTGGCGCGATTCTTCGGGGTTGATGAGCAGGATGCCTGTCCCCAGACTTGCGCTCCAGGCTCAATCATGGAGGGGAAAAGACTGCCCTCCCCGCCCGCTCATCGCGATGAAGCTGCGATGAACGGGGCACAGCTTCTCATGGTGCAGGGAGGGTGTTTAGGAGTGATTAGCGGGCCAGGTGCCTTGCACGCGCCACCTCGAAGAGGCTCTCCACCATGTAGTCCAGCATGGGCTGCGTCAAGCCCGGAAAAACGCCGAGCCAGAAGACGTTCTCGGTGACGAAGTCCGAGTTGGGCAGGGCGCCGACGACGCGCTTCTCGATCTGACGATAGGCCGGCTGGCGGAGCAGGTTGCCGCCGAAAAGCAGCCGGGTGCCGATCTTGCGCGCGTTGAGGAAGCGCAGGACGGCGTCTCTCTGAAGGCCCGATTCGGGGCGCACCGCCAGGGGAAATCCGAACCAACTGGGGTCCGAGCCCGGCGTCGCTTGGGGCAGCAGAAACACGTCCGAGAGAGGTTGCAGCCGCTCGGCGAGATAGGCGAAGTTCCGCTTGCGCGCGGCGACGAAGCCATCGAGCTTGTCCAACTGCGCCACGCCGGCCGCGGCTTGCATCTCGGTGACCTTGAGGTTGTATCCCAGGTGCGAGTAAGTGTACTTGTGGTCGTAGCCGTGAGGCAGCGAGCCCAGTTGCCAGTCGAAGCGCTTGCCGCAGGTATTGTCTTTGCCGGTGGGGCACCAGCAGTCGCGGCCCCAGTCGCGGAAGGACTCGATCAGCTTGGTGAGTTGCGGCGAGCTGGTGGCCACGCAGCCGCCTTCGCCCATGGTGATGTGGTGCGCGGGATAGAAGCTGAAGGTGGCGAGATCGCCGAAGGTGCCTACCCGCCGGCCGCCAAAGGTCGAGCCGAGGGCGTCGCAGCAGTCTTCGATCAGCCATAGGTTATGCTTGCGGGCGAAGGCAGAGACCGCCGCGGCGTCGAAGGGATTGCCCAGCGTGTGGGCGAAGATCATGGCCCTGGTGCGCGGCGAGAGCGCCTTTTCCAATTGGGAAACATCGACGTTGTAGGTTCCCAGCTCGACGTCCACAAAGACCGGGACAAGGCCGTTTTGCACGATGGGGTTGACGGTGGTGGGGAAGCCCGCGGCCACAGTGATGACTTCGTCGCCGGGCTGGAGCTGCCGCGCGCCGAGCGCCGGGCTGGTGAGCACCGAGACGGCCACAAGATTGGCCGAGGAGCCGGAGTTGACCAGCCGGGCGTCGCGCACTCCCAGGTACTTGGCGAATTTGAACTCGAAGAGATCGGCAAAGCGGCCGGCGGTGAGCCAGCAGTCCAGGCCGGACTCGACGATCGCGAAGATCTCCCGATGGTCGAAGACCCGGCCGGCGACGGGGACCGGCGACTCTCCGGGAATGAAGGGCGTTTGGGCGTGCGCTTCGTGGAAATACTCCGCCGTGAGCTGGCGGATGGCTTCGCGAATCTCGTTTTGCCGCTCGAGGCTCACAGACGCGCCTCGCCGGCGGCAGGCTGGTTGGGGAGAACGAACGGCACTTGCTGCGGATATTGCGCGATCTGGGCGTGGGTGAACTGGCGCATATCGATGCCTTGCAGCTTGGCCCGGTACCAGGCCACGGTCATGGCCAGCGATTCCCTGATGCGCAACTGGGATTGCCAGCCGAGGCGGTCGGCGGCTTTGGAGCAGTCCAGGCGGAGGGTATGGCCTTCGTGCGGCTGGATGGCGGTTGTCACCTCCCAGCGCGCGCCATTGCTCCACAGGCGAGCCAGCTCGTTGACCACCCACTCGACGGGGCGGGCATCGTGCGGGTCAGGGCCGAAGTTCCAGGCTTCGCCGAAGGCGGGACCGTCCTCGAAGAGCAACTCGGCGATGGTCAGATAGCCGCGCAGGGGTTCCAGCACGTGCTGCCAGGGGCGGATGGCCAGGGGGTTGCGAATCTGCACGGAACGGCCGGCCATGAAAGCGCGGATGGCGTCGGGGACCAGCCGGTCGATCGCCCAGTCGCCGCCGCCGATGACGTTGCCGGCGCGCACCGAAGCGATGGCCACGCCATGCAGGCGATAGGCCATGGGGTTGAAGAAGGAATCCCGATAGGAGGAAACCGCCAGCTCGGCGCAGGCCTTGCTGTTGCTGTAGGGGTCGTAGCCGCCCAGGCGGTCGGATTCCCGGTAGGGCAGATCGCGCTCGCGGTTTTCGTAGCACTTGTCGGTGGTGACGACGACGATGGCGCGCACGCTGGCTGTGTTGCGCGCGGCCTCCAACAGGTTGACGGTGCCCATGACGTTGGTCGCGTAGGTGCCGGCCGGATCCTGGTAGGAACTGCGCACCAGGGGCTGGGCGGCGAGGTGAAAGACAATCTGCGGGCGATGCTCGGCAAAGGTGCGCTTCAACAAATCGAGGTTGCGAATGTCGCCGACGACCGAACGCATGGCGCGGCCCACCCCGGCGTCCTGAAAGAGACTGACCGCGGGCGGTTCGAGGGCGATGCCGCAGACCTCGGCGCCCATGCGCTGGAGCCAGAGCGAGAGCCATCCGCCTTTGAAGCCGGTGTGGCCGGTGATGAGGACGCGCTTGCCGGCCCAGTTCATTTCCACACCTTCCAGGGAGCGTCGCCGCGATTCCACAGATCTTCCAGAACGGATTTGTCGCGAATCGTGTCCATGGGCTGCCAGAAGCCGGGGTGTTTGAAGGCCGCCACGTTGCCCTCGCGCGCCAGGGCCTCCATCGGCTCGCGTTCCCACACGGTCAAGTCGTTGTCGATATAGGCGCCGACTTTGGGAGAAAGCACCAGGAAGCCGCCGTTGACCCATTGGCCGTCGCCTTGCGGCTTCTCAGTGAACGAAAGCACGGCGCCCTCCTCGTCCATGCGCATGGCGCCGAACTTGCCGCCGGGCTGCACGGCGGTGAGGCTGACCAGCTTGCCGCTGCGTTTGTGGAAGGCAATCAATGCGTGCAGATCCACATCGGCCAGGCCGTCGCCGTAGGTAAAGCAAAACATCTCCTCGTCCTGGACATAGGGCAGGATGCGCCGCAGCCGTCCGCCGGTCTGGGTGTCCATGCCGGTATCGACCAGGGTCACGCGCCAGGGTTCGGAGCTGTTGCGGTGGTACTCGGCGGTGTTGTGCTGGAGGTCGAAGGTCACATCGGAGGAGTAGAGAAAGTAGTTGGCGAAATACTCTTTGATCATGTTGCCCTTGTAGCCGAGGCAGATGATAAAGTCGTTGATTCCAAAGGCGGAGTAGATCTTCATGATGTGCCAGAGGATGGGTCTTCCGCCGACCTCGACCATGGGCTTTGGGCGCAGCGTGGTCTCCTCGCTCAAGCGACTGCCCAGACCGCCGGCCAGAATGACTGCCTTCATGCGCTACTCCTGTCTCTCCGGCGCGGCAACGAAAAGCAAGTACCACGGTTCGCGGCCGATGCCGGCCGTCTCGGGCTCCAGGAGATCGTCGAGGAGCCGGGAGCTTGGCTTGCGTCTCGCTCGAGCCCCGTGGCCTGCCCGTCTGCAACAGGGTTTGCCGCTCTCCCCTGCTGCGCAGAGGGAGCGAGGATTGTGCTCGGGGCGTGTGTCTGTGTCTGGCGATCGCGAATTCAAGCAAAGCTCCTTGTTTTGCAGCCGATCGGCAGGAACGGGCTTGGTTGAGCCTGTCTGCCCTGGCCGATCTCAATTCGTTCACAGACACACGCGTCGAGCCGAACCGCGCAACCCGGAGGAGTCGAGGGAAACCCCGGTTGCGCAGCTCCGATGCACCCGATCCGCTCCAGGCCGCCAGGAGCATTCGGGGACATCCGCACCCCTTAGACAGCAATTCTTGCGCCATTCTCGGGCCAGGTCTCTGGAGGCGGACCTGTGCCGGCCGAAGCGCGACATTGGAGGCCGAGCCGGGCGGGTTGGAGCGGCGGGAACGGGCTGCTCCCCAACGAAGAGGCCGCGCAATCAACGGGGTATCGCCTGAAGCGGATGTTCCGGCCGGGGACAGGGAGGGAAGCGGGCGCCTTTCGCTACGGCTCATGCAAAGGCAATCCGGCGGCTCGGTGGAGGGCGGCCTACCGCAAGAACGCCCTCGGTTTTTGAGAACGGCATTAGAGAAGCATGAGCGGAAGGCCGGCCTGCGCCCTCGGCCTGCGGCGCAGGGCTATCGCATGGGTTCGCGAATTGCAAGGCGTAACTGTTTTGAAGGAGCACGGATTCAGCCATGGGGATCTCGATGCAAAAATGAGACGGCATTAACCGCCGATGGGAAAACTTGGCCGATGAAACCGTCCCTCCCGAGCAAACGCCCTGGACTTCTGTGGCGCGTGTGCGGCACGGCGAGAAAACGCCGCCTTGTCCTCTTCAATCTCTGCGAAATTTCGGTCGCCCCTTCGGGGCTTTGATGCTTTGGCGGCTGGCATACCCAGGGCTGCCGCCCTGGGCTATTCTCGCGTCGCCCCTCTGGGGCGGATGCACTACGATGGCTTTATGGCGGCGCTTCTCGACATTCGCGATTTGCGGGTTCGCTTCGCAGGGGCGGAGGCGGTGCGCGGGATCAGCTTCCAACTCGACGAGGGCGAAGTGCTGGGGCTGGTGGGCGAGTCGGGCTCGGGCAAGAGCGTCACCGCACTGGCGATCCTGGGGCTGCTAGGCTCCGCGGCGCAGGATACCGGCCAGATCCTCTGGCGGCCGGCCAACTCCGCTAACCCCGCTAACTCCGCTTTCATCGACCTGCTGCGGCAAACCCCCGCGGCGCTGCGCCGCCTGCGCGGACAGCAGATCGCCATGATCTTCCAGGAGCCGATGACCGCGCTGAATCCGGTGATGACCATTGGGAGACAGGTGGCGGAATGTGCCGAGGCGCACGCTCCTTCCTGGACGGGCCGGGAGGCGAAACGGCGGGCGATCGCCGCGCTGGAGGCGGTGGCCATTCCCGAAGCGGCGCGCCGCTACGGCGACTATCCGCACCAGTTCTCGGGCGGGCAGCGGCAGAGGATTCTGATCGCCATGGCGCTGATCAACCGGCCGCGGCTGCTGATTGCCGACGAGCCGACCACCGCCCTCGACGTGACCGTGCAAGCGCAGGTACTGGAGCTGCTGAAGGACCTGCAACGTCAGCACGGGCTGGCCATGCTCTTCATCTCGCACGATCTGGCGGTGGTGGGCCAGGTGGCCAGCCGGGTTGCGGTGATGCGCGCCGGGCAGGTGGTGGAGACCGGCACCGCCGCGCGCTTGCTGACCGCGCCGGAGCACGCCTACACCCAGAGCCTGCTGGCCGCCGTCCCGACATTGCGCACCGACCGCAGCCAGCCGCTGGCGATGGTGGGCGCTGCGGCGGGGTGAGATCGTCGCGCAGAATCGCCAAGAGGATGTTTTCGATCGTCCCGCATCGTCCCTACGGGACTCCGGGCGTATTTTTATTTGCGTCTTCCCCACGCTGAAGCGCGGGGCTAACAAACGCTGCGCCTCTGGCGCGGGCTGTGTGGTTGGCGTGGGCCCAGTGGCTAGGAGTGGGCTCTGTGCCGAATGCGCGATTTCTAGTGGCGGATCGCGATTTCCGCACATCTGACGCGGGATCGTGCGTCTACGGCGCGGGCGGCGGGCGCTGCTGGAATGGAGCGATTCCACGCAGCCCCCTTTGAGGGGAAACCGACGACGAAGCCGTCGACTCTGCCGAAGGCACGAACTTTCCTTAGTTCCACTTGCCTGGGATTGTTCTTTCCTGCTGCACAATGGGATTGTTGGGTGCGTGTTTGGTGCGAAGGGCAAGACGAATTGCGGTTTGCGGAATGGCGGCCTGTTGGGCGCTCGCCAGTGTGGCGCAAGCCGGCGGGCCGCATGGCTCGGCAACGAGAGCCGGCGAAGACTGGCGGCCGGCGGTTCGCGCCGCGAGGCTTCTGGCGCCGCAGGCGCGCGTCGTTGTGCTGAATGTTGCCGATGGCCGCCTGCGGGCGTCGAGCCATCTGGCGGAGGCGGCGCGCACGCTGGCCTATCCCGGCTCTGCCTTGAAGCCGCTGGCGCTCTACGGACTGATTGCCGCCGGGCGGTGGGATCCGTCGCGGCGAGTGGCGTGCAACCGCAAACTTTCGATCGGCGGCCGCTCACTGAACTGCTCTCATCCGCCCGCGGAACCAATGGACGCCCGGCAAGCGCTGGCCTGGTCCTGCAATACCTACTTTGCCAACCTGGCAGACAGGCTGACGCCCGGCGAACTGCGCCGCCTGCTCGCTCCCACCGGGCTGCTGGGCCAGACCGGCCTGGCCGATGGCGAAGCGACCGCCGTGTTTCGCGACCCGCGGACGCCCGATCAGGCGCGCCTCGCCCTGCTGGGCGTGGAAGGCGTGCGCGTGACTCCGCTGGAGTTTGCCGTTGCCTACCGGTGGCTCGCTTTGCAACTGGCCGCTCATCCGAGTTCGACGGCTGCCGAGACGGTGCGGGCGGGTCTTGAGGACTCGGCCAGCTTTGGCATGGCCGGTGCGGCCAGTCTGGGCGGCGTGCCGATGGCGGGCAAGACCGGCACGGCCAGCGCGGAAGCCGGCGCCCAGACCCATGGATGGTTTGTCGGCCTCGCCCCGTCGAATGCTCCCCGTGTGGTGATCGTGGTCTATCTTCCTGCCGGCCACGGCTCCGATGCGGCCCGCGTGGCCGCCGAGCTGCTGGCGCATTCGCCCCTGAGGCAGCCATGAAAGCCCTTGCGCGGCTGGCGCTGCTTTGCGCGGCGGCGCTGACGCCCGCCCTTGCCCAAATGCAGGCGGACAAGCCGGCGGCGCATTCTGCTGCTACCTTGCGGGTAGGTCTTTGGACCCTGTGGCATGACAAGGAGATCGCCGTCGAGCCACCCTCCGGCGGGGGCGCGGCGATGCGAAGCTGCGCGAGTTGCGCCCCGACTCCGCTGACCCGGCCGGTGCGCTTTCGCGCGGACGGAAGCCGGCTGGTGGTGGACGGGCGCGAGGCTCCTGCCGTCTGGGTTACGGGCTCGATGACCCTGGAAGCTCACGGGGAGAAGCTGGTGCTGCGCAATCCCTTGCGGATCGGCGCACGCTCGGGAGAGCTGGTTCTGGCGGTCACGCTGCCCATCGAGACGTATGTGGAACGGGTGGTGGCCAGCGAGAGCGGCAGCGCCGATAGCCTCGAGTCCCTGAAGGCGCTGGCCATTGTGGTCCGCTCCTTTGCCTTGCATCAGGCTCATGGCCATCCCGAGTACGACGTGTGCGACTCGACCCACTGCCAACTGCTCCACTGGGCGGGCAACGCGGAGCGGCGATCCGCCGCTCATGCCGCCACGCTGTCCACTGCCGGAGAGACGCTGTGGTTCCACGGGCAACGCGCACAGGCGTGGTTTCATCAGAACTGCGGCGGCCGCACGGCTGCTCCCGGGGAAGTTTGGCCGGGGAACGGCGCGGGCCAGCAGCCGATGCCCTGGCTGGCCTCGCACAGCGATCGCTACTGTACCGCCGGCGGCGCGCGGGAATGGTCGGCGAACCTGTCTCTGGCCGAGCTGACCGCGGCGCTGGCGGCTGGCGGGCTGGCCAGGCCGGGTTGGAAGAACCTCTCGGTTGCCCGGCGCGGAGAATCCGGCAGGGCAGTGACGCTGCAATTGGATTCGCGGGAGATTCCGGCGGAAGATTTTCGCCTGGCCGTGGGCCGCGCCCTGGGCTGGAATCGGATTCTGAGCAATTGGTTTGAAGTGGTGCGCCAAGGAGATCGCTTTCTCTTTCACGGGCGCGGGTCGGGTCATGGCGTCGGACTGTGCCAGGCGGGCGCGGCGGCGATGGCTGCCGGGGGGCGCGGCTTCGGCCAGATCCTGGGCCAATATTTCCCAGGCGCAACCGTCGCCGATGAGGCGACCGGCCTGGCGTGGCAGACCCAGGGAGGCGAAGGCTTCGTGCTGGAGACTACCAACCCGGCCGATTTTGCCTACCTGGCGGAGTTGAACCGGGCATATTCTGCAGCGCAGAGTCTTTCCGGGATCAAGGCGAGAGAATTGTTCACCGTGCGCGCCTTCGGCTCTACCCCGGCCTTTCGCGACGCCACGCTGGCGCCGGGCTGGGTGGCGGCATTTACCGAAGGCAGTTGGATCGGGACCCAGCCCTTGCGCACGCTGGCCGGGCGGAAGCTGCTGGTTGCCATCCTGCGCCACGAGTTTCTGCACGCTCTGGTCGAGGGCCGAGCCACCGCCGCCACGCCGCTCTGGTTGCGCGAGGGGCTGGTGGAGGCGTGGAGCGGGGAGGCCAAGTCCGGCGATCCGCGGCCGGCCCTGAAGCTGGACGCGGTGGAGAGCGCTCTTGTCCATGCGGAGACGGAAGCGCAGTCCCAGGCCGCGCACCGCGCCGCCGGGTGGTACGCCGCGCGGCTGATCGAGCGGTACGGCCGCGCCCAGGTAACCGCCTGGCTGCGCTCTGGGGTGCCCGCGGGGGCGCTCGCGGAGCTGAATTGAATCGGGCGCCGAGCAGGAAGCGCCGTCCCTACGGGACTCCGGTTGGATACAGGCTGGCGTCTACCCAGCACTGAAGTGCTGGGCTAACAAACGTTGCGCCTACGGCGCGGGCTTCATGCCTGGCGTGGCCCCCGTGTCTGGCGCGGACTCTGGAGGCCAGTGCGATTGCATGACCGGCGCGGGTAGCCGAGAGAAATTTCATTCTGCCCCTTGCGGGGCGGAAGACTCGGAATGGGACGCAATCCCAGGACGGCGCTACGCTTGTCCTGGGCTATTCTCAGACCGTCCCTTCGGGACGAAAGCTGCAACAGCGGCCGTCGCAATCGATGTCTGGAAGGGGCAAGATTGTCCCAGCGGATTCATGCGATCGCTCTACTCTGGAGGCGGGTACTCGGCCACGGTGGCGGTCTGGCGGTTTATTCTTGGTTCGATGCGTAAGACATTGTCAGTAGCCATGATTGCCATGAACGAGGAGGCGAACCTTGCCCGCACCCTGGAGACCGTCAAGTGGGCCGACGAGATCGTGGTGGTGGACTCGGGATCGAAGGACCGGACGATTGAGATAGCGCAATCGTTTGGGGCCAAGACCAGCTACCATGCCTTCGGCGGGCACGGCGAGCAGAAGAATGTAGCCCTGGATCTGTGCACCTGCGACTGGATTCTGTTGCAGGATGCCGACGAACCGCTCACTCCCGGCTTGCAGGAGGAGATTCGCCAACTACTCGCGGGCGAGCCCGAATACGGTGCGTATTGGATTCCCCGGCTGAATTTGATCTTTGGGCGCTGGATGCGCAATGGCGGCTTCTATCCGGATCGCAAGCTGCGCCTCTTCAAGCGCGGTGCGGCGAGGCTAAGCGAAGGCGTGGGTCCGCACTCGACGCCGCAATTCGAAGGCCCGCGCGGCAAGCTGAAGCACGACATGCTGCACTACGCGTACCCCAACATGGTCATCTATCTGGAGCACATGAACCGCTACAGCTCGGAGATCGCCGAGCTACTGGTGAAGAAAGGCCGCACCAGCAAGTCGTTGCCCGCCTTTATCTGGAACGCGGTGCTGAATCCGGCGGCGACGTTTGTCTACAACTACTTTTTCCGGCTGGGATTTCTGGATGGCCGGGAAGGACTTCTGCTGCACCTGAACCACTCGGTGTACATCCACTGGAAGTTCATCAAGGCGTGGTGGGCCGAGCAGGGGAAAGCGTAACGGAAAGCGCCCGCGCTGCCGCGCCGCGTGTGGAGTTTTCCTTGGCACGCGCCCACTGGCTTGACGAGGTGCAAGCCCGCCGGTGCGCCCTGGAAGGTGTTTTTGCCAAGGCTCGGTTGTGGCGCCATTCGGCGTCGCGCCCGGCTTGGCGGCATCCGCGCTCGGGAGCGGTTCTCCAATTGGTATGCCCGAGAGCATTTTCGGAATACGTGCATTCCGACCATGCTGTAGCCGGCTTCGCAACAGGCGGCTCCTTCTTGCGGGAAGGACCGATCAGCAGCCTGGGCTTCGGCGTACGGCAATTGGAGAACCGCTATCGGCTACCTGCTACCCGAGGAGCTTCAAGACCGCTTGCTGCGCCTGGTTGGACTGCTGCAAGGCGGCCATGCCGGTGGATTGGAGAACGTTGTACGAGGTCATGTTGGCCACGGTTTTGCCGATGTCGGCATTTTCAATGCTGTCGACCGCGCTCTGCAGGTTGGTGACCGCATTGGTCATGTTGCTGTCGGCCGCGGACAACCGGTTGACCGAAGCGCCGATGACGCCGCGCTGCGCGGAGACCTGGTTGATGGCCGCGGTGATGGCCGTCAAAGCCGTTTGCGCGCCGCTGGCGCTGGTCAGGCTTTGCGTATTGAGGCCCAGGACCGTGGGAGAAAGGTTGTTGATCAGGGTGGCGACCTGGGTGTTGGCAGTGCCGCTGGCGACGCCGTCTCCGAGGTAGACCGTGGTGTTGTTGGTGGTTTGGGCGGCAACCATGGGCCCGAGCACGGAAGAGTTGGTGGTGACCGTGAGGCCGGAGGTGGTGACGGACTCGGCGATCTGTTCCTGACCGCCGGAGATGCTGCCGGTCACGTCGGCCGAGAGAGTTCCCGCGGCAGCGGCGGTGGTGATGGCCGCGTTCAACGTAGCGATGGTGTTGCCGGCCTTGGCGGTAAAGACAAACGTACCCCCGGTCTTGGCGTCGTTGACGGTCACTGTGTCGCCGACGGTCAAAGCGGTGGTGGCGGCCAGGGAGGCCTGGGTCGAGCTGAAGCTGACCGGCGCGGTGGTGTTGAAGACATTCTGGCCGTTGAAGTCGGTGGTCTGCCCGATCTGGGTGATCTCCGAGAGGATGGCCTGGAATTCGTTGTTCAGCGCGGATGCCTGGCTGTTGGTGCCAGTGGTGATGCCGCTGGTGGAGGCTTCGGTGGCCAGCGTGACGGCGCGGTTGAGAAGGGTGGAGACCTGAGACAGCGCGCCGTCGGCAGTCTGCAACAGGCCGATGCCATTGCTGGCGTTCTGCTGGGACTGGGTGAGGGCCGCGATGTTGGCCTGCATTCCGGTGGCGATCGACAAGCCCGCTGCGTCGTCTGAACCGGAGTTGATCTTGAGACCGGTGGCAAGCTGTCCCAAGGTCTTTTGCAGCTTTGCCTGCGTGTCGGACAAAGCGTTCTCCGCCGACAAAGAGGCGATGTTATTCAGGATTGTGAGTGACATCGGGTGTATCTCCTTTTTCCGCTTTTTGCGCCCGAACTCGGCTTTGGATTGGCGATTCCAACAGTGCGGCATCCTACTGCGGAATCCTGGTTTTGCCAATCCAGGCTGGATAGTGCGAGCTTCCAACGAAGATGTGCAGCCAATAGCGGCAAACCCTCGTTGTCCGGCGCATGAGCGGTATCGCCGCTCTTTGCACGCTGACCTAGTAGCAATCCGCGTGCCAATCTTTTATGAGCTTTCTATTAGTTGTGTTCCCCGGTTTCGCCGCTGTCTTTTTGCGTCGCAATCTGCGCGTCCGCGGGCAGCGCCACCGCTTCCGGCCCGGTGAGGGCAGAAGGCGCCGGCGATATTTCTTCGGTTACCGGCTTCCGACGGTTGAATAGCACCCCAAGCCAGCCCAAGAGCAGCACCCCGCTCCCCACGGCGAGCAGGCCGTTCACGCTTTCTTTCAAGCAGATAGCCCACTGGGAAGTTGGCTCGGCGCTGCTTTGCCATGCGGCATCGATCCAGGCGGGGAAGGCCACCCCGATCACCGCCGCGCCCGCCACGGCGAGCCACCATTGACCGATGCCGAGCAGTCGAAAGGCCGGCCGCCAGGGCAGGCGAAGGCCCCAAACCGTCGAAGTTGCGGCGAAGGGAAGGAGAATGGCAGGAGCCAAGAACCAGCCAACTAGCCAAGGAAGGAGGGGTGCGCGCCACTGGGCAAGTAACAGCGCGATTCCGAGAAAAGGCAGTGTCCACAGCAAGATGCAGAGCGTCCCCCAGGCCATCCTCACGGGTTTCACATGATTGCCGAGCAGAGAGCGCATGGTTCCCGCCGCCAGGAGGAGCGCCAGGACGATCAAGATTAGAGCCGTAGAGGCAATGATCCAGGACTGGCTGGCTTGGAGGAGGGCAATGGCTCGATCGGCGAGAACATAGAGCACCATCCAGCCGAAACTGGCTCCAATCCAGCGGCGGCTGGTGCGCAGGCGCTCGAATAACTGCGCGTCCCAGGCATCCTCGGGGGGCGCTTGCTGGCTTGCAAACAGCGCAGCGGCCCAGCTTTGAAGCAAGATCCAGCCGCTTATCGCCAGCAAATACGCGCCTGCCAGCTTGAAGCCCACAGCCCACACCTGTGCGGAGACCGATCCATGGGGCAGCCCGGCAAAGAACTTACCCGGCAGCCAGACGGCGAAGAGGCTGGCCAGGGAAACTCCCAGCCACCAGCGCCAGTTCCACAAGAGGCGCAGGACGCGCCGCCAGGGCATCCGCCAGCCCCACTGGGCAGAAGTTGCAGCGTAGGGGTAAATTTTGCCGGGCACAACGATCCAGCGCAGCACCCACTCCAGGAAAGTTAGCCCATGCTGGAGGTGGTCGAAGGTAAGAAGCTTTGCCCGCCAGCGTGCGGGAGCCTGGGAATTCAAGTAACTTGCCCAATTCGGAATCCGATCGTCGCACCAATCGAGGAGGGCCCAACTCACCCAGAGCACGGCCGCCCAGAACAGCAGCGTCGCCGCGCCCCAGGCGAGGTTGACGCGTTTGCCATCGTCTTCGGCCAAGCGGCGAATGGTTCCCGCTTGCAGGACCAGAGTTGCCGCTACCAGGAGCAGGGGCAAAAGCAGCGAGAGCAATACCTGCCAGACATGCTTTTCCGGCAGGCGCGTCCAGGCCAATCCTATCAAGAGGAGGAGCAGCATACCGGCAAACTGGGCGGCTACCCAGCGCCAGGCGGGGAGAATCCGACATATTAGGTTGCGAATGGAATTCACGGCTGCACCTCCAGCAAAAAGAACGCGGGTCGAGGGTTGCGGTTTACCACGTGTGCACGGGTCTCCTTGGCGAAAAACCGGCGCAAAACGGGGGGTTGGAGCATTAGTGGTTGTGTTTGCACCGAACGCGGTGCATTTGTCGCTTGTAACATCGCGTTGGCCCAATCCGCGCATTGCGTACCAATGGTTGTGGCCTCGGTTGTTCCATGTACAATCCCTTGGATACTTAGTGCAAGAAGCATTCGTGGCTGTAACTGCACCGAAATCGGTGCAGCTGCCGGTTGTAACATCGTTCTTCTCCGCTCCTCAGGGTTGAACTTCAAGGGTTGCGGGCTCGGTGGTGGTTTGCACATTCGATTGATACATGGGTCCGGCCTGGGCCGGGCCGATCTGGAACTTGCCGGGATTGACCACCTTGAGCAGGTAGACATACTCGCGGCGACCGCCGAATTCGGTGTTGAAGAAGGCCGCCCGGTCGTCGTGGAACTCCTTGCGGGTGAACCAGTCCGCCCACCAGTCGGGCTTGTTGTTCAGCTTGTAGAGGCCGTTGTCGGGCAGGAACTCCGTGCCCGCGGGGATGGGGTCTTCGGCGAGCAGGTACTTCCAGTTGCTGCCGGCCACCGCCAGTCGCACGGCTACGATGTCGCCCACGTGGACCGCTCCCTTGAGCGGCGTCAGGTCGTAGGTGATGGGGTCGGTGGGCCCGGCTTGGCGCTTTTGCAGCAGGTAGTAGTCGCGGGTAATGTTCAGCGCCAGTTGCCCCTGCTGGTAGAGCTTGCGATCGGCGGAGTACCAGTTGTTCTCGGCGCTCCAATAGGTGATGCCGTTGCCGCTCTTGCGGACGGAGACCTGGCCGCCGCCGCCCGACTGAGCTGCGGGGACCTTGATCTTCCAGGGCAGGGCGAAGCCGTCTCCTGGGCCGAAGTGGCGCTTGCCGACGCTCGCGCCGTTGACCAGGACCTCGACGTCGGAGCTGTTGGCCAGCTCGCCGCTGAGGGCCAGGTAGTCGGTCAAGCCGCCGATGACCATGGCCGTCTGTTTGGTCGAGAACCAGTAGCCGCCGTCGCGGTGCTTGCCGAGCCACTGCGCCGCCCTGGGCAAGAGGCCGCTCGACCGGTCCTGGCGGACGAGCAGCTTGAGGGCAAAGGCGGTGGTTTCGGCGCTGGTGTCGTCCCAGTAGTCCATCAGGCCGTCGTAGGTTCCGGCCCAGTAGGCGTCGCTGTCGGTGGCTTTGGCCTTTTTCTCAAGCAGTTCGGCTGCCTGGTGTGCGCGGGGATCTCCGGCCGCATCGAGGGCCAGGCCAACCAGCGCCAGGCCTTCGTCGCTCAGCTTGTCGCGGGTGGACCAGGCCTTGTCGAGGGCGTCCTTGGGCGCGCCGCCGGTGGTGGCTAGCGCGTAGACTACGTAGGCCCGCAGGTCGGGAACCATGTCAGTGTGCGCGGCCAGCGTGGATGTCAGCCAGGCGCGGCCCTTGTTTCCCTGATCGGTGTCAACGTCAAATCCGGCCTGTTTTGCCTGCCCCAACCCGGCGACCACGTAGGCGGTCATGAAGACGCGGCTGGGGTCGTCCTGCCACCAGCCCCAGCCGCCGTCGTCGTGCTGGAAGCTCGCGAGCCGCTCCAGGCCGGCCTTCACCATATCGTTGAGGGTGGCGCGGTCGATGGGCGACTTGAGGTGCAGCTTGTCGACGGCCTGGGAGACGATCAGGTCCGGCAGGAAGCTGGACATGGTCTGCTCGGTGCATCCCCAGGGATAGCTGGTGAGGTAGTCGAGCGCGTCGAAGACCGTGCCGGCCACAGAGGGCGCTACAGTAATGGTGAGCCCCCGGGTTCCAGCATCGGAATTGCCCGGGTAGCCGTAGGACCACTGGTTCTGGCCCGGCCCGGAGAAGACCACCCCCGCGCCGGCCGCGCGCTGCTTCACGCCGAAGGGCAGAACCGGCAGGGTCATCTCCAGGGCGTCCGACTCCTCGTTGGTGAGCGCCTTGGCCGTGAGCACGACATTGCCGGTGGAGCGCGCCTTCACCCGCCAGTCCACGAAGCTCTCGCCCTTGGCGGGGATGCTTACTTTCTGTGTCTGGCCTGCAATCACGTCAACTCCGGAAACATCCAGGGCGAAGGTCACGTCCTTGGCGGTTTCCAGGTAGTTGTGGGCGATCACCCGCAGGGTCACCTCGTCGCCCTGGCGGAAGAAGCGCGGGGCGGCCAGGCGCACGATCAGGTTCTTGCGCACCAGGACGCGCGTGACCACGCCGCCGGCCTTGCCGTCGTCGGTCATGGCGCGGATGGTGGTTCGCCAGGTGGTCAGCGAATCGGGGAAGTTGAACTCGACGCGCGCGTGGCCGTCGGGGCCGGTGTGGACGTTGGGGTTCCAATAGGCCGTATCGGGGAAGGCCTTGCGCACCTTGGGCACCACCAGGTCGGAGCCCGGTTTCACCTGCGCCATGCGCGGATGGTAAAGCCCGGCGTTGAGCTGGGCCAGCAGCGGGCTCTTTACGCCCGCCTCGCCGAAGAAGTAGTACTCGAAGGAGGTTTGAGGATTGAGGTAGACGTACCGCTTGGGATAGAAGAAGGCCACGATGTCGCCGGTGGTGTCGGGCCGCACGGAGTAGAGCGCCTCGTCGACCGTGCCAAAGCTGAGGTCGGCCTCGACCGGCTTGCCTTTCGAATCGACTGCCAGCACGTCGAAGCTGCCCTTTTCGCCGGGCAGGTATTTGGGTTTGCTGGCAGTGACGGTGAGGGTCAGGGTGCGCTCGACCAGCGGGACTTTGAGATTCTTCTGCGCGGTCAGGAGCTGGTTGTCATGGACGATGACGGCGCTGACGATCAGATTGGGTTGCGCCTTGCCGGTGATGGGGATGTCGAAGGCGAGGCTCTCGCCGGTCGCGTGCAGCAACTGGCGCGACTGCACCGTGTCGCCCTCGGCGGTGACCACGGCCCAGGATTCCTTGAGGCCGGTCACCAGCAGCAGATGGGCCACGTCGCCCACCTGATAGGTCTTCTTGTCGGCGACGATCTGGGCTTGGGTATTGGCGTTGTACCACTCGCCCGCCCCGTTCCAGATCCACACCCAGGTCTTGCCCTCGACGGTGCGCTTCTCCGGGGTCTGGGCGGAGGCGGTTACTTCAAAGTCGCCGCTGCCGTTGAGGCCGAGATCGACGAGCGCGGTGCCGTCCGCGCCGGTTGCGGCGTCGCGGCTGGCGGCGGACGTCTCGCTGCGCTGGTGGGTGACCGAGTCCCATTTAACGATGGAGGCGGCGAGATGCACCGCTGTTTGCACCGGCTTGCCGTCGTAGTCCTGGGCCGTGACCTTGACTTTCGCAGGCTGGCCGCCCTGCACTACGTAGCTGGTGGGCTCTACGCTCACGCGGAACGACCCGAAGGTGGCCAGCACCGTCGAGTGTCCGGCTACCTCGCGATTGGCGGCGTCGGTGACGCGCGCCTCGATGCGGTAGTCCTCGTCGTTGTGCTTGGGGTCGAGGGGCACGGGCAGCGTGACAGATAGATGGCCGCTGGCGTCGAGGACGCCTTCGTGCTCCTGCTGCTCGGTCGCGCCCCAGGTGTAGTCCGCCTCGCCGGAGTCCTCGGCGGAATCGGCCTCATCGCCCTCGCCGCCTTCGGCTTCGTCCTGATCCCACCAGTAATGGGTGGAGGTGTGGACGACATATTTGACCTTGGCGCCGGCGACCGGCTCGCCGAAGAAGTAGCGCGCTTCGATGACCGCCTGGATGGAGTTGCCCTGAAGGACGCGCGGGGCGGCGGGCTTGACGGTTACTTGATACTCGGGCTTTTTGTACTCCTCGACGTAGAAGCTGCCCTGGCCGACGACGCCCTGGCCGGCGAAGCTGACGCTGTAGTAGCCCAGCCCGGCATCGGACTCCAGGGTCAGGTCGGCGGCGACGGTGCCGTGGGCGGAGACGCTCAGCTCCTTCGAAAGCACCGTCTTGTTGTCGCCGTCGGAAACAAGAAGCGTGAGCGTTTTGTCGTCGGGCAGGTCGAGCGCATCGTCCTTCTCCTTGCGGATGACCGCCTTGATGTGGACGGTGTGTCCGGGGCGGTAGACGGGCCGGTCGGTGTAGATGTAGGCCCGCGCCCGGACCTGGTCTTGTCCTCCAAAGCCGTAGCCCCAGGGGGTCACGATGGCGGCGTCCGCGCCGTGCGTGGCGAGGATCCACACATTCTCGGGCTCTGCACCCTGCGCTCCGCCGCGCACCGTCGTGGTTAACGAGGCCATGCCGTCCGCGCCGGTTTTGGCGGAGGATTGCAGATGCCCGCCGGACCAGAGCGCGGTATCCGCCGCATCGATGGGCGCGCCCGTCTTGCGGTCGGCGATGTAGAGGTCGGCGTGTCCGTTCGCGGTCCGTTCCACAATCGCGATGCTGGTGACAATGGCGATGGTGTAGGCCTTGTAGGCGCCGTCGGTGGCCTCGATCAGATAGATGCCCGAGGCCAGCCCGTCGATGGGCAACTGCTGCGTTTCGCTGACGATGGCCGGCGGGGTCTGGAGCTTCCAGCGGGCCACCAACTGGCTCTCGTTGAGCAGCGGAATCTGGGCGAACTGGGTTGCGCCCACCACCTTGCTGCGCTTGCCCAGCTTGCCCTGGCCCTCGCGGAAGCTGTCGCGCGCCTCGTCGGTGAATTGGCCGCGGAAGAAGCGCCGCACCCGACCCCACAGATCGGCCTTGAAGTCGTGCAGCCATTCGAGGAAGGTTCGCTGGTCGATCTTCTCTTCAGGGGACTGGCTCTGGACGCCGAAGCTGTGCAGGTCCTTGAGTCCGGCGAAGAATTTCTCGGCGTCGCGCACCTTGTAGACGCGGAACTCCAGCTCGGGCACGTTCTTGGCGTAGAGCTGGATCTTCACGCTTTCGCCGGGCGCGAAGGTGCGCGCGGTGGAGAGCGAAAAGGAGCGCGGTGCGTCTTTGGTGGCTGCGGGCAGAACAGCGGCAAAGGCAAAAAGCAGGATGGCAGATAGCAGCTTACGGAGCCTCATTGGGTCCCTCGCAGGATGTTCCAGCGGTATACGCCGAGAAAGTTGGGGTTGGCGGGAGTGGGCCGCCATTGCGGCTGAGGATGGTCGAGCAGTTCGGCCAGGGCCACGCGGCGCAGCTCGCCGGGAGTGCCGTGATCCGGGCCGGTGTGGTAAACCACCCGCGCATCCTGGCCCGCGCGGGTGACGATCATGGAGTGCCACGGGGACGACTGGCCGAACTGGCGGTAGAAGAGCAGATCGCCGGGCAGCGCCTGGCGCACGTCGCGGCTGACGAAGTAGGCATTGCGCTCGACCAGCGTTTTGGCGTCGGCGAACTGGGCAAATGCGCCGTCGGCGATGTCGGCCGCCTCGAATGCGCCTGGCTTCACGCGGAAGAGCGCTGCGCCGAGCGGCGTATCGGGATAGCGCCAGGCGCGAATCTCTCCGGGCAGGGCGACCACCTCGATGCCAGTGGCCAGGAACCAGGTATCGTCGTGGCGCTTGAGCGCTTCGCGGTAGGCGAAACGCAGCAGGCTGGCGCAGTCGGCGATCTCGGCGGGGACTTCGGCCTTAGGGCGAACGGCCTGGTAGTCGGCAATGAGGGTGAACCACTGGCGGAAGGCGGTTTGGTCGGCGGGGTCGGTGAGGCGGAGAAAATCGGGTGTTCCGTCGGCGAAGCGGTCGGTCCACAGGCTGGTTTGGCTCGAAGCGGACGGTTTCGGGACGCTGCTGTCGCGCCGGTTGTGTCCATGCACAAAGACAAGGAGCCGCAACATCAGTAACGCCACGGCAAACGCGACAACGCAAACAACAATCAGGCGCGGGGTGCGCGGATTTGTTCGATGAGTCATGCAGAGGCGGAGACGAAGCGACCTCATCTTATCGCGAATGTCCGGGCTCCCAACGCATATCTTAGCCAGGGGACCATCTTTGATCATGAGCCGCGAGGCAGGGCGCGAATGCGAGGCCGGGGCGGAGCCGCAGGTGAGAAGGAGTTTTGGATGGCTTTTCAGGGGACGGAAAAGGGGAGGGCTTTAGGCGGAATTTCGAAGAGCAGGCCGAAGGGACGGAAGAGGTGGCGGGAGAACCCTGAAAGAGCGGCGCATCTTCCGAAAAGGAATCCGCAGGGGCAAAAGCGCGCGTTGATTTTGCCGTTTACGGCACGGCCGAAGGCGTTGCCTATCTCGTTTAGAATCATGCTTGAATTTCGGTCGCCCCTACGGGGCTTTGAAGCTTCGGTGGTTGGCATACCCAGGGCTGCCGCCCTGGGCTATTCTCTTCCCGCCCCGCCGGGGCGGAGGCACAGCGGCGTTTTCATCCACTTGGGTGGGCCGCAGGCCCGTGGAGACACGACTGAGATCGTGTTGGGTGGGCCGCAGGCCCGTGGAGACACGACTGAGATCGTGCCCTGACACTTCTTGCCCCGCGGAAGGAGTTTCCCTATGGCCTGTGAAGCTTCCGGTCTGCTTCCGGAACCTGCCCAGAGATGCGAAGGCCCCTCGGCTAGCGCCGAAGGGCCTTCAATGGACAGCATCCACCCTACGCCTGTACTGTCCGCGCAGGTTTGGATCCCCACAGCCCGTAGTAGGCAATGAAGAGGTAACAGAGGATTGGAATGACAAAGGAGCTTTGGATGCCGACCTTGTCAGCCAATCCTCCGGGAACGTATTGAAGGTTATGCGACATCGCGTAGTACTTCCCTATCTTATCTGCCGTTTCGCCGATCAGGTAGGGAATCACGGCTCCGCCCACCACCGCGGTCATAATCAGTCCCGAGCCTTTGCTGGTCATGGGCCCCAGCCCCGCGATGCCCAGGGTAAAGATGTTGGGGAACATGACCGAGTTGAAGAACCCGCACAGCACCAGGGTGCCGATGGCCACCTGCCCGCTGGTAAACATGGAGACGGCAATCAGCGCGGCGGCGGTAAATCCGAAGATGCCCAGCAGCCGGCCGGCCTTGACCCTGGTCAAGATGGCGGCGCCGAGCAAGCGGCCCACGAGCGCGCCCAGCCAGTAGAGCGAGACCAGGTAGGAGGCGGTTTTGGCGGAACTCATTCCCTGGGTCTTGAAGTAGTTGACGGCGATCGAGGCCAGTCCGACTTCCACACCTACATAGAAGAAGATGCCCAGGGCGCCGAGCACGGTGTGCTTGTAGCTCCAGATGCTGCGGCTCAGGACCGGATCGCCTTCTTTTCCGGGACGGAAAGCCTGGGTTCCGGCGATGGGCGGCAGGTGAGAAAAAGCCACGGCCAGGCCGAGGATCAGCAAGCCGGCGGCAATGAAGAGGTAGGGGCCGCGGACGGTGTCGGCAATACTGGCCTTGCTGGCATTGACGTCGTGATCGGTAAGGATGAAGGCCCCGGCGACCAGCGGGGCGATGGCGCCGCCGATGGAGTTGAAGGCCTGGGCGAGATTCAGACGGATGGAAGAGCTATCCTCGGGCCCGAGAATCGACACATAGGGGTTCGCCGAGGTTTGCAGGGCGGTGACGCCTGCACCCACCACGAAGACGGCGGTGAGGAAGAGGGGAAAGCTGACCATCTTGGCGGCCGGGACGAAGAGCAGGCAGCCCAGCACCTGGATGAAGAGCGAGACGACCATGGTGCGCTTGTAGCCGATGGTCTCAATCAGCTTGGAGGTGGGGGAGGCAAAGACGAAGTAAGCCAGGAAGAAGGCCGACTCGGCCAGCATGGCCCACGCGTAGGGAAGAGTGAAGATGGAGCGCAGATGGGGCACCAGCGCCATGTTGAGGTTGGTGATGAACCCGAAGATGAAGAACAGCGCGGTGACGGTGATGAAGGGGATGAGATAGCCCGGCGACGTGAGCGCCGCGGAATGTTTGGTCTGCGATGGCATAGAGAGTTGTTCCCCGCTTCCTCAAAGGTTTTACTAGGCATGTTTCCTGTAGTCCAGGGTACAGGACCGGCCGATTCATTCGGGAATCGCGCCTTTTTGCTGCACATAACACTACATGGAGAACCCCGCGCCGGGGAAGTGCGAACGGGCGCGGGCGGCGGAACGGGCGGCGGCGGAAGGTGCACGTGCGCCGGTGCGGCCCGATCTAACCTCAGTCTCTTCCGCCTCATGGCGCGGGACGGAACCTGCCGGGCGCCCCCTGCAATGACGTATTCTCATCTCTAAGCGAGGAGAAGAAAATGGCCAACGGAACGCTGAGCGGAGCAAAGCTGAAGAAGGTGCTGGCAGCCCTGGAAGGCGACTGGCAAGCCGAGATGGAGGGCTATCACACCTATCTGGGATTGGCCGAACGGGATTCCGACCCGGTGCGCGCGCAGGTGCTGCGCCATCTGGCCAGCGCCGAGTGGGAGCACGCCGCGCTGTGGCACGGACGCATTGTGGAACTGGGCGGCGCCGAGCCGGTGTACTCCGGCAAGCCGGGCGGCGAGGCGGACTCGCTGGCCGGCCGCGCGGGCGGCATCCGCATGGCCCTGCGCCGCCTGGAGATCGAGGAGAGCCGGGCTATCGCCGCCTACGGCGAGCAGTTGAAGTCCCTGGGGGACGAGGAATCGATCGCCATTCTGGAGCACGTGATCGAGGACGAGAAGGACCATTACAAGGAACTGGGATCGCTGCTGCGGGGGCACTATCCGATGCCTACCGGCACCCACAAGATCGATGCCCAGGCGATTCTGAACGAGATGCTGGCCAAGCGGGCGGCGGGGCGCAAGCAGCCGGGCGCCTGGATCGGGGACGCCATCTACGGGGTCAACGACGGTCTGGGCGCGATCTTCGGCATCGTCTCCGGCGTAGCCGGCGCCACCGCGGCCGACCCCGTCAGCCAGCATACCTACGTGCTGCTGGCCGGGCTCTCCGGCATGATCGCCTCGGCTCTTTCGATGGGATCGGGCGCGTATCTAGCGGCCAAGAGCGAGCGCGAGATCTACGACGCCGAGATCGCCCGCGAGCGCGCGGCCATTCAGATGAACATGCCGGAGGCGCGCGAACTGCTCTCGCTCTACTACCAGGTGAAGGGCCTGCCGGAAGAGGACGCCCAGAACATGGTGAACCACATCGCCAACGATCCCGAGCAACTGCTTCGGGTGCTGGCCAGCGAACGGCTGGGGACCACCGAGGAGGCGCTCGCGAATCCCATGGTCTCGGCTGGGTCGGGCGCGCTCTCGACGGCGGTCGGCGCGTTTATTCCGGTGATTCCCTTCTTCTTCATGCACGGAATGGCCGCGGTGATTGCCGCCGCGGTGGTCTCGCTGGCCGCGCACTTTGCCGTCGGCGCGGCCAAGAGCCTGATTACCGTGCGCTCGTGGTGGTCGTCGGGGTTCGAGATGACCGTGGTGGGCGCTCTGGAAGGCGCGGTCACTTACGGCATCGGCGTGCTGCTGGGCGCGGGCGGCGTGTAGGGCCTTCTTTACCGAACTCGGCGATGCGCGGTTCGCCAAGGGGCCGCGCCGGGCGGTCGAATCTGCTTGACAGGGATTCGGCGTGTGCCGCAAAGTCAACTGCGCGGCAGCTTTACGGTCGCGCAGGCCGCGGAAAGCCGCGGGTTTTCAAGCCGGAGCCGCGGCTGGGCAAGCGGCAGCAGCGCAGCAACGAATTTCTCCCTTCCCCCCGAACTGCCCGTCCCTGGCGACGGATTCCCGTACACAATGGAGGCTTCTCGATGCACCATCTACACTTCAATCTCCTGGCCGTGCTGGCGGCGACCTTGATTCAGTTCTTTCTGGGCGCGCTCTGGTATTCGCTGTTCTTCGCCAAGCCGTGGATGGCCCTGACCGGCCACGTGAGGAGCGAGACGGGCGAAAGGCCGAAGGGCGCCATCTCCAGCATGATTGTGTCGTTTTTCGGCGGTCTGGTGCTCTCGTTCATCTTGGCGCACGTGGTGCTCTGGTCGGGCGCATCGGGGATTC
>Ga0316217_10002367_pt1 | contig 22764 bp, 19 predicted proteins | sample 1anoAmetaG_FD_203633 | JGI IMG/M metagenome (GOLD analysis project Ga0316217, IMG submission 203633) | Freshwater microbial communities from Trout Bog Lake, Wisconsin, USA - 1anoA | ecosystem: Environmental > Aquatic > Freshwater > Lake > Hypolimnion/Profundal zone | place: USA: Wisconsin...
TCACCCTTCACGCCCAGTCGGTATTCGGCCGCTGGGAGTTTGTCGCCTCGCTCCGAGACTACCTCAACACGCCCGTCAAGGCCATTCCGAAGTCTCCCAACCCTATCATCCGCGCAGTCGGTATGCTGGATGCCCGCGTGGGTAAGCGGCGTCTGGCGGCGATGACTATGACGAACGAGCACCCGCTGGTCCAGAAGTTATATGCGTTCCGCTGCCGCGCCGAGGGTCTTCCTTGCTTAGTCACAGAACCATCTCGCGATCCGCCGAACCCGAAGCGTGGGTGCCAAGCATAGAGAACGAAGACCTGATCTTCCTGGAGGAATGGAACCGGCGCGAGAGCGTTTGCCGCGTGTCCGCCGCCGGGGCAAAAAGGATGCCGCCCGGCACTTCAGACGTGATGCCGCTGAACCCGGGGGGCGATCTGGCCAACGCCAATACCGCCGATGTTTCATTAAACCGCCGGCTGGCGTGCTTGCTTGGATGGCAGCACGGGTGCTATCATAGTCCGGTATGAAGCCGCGCGTGGTCATCGACACGAATGTTCTGGTCGCGGCGTTGAAAAGTGCCGGTGGCGCAAGCCGCGCCGTCCTCCGGCTGTGCTTGCAACGACAATGCCAACCGCTGGTTGGCCAGAAGTTGTTGGCCGAGTACGAAGCCGTTATGAGCCGGCCGGATTTGTTTCAAGACTCGCCACTTTCCCCAGAGGAAAGAGGCGAATTGCTGGATGCGCTGATCAGCGTCGCGGAATGGATCGCGGTGTTTTTTCTTTGGCGTCCGAATTTGCCGGATGAAGGCGACAACCATTTGATCGAACTGGCAGTTGCCGGCGCGGCGACGAAACTGATCACGCACAACCGCCGCGATATTGAACGCGGCGAGTTGCGCTTCCCGCAGTTGGAGGTAATGACACCGGCCGGGTTCCTCAAGCAGTGGAGACAAAACCATGGCGACGATGACGATTCGCATGCCTGATGGCAAACACGCGCGGTTGCGGTTGCTGGCCCAGAGCCAGGGCGTGAGCCTCAACAAATTGGTGGATGAGTGGGCCGGAATGGCCTTGGCGCAGTTTGATGCGGAAACGCGGTTCCACGCCCGGGCCGCCCGCGGCAATGCCGAGCGTGGGTTGGCGTTGCTGGACAGGCTGGATCAGGCCTATGCACGACGGGGTAACGGCAAGAAGAATGGATCCGGGGCGTGAGCACTTCCCGTGTGTCCGCCGCCGGGGCGAAAAGGATGGCGTCCGGCAATTCAGGCGTGATTCCGCTGATCAACTCGGTGATCTGGCGAACGCCGAGGTTTCCTTAAACCGCCGGTAGGGCTCTTGGTTATGGCCTATTGTGCCACAATATGGCACACATTGACACAGTTTCGCGGCGCTCATAGGATGCCGACATGCGATCATCGATGAACATTTCCTTACCGACGCCGCTCAAATCCTGGATCGAGGAGCAGGTGGCGCTGCGCGGGTTCAGCACGGCCAGCGAGTTTGTCCGCGATCTGCTGCGCCGGGAGCAGGCGGCGGCGGCGAAAGCCCGCGTGGAGGCCAATCTGGTGGAGGCGCTGGATAGCGGTCCCACCCGCCCGATGGACGCCAAGGCTTGGCAGCGCATTCGTAGCGAGGGCATCAAGCTCGCCCGCCGGAGTAAATGATGCGTTATCGCATTACGCCCAGAGCCCAGCGCGATTTGATCGCGCACTTTGCCTTCATCGCCCGCGATAAAATCGCTCCGGCCGATGAGTTTCTCAAGGTTGCCGAGCAATCCTTTGCGCGGCTGGCGGAGATGCCGGGCATGGGGCGTGCTTGGGAATCGGCCAATCGACGTTTGGCGGGGGTTCGTGTTTACCCGATGCCCGCGCCGTATCGAAGCTATCTGATCTTTTACCGCATCGCCGCCGATGTGCTGGAAGTGCTGGCAGTGCTGCATGGCAGCAGAGATATTGGCGCGGCTTTGGAAGAGCTTTTGTGACGTTTGAACAGATCGTCGCTCTGGCCAACGCCAAGTGGCTATGTCGGGTTTTGTCGAGTGCTGTCGCTTACAGGGGAAGTGCAGCCTCACCTGATCTTAATCCTGATCCTATTCCTGATCCGCCCACTTCTGTTTGGGTACGGGAAGCGGCGGCGCGAAAAAAACGACTCCCCGCACATTTTGCCGCGCCGCTTGCCATACGGCATATAGGCATCACCGCGGCTTGCAGAGGCGGCTACGCACGCATACGATTTTTCCCGCGTAAGTACGTGCCTATGTGCAAATTGGCTTGGAGTTTCCGTTGACTAACCGCGAACTACCGCCGGAACCGCCGCCGCTCAGCGAACCGATCTTCATCGGCGGGGCCGGGCGGTCCGGCACCACCTTGATGCGCGCCTTGCTCGATGCCCATCCGCGCATCTGCTGCGGCCCGGAATTCCGCAGCCTCCCGGAAATCAGCAGACTCTATTGGACCATGGCCGTGGCCAATCAAGCCATCCAGCAGGCGTACGGCAATACGCCGGCCGATCTTGCCTTGCAATGCCGGCGGTATATTGAAGGGCTGACCAGCCATTTTCGCCGTGCCGCGGCTAAGCCGCGCTGGGCCGAAAAGACGCCGGATAACGTTTTGTGCATGTTGGGGCTGGGCGAGATTTTTCCCGATGCCCGGTTCATCCACATGATCCGCGATGGCCGCGATGTTGCCTGCTCGCTGGTCACCATGACTTGGCGTAACCCGATCACCGGCGCGAAGGAAGAACGTTGCCAGAGCATCGCCAACGCCGCCCGCTATTGGTGCGACGTGGTGCGTGCCGGCCAGCGGCAAACCGCCGATCCACGCCTGACCGGCCGGGTGCTGATCGTGCTGTATGAAATGCTGGTGGCCAAGCCCGAAGCGACCCTGCGGCAAGTGCTCCAGTTTCTGGGCGAAAGCTGGGATCCGGCGGTGCTGTCCTATTGGCAAAAAGACCGCACGCACGAGCCGCTGGAGGCCAGCCGCGACCAAATCGCCCGGCCGGTCTATACCAGTGCTGTCGGCCGTTGGCGCACGGAAATGTCGCCGGTGGATCGGGCGCTATTCGAAGCCGAAGCCGGCGATCTGCTGCGTGAGCTTGGCTACGCCAAGGAAGGCTGGCAGCGGCAGGAAGCGGGCGTGTAGTGCCGCAACCACCTTAATTTGTCGAGTGGCATTCTGTAGGGTTAGCTTCAGCGAACCGGTTATTCGTTTCCCGACTAGCGCAACCAATAACTATGCCGAGTCCACCGTGTTCACGGGGAAATAACCGCGCGGTTGGTGGACATCGGTTGGCTTGTTGGCCGCGTAGTTTTGGCGACGGATAATTCGGTCGGTGGTGCCTCTTTGAGTGTGTTAACGATGCACTGAATCGCGTCGGGAACGGGGACTACTTCAAGGTGGCCATCGCCCATACCACAGAAGATTCTGCCTGTGGGGCTCAAGCCATCTGCCGTGAAATACAGCACGGTATAAGGAGTCACGTCTTTTTCGGTTCGGCCGGCTCCCAGATAGACATATGAGCAATGTCCGCCGGCTGCCAACTGGAGAGCAATCTCTTCCGGCGTTTTGCCGGTGGCTGGTGTCGCCGATCCCCAAGGCACAACAAGATATTCCGGCGGTAAATTGGCGCTCAAAAATACATCGCGCAATTGGCTCGGGTAGTGCCCTGAATGCTCATGGGCATAGATAAAGAGGGCTTGGCCAATTTCTCGCATGTTCGAACCAGCTTCGACGCCCTGGCTCGTCTGATGTATGCGCACAGCGGCCCAGCCCACGAATGAGATGATGCATAGAAGCAACAATACGGCCGCCCACTTCAAGAGCGTTCGGATGCGAAAGATTGAACGTGACATCAAAGCCTCATCACGCTTTCCACCGCCCGCTTTCGATCCCTTTGATCAACTCCTCCAGCAGATCAATCGACGCCTGCGGGAACTTCCACTGCTCGATCATCCGCGGCGTCAGCAATTCACGCATTTGCGGGATCACCAGCATTTCCTTGGCGTCTTCGCTGCTCAGCGCCCGCTCCATGTACGACTGCTCATTAAAGGTATCGAAGAAACTGGCCAGGCCGCGCTCGGCGTCGCCGCCGACCTGCTTGAAATCCTGGCCGTAAATGTGCAGCGACATCGCGTAGTCGGCATAGGAGCCAACCTTGACCGGCTTGCCGGCCTTGGCGGCAATCCGCTCGACCAGCACCTGCTGCATAAATGTCAAGCCCACGACATTGTCAGGCCAGGCCTTGAACAGATCACGGCTGCGCCAACTGGTGGACATGTTCAACACCAGGTTGCCTTGCTCATCGGCCGGGCAACGCCACTGCACCTCGCGCAGGCAGGGTACGTCCTCCTTCAAATACGCATCGAGATTGGGCACGCTGGTGGTGGCCACCGCCCGGCGGGTGTGCGGGGTTTTGGCCACACGATCAACCGCCATGGCCACTTGATCGACAATCGATCCGTCCAAATCGGGATGGGCAAACAGCCGCTGGTGATAGGTATACGGCCACTGGTGCGCCGCCAGTTCGCCGTGCATCGACTGCTTGAGCGTATCGATCGGCAACACGAAATGATCTTTCACGCCCATGATCTCGGCGATATACGTGCCGATCTCACAAAAACTCACCGGCGGATAGCGCGGCTCGCTAAACGGATCGATCACCTCGACCAGCACGCGGGCATCGCGGCTCGGCGGGTCGATATATTCACCGGCCGAGCTTTTGCGGTCGTATTCGGTGCGAATCGCCAGCCCGTGTTCCCACACGGCTTTCATGGCGCGGAAATGCGCCTGGGGAATATTCTCGCCCACCACATGCAACGTCGGTATCCGTCCGTTCATCGAAATGCTCCTGTAAAATGGCGGCTGCCCGGTCGAAACTGATTATCACCCAGACAGCGGTGCGAAAAAACATGGCCTACGCAAAGTAACATTATTTAGATTGCAAGCTGTTTAATGAAAGTGCCTTACGCCTCATGGATAACGTCGGAAAGGGTATCCGTGTCTAAAGTGCCTGGCGCGCCGTGCGAGTTATCACCCCCCGCCGCTGCCGATCAAATCGGCTTGCGGGGCGGTCATCCGCCGGGGATTGAGCGCCTTCGCAATCTCCTCCGGCTTGGCGACGCCTAGCTCGCCAGCGATCTGCCGCACGGTTTTGCCGGTGGCAAAACTCTTCTTGGCGATGTCCGCGGCTTTGTCGTAGCCGATCAGCGGCGCCAGGCTGGTACACATCGCCAGGCTTTGCTCGACCAGACCCTCGCAGCGCGGCACGTTGGCCGCAATGCCATCCACACAGCGGTCGGCGAAAACCCGCGCGGCGCGGCTCAATAGCTCGATCGATTGCAATAAGTTAAAGGCAATCACTGGCATCATCACGTTCAGCTCAAACGTGCTGCCCCAGGCGGCGGCCCAGGCGATGGTGGCATCATTGCCGACCACTTGCGCGGCCACTTGCAACACCATTTCGCTCATCACCGGATTGACTTTGCCGGGCATGATGCTGCTGCCGGGCTGGGTGGCGGGGATGTTGATTTCGCCGATGCCGCACCGCGGGCCGCTGGCCAGCCAGCGAATGTCGTTGGCGATTTTGGTCAGGCTGACGGCGATGGTGCGCACCAACCCGCTGACTTCCACGATGGCATCCTTGGCGGCTTGGGCTTCAAAATGATTGGGCGCTTCGACAAATTCGATGCCGGTTTTTTCGGCAATGATGGCGATGGCCCGTGCGGCAAACTGCGGATGCGAATTAATGCCCGTGCCCACCGCAGTGCCGCCCAGCGGCAATTCGCGCAATGCCTGCAAGGCCCGCAGACAGCGTGCCGCACCCAATTTGGCCTGCTGAGCATAGCCGCCCAGTTCCTGTCCCAGCCGGATGGGCGTGGCATCCTGCAAATGCGTGCGGCCGATCTTGACCACTTCATCAAACTGCACGGCCTTGCGATGCAACGCTGATGACAAATGATCCAACGCCGGCGCTAGCGACAGTTTGATGGCATTGGCCACGCTGACATGGATGGCGGTGGGGATCACATCATTGCTGCTCTGCTGCATATTGACGTGATCGTTGGGATGGATGGGCGATTTACCGCCGCGCTTGCCGGTGGCGATTTCATTGGCCCGCCCGGCGATCGCCTCGTTGGCATTCATATTGGTGCTGGTGCCGGAGCCGGTCTGGAAAACATCGATGACAAACTGGCCATCGAGCAAGCCATTGGTCACTTCGTCCGCCGCCTGCTGGATGAGATTTTTCCGCGTTTCATCCAGCAATTTAAGCTCGAAGCTGGACTGGGCCGCGGCCCACTTGATCAGTCCCATGGCGGCAATAAACTGCCGGTCGAAACGCAGATTGGAAATCGGGAAATTCTCCACCGCGCGAGCGGTTTGGGCCGCATAATACGCATCGGCCGGCACCTGCATTTCGCCCATGGAATCCTTTTCGCCACGCAAATCAGCCATAATCAACGCTCCTGTGTAAAGATCGATATTAGGCTCCGCCAGTGTAGCGAATCGCCGCGCGCCAAGAAACCACTGCGCCGGTGAAGCGGGTGCGGTGTTGTCTGGCCCATCTGATCCGCGCCGCGAGGTTCCTGACCATGCTGCCCGATCCGCTCACGGCGGATTCTGATACCCAACTGGAAATGACGGGTGAACCGTTGTACAAACATGGACTGGCATGAGCCCGTTACACCAAGCACTGTGCGTATTCGCCGAAAGCGCCCATAGTAAGCTGTCGGCGCTGGTGCATGGTGAGCCGGAAGAGCAACTGCGCCACCCGTTTGAAACGCTCATGGAAGCCGCGGGGAAATACTTCAACCAAAAGTTGGTCGTTAAGGGCGAAACGAACGTGAAGGGGATGGGCCGCCCGGATTTCGCGGTTCTTGCTGACGGGCTGCTCACCGGCCATGTCGAAATGAAGGCTCCGGGCACAGGTGCCCGGCCGGCGGCTTTCAAGGGACATGATCGCGCCCAATGGGACCGCTTCCGCCAACTGCCCAACGTCCTTTATACCGACGGCAACGAGTGGGCCGTTTATCGCACGGGCAAGATTGCCGGTCACTTGGTGGTGCTCTCCAATGACCTTGTCACGCACGGCAAACAGGCGGTGTCGGCGAAAGACGCCGAGCAGTTAGCAACCCTGCTTCTGGATTTTGTCTCGTGGCATCCCGTGGTGCCACAGAAGATAGACGAGTTGGCGGACCTGCTTGCGCCCCTTTGCCACCTTCTACGTCAAGAAGTTTTCGACACCCTGCGTTTCCCGCAATCGCCGCTGAACGCCCTGAAAAGGGACTGGCAAAAGCTTCTGTTTCCTGGCGCTACCGAGGAGCGCTTTGCCGATGGCTACGCCCAAGCCGTCACGTTCGGCCTGCTTCTGGCCCGTGCGGAGCGTTGGGACGGCAACCGTTTGGTCGATGCCACCGAGAAATTGCGCGATCAGCATGGCATGTTGGCCACCGCGTTGCGCATTCTCACCGACCCCGGGGCAACGACGGACATCGAAACCTCTCTCGGCATTCTGCAACGGGTGATCCAAGGCATGCGCCCCGAACTATTGGTCGGGGTGGCGCGGGACAATCCCAGGCTATTCCATGAAACGGCGATTTCGTCGATCGAGGAAGACCCCTGGCTGTATTTCTACGAATATTTCCTGGCAAAGTACGACCCGGAAATGCGCAAGAATGCCGGCGTTTACTATACGCCGGTCGAGGTGGTCCGCTTGCAGATTCGCCTGGTTCACGAGTTGCTTGGCACGCGCCTGAAATACAAGGACGGCATCGCCAACTCGAAAGTGACCATACTCGATCCGGCCATGGGGACAGGCACGTACTTGTTGGCCGCCATCGATCAGGCCGTGCATACGGTTGGTGACGCGCAAGGCCCGGGGGCAATGGCCGCAGCCGCCACAGATATCACGTCGCGTCTATTCGGTTTCGAGATACTTGTCGGCCCTTACGCTGTCGCTGAGTTGCGCCTAAATCAGGCCATCCGTGACTACGGTGGTTCGGTCGGTTCCGAAGGAATGGGAATACATCTTACGGACACGCTGGAATCGCCCGAGGCACCATTCCAGCCGACCATGCAATTCGCCCAGAAATTGGCCCAACAGCACGAAAAGGCCATCAATATCAAGAAGAACGTACCGATTATTGTGTGCATCGGTAACCCTCCTTATGACCGGCACGCGGCATCCGGCGACGAGGCGGATCGGGCCGAAACGGGCGGCTGGGTGCGCTGGGGCACCGATGGCAAGCCCCGTGGCGCGATCTTGGAGGATTTTGCCAAACCCGCGCGTGACGCCGGGCACGGCGGCGACCTCAAAAACCTCTACAACCTCTACGTGTATTTCTGGCGCTGGGCCATCTGGAAAACTTTCCAGTGCCCAACCCCCAGCGGTGGCGGCCCCGACGCTGCCGGTATCGTCTCGTTCATCAGCGCTTCCAGTTTTCTCACCGGCGATGCATTCTGCGGCATGCGCCGCGTGCTCCGGGAAGAATGCGACGAAATATGGGTGATCGACCTCGGCGGCGAAGGCCGGGGAACGCGCAAAGAAGACAACGTGTTTGCCATCCAAACGCCGGTATGCATCACCATTGGTTATCGCGCCGGCAAGGTCAACCGCGCCAAGCCCGCCAAGGTGCATTATCAGCGTATTCGGGGAACGCGTGCGGAGAAACTGGATGCCCTGAACCAGATCCAAAAGCTCAAGGGAGCGGGCGGTACGCTTTGTCCCGACGGATGGGACGACAAAATGGTCCCTGCGCTGGTGGGTGAGTTTTCGCGCTGGCCCAATTTGACCGACCTATTTCCCTGGCAGCATTCGGGAGTTGAGTTTAAGCGTACTTGGCCGATCGCGCCCAACCGGGAGACATTGGAACGCCGGTGGCGTGCGTTGCTTCATAACGTGGATACCGCGCCACGTGCCGCGTATTTTGCCGAATCCACGGATCGGCGCGTCTCGCAGGTCATGGCAACAGGAATTGAATATGATGACGACCTGACGCCTATCGCACAACTACCGTCCGATGGTCCGCTGCCTCGTGTCATTGACTACGGATTCCGCTCATTTGATGTCCATCGTTGCTTATACGATGCCAGACTTGCCGCCAGGCCTCGTCCCCAGCTTTGGCAAAGCGTCGGCGATGCACAAGTGTTTCTGGCCTCAACCCTGGCGTTCCCGCTTGGCCGCGGCCCGGCTATGACCGCAACCTGGCTGATCCCGGACAGGCACTTTCTCTGCGGACGCGGTGGCAAGGACATTATCCCCCTGTATCGCGATCCGGCTGCCCAGCAGCCTAATGCTGACCCGAATCTTCTCGCCAGCCTAACCAAGCGGCTTAAACTAAACGTTTCGGTTGCCGACTTGGCGTGCTATGTCTACGCAACCGTAGCTCACCCCGGCTACACCGATCAGTTTTGGGATCAGTTGGAACGATGCGAGATTCGCGTGCCGCTGACGGCCAACGCGGCCCTCTTCAAACAAGCTGTGGCAGTCGGTCGGAAACTGATATGGCTCCATACTTATGGTGAGCGTTTTGTCCCGCGCGGCAAAGATTCCGGGGAAGTGCCCAAGGGCGATGCCCGCTGCCTTGAGGGCGTACCCAGTGCTGAGGAAGACTACCCAAGCAGTTACGCCTGGGACCAGGAGACGCAGACCGTCTACATCGGGGCGGATGATTTGTACGGTGGGAAAGCCGGCCGATTCCGGCCCGTGCCGCGCGCGGTTTGGGATTTTGAGGTTTCCGACTTGAAAGTTGTGCAATCTTGGCTGGGCTACCGGATGCGCCAGCGTAAGGGCAAGAGCAGTTCCGAACTAGACAAGATCGGCCCGCGCTGCTGGACGGGTGAGTTCACCAAGGAATTTCTCAACTTGCTTTGGATACTCGAAGCCACCGTGGCAGGATACCCGGCGCAGGTCGAGCTAATGCAGAAGATTCTCTCTGGCCCGTTGATGATGGCCGCTGACTTGCCGGCAGTTTCGCCCGCGTTGCGTAAAGCGCCGAAAACGGGCGAAGAGGAAGTCGAACAATTCGAGTTGGCTTACGCGCCTAAGACAGCAGACTTGGCCGACCGGGGATTGGCTGGAGAGAACGACCAATTCCCTTTGCGGCCCAGCTAAACGAAAAGCGGCTTGGCTACGGCGTTTAGTCACGCCGGGTGCCGGCTACACCGAAGGCGAACCGGCGTATCTTTCGCTGGATGTAGGGCCGGGCTTCAACGTCAGCGAACTGAATGTTTGGCATTACGACGGCTCGGCTTGGACGGCGTATACGCCGACCGATCTGACTTACGACGGCACGTATGCCAATTTCACGGTGACGGGTTTCAGCGGCTACGCCGTGTCGTCCGTGCCGGAGCCGGCGTCGCTGGCGTTGCTGGCGATGGGCGGCTTGCCGCTGCTGCGCCGGCGGAAGAGGGGCGTGGCAAAACTTCCGGGAAGTATATGACCTCTGCGGCGTTCGCCTCTTATCCCCTCCCCCGGTACTCCGGGGGAAGTGAGCGGATTCGGGGGCTGCCCGCGAACGGGTTAGGGAGGGGGCTTTTTTCCCATGCCAGCATCGATGCCGCAGAGAACCAATACCCCCACCCCAGCCCTCCCCCGGAGTACCGGGGGAGGGGGAAAAGGCGTCCCCGGAACTTTTGCCACGCCCCGGAAGATGAAGACGACAAGGTGACTTTATTCTAGTTGGCGTGGGTTTTGGTTATTTCTAGCCGCATGATTAACGCAAGTTTTTTCCGCCAAAATTTTGGGCCACTTTGGGCGGGCCTTGGGGCGTTTTGGGGGCACCTTGGGGCGTTTTGGAGGCCTCTTGGGGCGGTCGAGAGGCCTCCAGATGAGTTTAAGGCCGGGAAACCTACCCCTAACCCCCGGGAACCTCCGGGAAACCTCGCGGAACCTCCCATGAAAGTCGCTGAAAGTGCCCTAAAACTCGGACCAATCTCGGGGTATTGATGCGTGCTCAACAACTAAGAGTAGCGTGCTAATGCGGTTTTATCAATTAAATTGAGCAACATGGCCCGATCGGGAAAATTCATCCGAAAATACATTTTCGCGGGTAAGTCCTGTGGGAATAACGACTTACGGTAAAAATCAATGCGCGCAAGTGGCGCGCAAGCTTATCGTCCCGGCAGTTGCCGGATCTTCTCGCGGTCAATCGCAACACCTTTCGCTTGGTCCGGTAATATGGTATGTAAAGGTGTCCTTGTTTCGACACGATGTCGTTTTGTGCTGGCATGGAGGCCAATATGGATCAGGGTCAGCAGGTTGGTTCGACCGTCCCTTCGCTTACACGTAAAGCTGTGCCGCGCCGCACACCGGCGGCGTTCAAATATCTGGTGGGCGCGGCGGCGCTGTTTATCGCCGGGTGCTCGGCTTACTTTTCCGTCACCGGGTTGGGAATGCTGTTTATCGGGTCGGCGACCACCGTCATGGTCATGGCCGCCAGTCTGGAAATCGGCAAGCTGGTGGCGGCTTCGTTTCTGTATCGCTATTGGTCGCAGTTGACCATCGCCTTGCGCTTCTATCTCATCGTGGCGGTGCTGGTGTTGATCGGCATCACCTCGCTGGGCAACTATGGCTACCTGGCGCGGGCCTACGAACAAACCAAAACGCATATCGGCTTGCTGGAGGCCCAAACGGCATCGCTCCAGCAGGAGATCGACGACACGCAAAAACGCATTGATGGGGCCAAGGCTGATGTCGGCAAGGGGACCGATTTTGGCCGGCAGGACGCGGACAAGGTGCGGCAGGCTATCGCCCAGGCCAATCAGTCGTTGGATGGGTCGCTGGCGCGGCTGGAGGATCGCCGCAAGGCCGCCAAGGATAAACGCGAGTTGGATGTGGCCACGCTGAAGGATCGGCAGAACGAGTTGGCGGGTGTGCTGAAAGAGGGGCTGGCGTCGGAAGAGAGCAACATCGGCAACCTGCACGATCGGCTGGCCGAGCTGGATCGGGCGGTGGATGCCTATTCGCAGCAGGGCGGGCGCGGGCTTTTCAAAGATGATGGCGTAACCAAGGGGCAGGTGCTGCGGGCGCAGCAGCAAGCGGAGCGCGACAGCATTGCCGGGCAGTTGGAACAATCGCGGAAAAAGCAGGAGCAGCTTCGGGCCGATCACGCCAAGACCGTGGCGGACATTTCGGTGCAGATTGCCGGGGTGGAGGATCAATATAAGAAAGATTTGACGGCGCTGGATGGGGAAGAAAAGACGCTGCGCCAGCAGAACACCGCGGCCATTGCCGATGCCAATAAGCAACTGGTGGCCACGGCCAGCAAGAGCAATGCGGATGCTTCGGTGGGCGGCTCGCAGATCGAGGCGATGTATCAGCAGATTCACACCGATCAGGATCAGATCACGCGGGTGAAGGAGCAGATCGCGGCCACGGATATCGGCTCGTACCGCTTTGTGGCGCGGGCGTTCAACGCGCCGGCGGATGACGTGGTGAAATGGCTGATGCTGATTATGGTGCTGGTGTTCGATCCTCTGGCGGTGACGCTGACGGTGGGCTTTAACGTGGCGACCGTGCGCGACCGGCAGGTGAATGCCGCGGCGGAAGATATGACGCCGGTGGAGGAAGTTACCCAGGCCGCGCGGTCGAGCTGGCTGTTGCGGTTTGCCTCGGCCAGTTTGGTGCTGGTGGTGTTGCTGGCCATTTTGGGCGGCGGGGGATATTTCGCCCAGCAGTACCTACACCAGCGCGAGCGGAATTCCCATGCGGCGATGATCCCGGCCGACAGCTTTTTGGTGGTGACGATCCATCCTGTCGCGATGAAACAATCGGCCACGGGGGTGAAACTGCCGGATGCGATCAACAAAGCGGGGCGTTATCCGCTGGTGAAAGCGTTATCGGCCATGGTGGGCAACGGTTTTGATCCGGCGACGGCGATTTACGGTTTCGTGAAATATCCGCAGCAGACGCCGGCCGGTGGCGAGAAGCCGGTGATGATTTGCGGCGTGGTGGCGAAGATCACCGACAGCCATCTTGCCGAGGCGGGGTTGTCGCGCTTTGCCGATCAGTTGTCGGAAAGCCTGGGGCAGCCGGGCGCGCTCGGCGGGGCGGAGCGCAGCCGGGAGATGGTGCGGTTTGGCAAGGGGCGATATCTGGATCCGCAGGGCGGATTTTTCAGCTTCGCGCTGACCGAACATGAAGCGATTATCCTGGTGGAAATCGAGGGCGATCCCGCCCATCCCACCGTGGAAAACGAAATGCGGCAATGCTTGATGCCCGCTGGCGACAGCGGCTCGGCCAACACAGCCATTGCGTATGGCGATGGTCCGGCCAAGTTGCCGGCACGGGCGCTGTCCAGCGATGCGCCGGTGGCGGTGTGGTTTGACGCCAACCGGTGCTTTGCCCAGATGCCCAAGAACGCCATCGCCCAGGCACGCTATGAGCAGTTGCAAAAGTTTCTGGCGTTCGATGTGGTGCTGACCGCCAAAAGTGAAGCGGCCGGGGAATTGGATTTGGCCGGTGACTATGCCTACCAGGGCGAGCGCTTCCAGCCGGGGGTTAATGGCTCGGTGGCCGATGTGCTGGCGAAATTGGGATCAGGCGATCAAGCGGGCATTGCCGGCCGGCTGATGGATCGCTGCGTGACCACGCTGGATTTTGACGGGTTGATCGATCAGCTTAAGACGTCACTGGGCACCGGCAAGGATGGCTTGGGGGCGGATGTGCTGGTGGAAAAGACCATCCCGACCAGCCGGGATGGGAAGTTTGTGTTGAGCGCGCATTATACGGCGCAGCTTAGTGTGCCGGTGGCGTCGGCGTTGGATGAGACGACTCATTAGGCAGAGCCGATGGGTGGTGCGATGAAAAGCAATTGGCGATGGATGGTGGTGGCGATTGGCTTGGCGTGCGGCTGCCACCAGACGCCGCCGCCAGCGGTGCCGGAGGCGATGAAGGCGGATGGGGGGGCGGCATTGCGGGGCGGGAACGGCGGGACGCCGGGGATTGTCCGCAAGCCGGGCGGTAGCGCTGCGCCGCAAGGTGCGACCACTCGTGCCCGGCCAGCGGACCCTACGGGAATGGGCAAAGCAACCGCGCCAACAACCCGAACCGCGAAAGCGGTGGGGACTGCATCGCGGACTACGAATCGCGTCACACCGGGAATGGTCCGCAAGCCGGGCGATGGTGATCAGCCGCAAGTTAAGCCAACCGACGCCCGGCCAGCGGACCCTACGCCAATCGTTCGGTCCATTCCGCCAGACGCGAATCGCGAAATTCCGCTGACGATTGGTGGTGCGGCCCCTGCAATTGCGCGCGATGATCCCGCATCGATAGCGCCGGCGGTGCCGGCAACTTCGCCGCATAGGCCAGCTTTGCCATCCCGATCCGCCCATGTGCTGGATTTGCTTGATGCCAAGGGCCAGGCAACGCCGCCGTCGTCTGGCATCGGTTTGCCTGAGGTAGCCGATGGCCATGCCCCGGCCACCCGGCCCAGCGGCACGTTGCAAGTCGATTTATCCGCTGGCCATACGGCATTATCCGAGGATCCCGCCGCCACCATGGTTCCGCTGCCGGCCAACGCCAATGACCAGCGTCAGCGGGAGCAAGCCACCGAGCGGCAGCACCGTGCCGAAGCCGACCGGCAAGCGGCGGCAAACCTTAATGATTCGCTCATGGGGGTCTTGCTGGGTTCACCGCCCCCGCCGCCGCCCGCCCCGGCGACCCGGCCGACGATTCAGCTTTTCCAGCAATAACCGCGATTTCCCATTGCCAAAGTGTTAAGACGGGGTATCATTCACACGTGTAAAGCATCAACCACCGCGCGGCTGCGCGGTGGTTTGCATTTTAGGTGGACATTAGACTCGACTGTCGCAGGAGTAATTTCATGCAGTTTGTCAGTGCCGATGAAAAAATCGCGTTGGAAAAGAAACGCGAAGAGATGTACAAGGCCCAGATCGACGTGCAGGACCGCATTCGCAAGGCGGCTAGCCTGGGCGATCTGTCCGAAAATGCCGAGTACCACTTTGCCAAGGAGGAAAACCGCCGCATTCAGGGCGAACTGGCCCATTTGGAAGCCAAGCTGAAAAACCTCTCGGTGGTGAACAACGACGCGGTGCCGGACGATGTGGTATTCATCGGCCACACGGTCAAGTTGCAGGACATGTACGATGACAGCGAGATGCTGGTGCGGATCGTGGGCGAAGCCGCGCCCAGCGGCAACAGCGAGGTGCTGAACGTCAGCGCCAACAGCCCGATGGGCGAAGCGTTGATCAAAGCCCGCGTGGGCGATACGGTGAAAGTGAAAGCCCCGCGCGGGGCGCAGGAATTCAAGGTGTTGGCCATCATGGAGTAGGCAAAGCGCGCGGGTTGAACTCGGGCCGCAGACATAGGAATTCGCCGCCTTAGCTCAGTGGTAGAGCAATGCTTTTGTAAAGCATGGGTCGTCAGTTCAAGCCTGACAGGCGGCTTGGCATACGAATAGACCGTAAAAACCGTGGCATTCTGCATTTCCCTTTGGGTTATTCTTCGCATCATTCGCCCATAGGGATAAGCCAAATTACAGGAACGTTACCGGCCGATGTTGATGTCATCATAAGGCAACACGCCAACGCACCCCCTGCCGTACCGCGCATCATCATTCCATGGTATAGTTGACGTAATGGTCACCGCCTTATGTCTTGCGGCCATCGGGCCGTTTGTCAAGTTCGCCGCCATCATGCTCTGGGTGGGGGTGCTGCTGCTGCTTGGCGTGGCGGTGGCCATGGCGCAAGTGCTGTTGCGGCCTAGACGGATGGGCGATGGCCGGGCGCTGGTGGAGCTCCATCGGCTGTCGCCGGAAGATATCGATCTGCCGTTTGGCAATGAATCATTCGTCGTGGAAGACCATGCCAGGCCGGGGCGGTTAAAAATGGCCGCCTGGTGGATCCCGTGTGAAAATTCCCGGCAAACCATCGTGCTGGTGCATGGGTATTCCGATGCCAAGGTGGGGGCGATTGCCTGGGCGCCGCTGCTGCGCGAGCTGGGGTTTAATCTGCTGGTGCCGGACCTTCGGGCGCATGGCGAAAGTGAAGGGACTTACTGCACCGCCGGTTATTGGGAACGGCACGATTTGATGCAGATGATCGATCAGCTTCGTGCCAACCATCCCGAGCAAACCACCAGCGTGGTGCTGTTTGGCATCAGCTTGGGTGCGGCGGTGGTGGCGGCGACGGCGGCGATGCGCAGCGATCTGGCGGCGGTGGTGCTGGAATGCCCGTTTACCGATTACCGCAAGGCGGTTTGCTATCAGGCCGATCGGCTGGCAATGCCGGGGCCGGTGTTTCAGCAGTTGATGTTCATGTTTTGCCGGTGGTTTGCGCGGGCGGATTTTGCCGAAGTGGCCCCGCTGCAAACGGTGGCGAAAATCACCTGCCCGCTGCTGGTGATTCAAACCGGGAACGATCCGTTTTTGCTGCCGGCCGATTTCGCGGCCATGCAGGCGGCCGTGGAATCATCGGCCAGCCCTGGCGTGCCGCGGGTTTGCTGGACCGTTGCCAACGTGCATCACGTGCTGGCGATGGTGGATAATCTGGTGGAATACCGGCGGCGGGTGCGGGATTTTCTGGCCAGCGCCTTGCAACCCAGGGATGTTTTATGCCACAACTAACGTTTTGGCTTGGACTTTTTAATCGGAGTGTCGGTGTCAGCGGCGATTAAACATCTGGAAAGCGGTTTTGATGCGGCGATCCGCCGGCGGGGTGAGCACTACTTCCACCAGGGGGCGGTGCTGCTGCGCAAGCGCACGGTCAATGATCTGACCGCCTGGGTGCAGGGTTCGGAGCGATATGACGTGACCGTTGAACTGTACGACGGAGGCACGCGCTATAGCTGCTCGTGTCCGTATTTTGAGGAGCACAATGGCTGCAAACATATCTGGGCCACGCTGCTGCAAGCCGACAAGGAAAACTTGATCCGCCTGGGTGAATTGGCGGAAGATCCCACCGCCGAAGACGATGAGGGCGAGGATGGTCCGGAAGAATTCTTCGCCGAGCCGATGACGGTAAAGGAATTGCGCAAGCAAGCGGACATCCCCGATGACGACCAGCCACCCACGCCCACCCATCATGCGGTTTGGAAGCGGCGGTTGGACGAATGGCGGCATCGCAGTTTCCTGTCCAATTCCGCCAAACCACCGGCACCGTGGCCCGCCGGACAGCAGATCATCTACACCTTCGATTACGGTTATTCGCGCGGCTATGCCTATGCCACGCTGCAACTGAATCTGGGCTGCCGTGCCCTCGGAACCACCGGCAAGCCCAAAAAGCTGCGGCTTCGCAAGATCGATCTGCTGAACATTCCCGATGAACAGGACCGGCGCATTCTGGCGGCGCTGCCCGGCTGCGCCACCGGTGATTCGGCCTATTATTATTCCACCTACGGCAACGATTACCCCGAGCAATACGTGTTGTCGGCGGCATCGCACGATGTGGTCCGGCAAATCTGCGCCACCGGCCGGGCGTATATCAAGAACAGCGCTAATTCCGAAACGCGGTTGCCGCTGACCTGGGATGGCGACGGCCAATGGCGGCCGGTCAGCCAGATCGAAAAATCTCCTGATGGCCAATCGTTTGTCGTCGCCGTCCGCCTGAAGCGCGGCGACGAAAGCCTGGAATTAAACAACGACACCACCGCCCTGCGCGATGGGTTTGTGATCCACGAGCAAAAGATCGGCTGCCTGGACGCCAACGCCAACGCGGCATTTTTGGCCTATCTGGGCCGCGAAGAAAAGCTGACGGTTCCCGGCGAAAAACTCGACGATCTGCTGACGGCGCTGACCGATGTCGCCGAACTGCCGCCGCTGCAATTGCCGCCGGATAGCGGCATCGTCGAGATTCGCGCCGTACCGCGGCCCCGGTTGACAGTGCGCTCGCCCAGCAAGCAATTCGAGGACGGCAGCAATCGTCTGCCGGCGGAAGTCGCCTTTGAGTATGAACAAGTGCGCATCAAAGCCGACCAGCCCAACGGGCTGATTTTTGATGCCGGCCAGCATCGCTTGATTTACCGCGATTTACCGGCCGAGGATGCTTTACTGGAACGGCTGCGGCAAGTGGGTTTCAAGCAGCAGGCCAGTTATTACGGTGCCAACAGTCCAACCTTCCGCATTGCCCCGACCAAGTTGACCGGCGCCGTGCGCGTGCTGACCGCCGAAGGCTGGCACGTGGAAGCCGAAGGCAAGCAGTATCGCCAAGCTGGCGAAATCCGCATGGATGTTTCCAGCGGCATCGACTGGTTTGAATTGAAAGGCACGGTCGATTTCGGTTCCACGCGCGTGGCCCTGCCCAAACTGCTGCGCGCTTTGGCCAAGGGCGAACGCACGGTCACCCTGGACGATGGCACCATCGGCATCGTCCCGGAAGAATGGCTGCAAAAATATGGCCTGCTGGCCACGCTGGGCGAAACCGACGAGGACTCCATCAAGTTTACCCGCGGCCAGGCAGGCATTTTGGACGCCATGCTGGCGACGCAGCCCAACGTCACCTTCGACGAAACGTTTGCCGAGGCGAAAAAACAGATCGCCGCGTTTCATGGCGTGGCCGCGTGCGAGCCGCCGGATTCTTTTGTCGGCAAACTTCGGCCCTACCAATGCGAAGGCCTGGGCTGGTTTGGCTTCCTGCGGCGTTTTGCCTTGGGCGGCTGCCTGGCCGACGACATGGGCCTGGGCAAAACCGTGCAGGTGCTGGCCCTGCTGGAAGCGCGGCGGCTGGCCCGGCTGGCTTGCAATGGCAAGCCCAAAGCACCCGATGATCCGCAAGGGCCAAGTTTGGTAGTGGTGCCGCGCTCGCTGATTTTCAACTGGAAAGAAGAGGCCACGCGTTTCACGCCACAACTGCGCATCCTCGATCACGCCACGGTGGATCGTTTGAAATCGCACGAACATTTCACCGATTACGACGTGGTGCTGACGACTTACGGCACGCTGCGCAACGATGCGGCGATCATGCGGCAGGTGCCGTTCGATTACGTGATTCTGGACGAAGCACAGGCGATCAAGAATTCCGCCAGCGAATCCGCCAAAGCCGCGCGGCTGCTGCGCGGCCGGCATAAGCTGGTGCTCTCCGGCACCCCGGTGCAAAACCATCTGGGTGAACTATGGAGCCTTTTTGAATTTTTGAATCCCGGCATGTTGGGCGCGGGCAGGGCTTTTGGCAACGCCGCCGCCGCCGGTCGCAATCTCGACGAAGATTCGCGGAAAATCCTCAGCCAGGCCTTGCGGCCATTTATCCTGCGCCGCACCAAGGAACAGGTGGCCACCGAGCTTCCCGCCAAGATGGAAGAGACGCTCTATTGCGAACTGGATAAAACCCAGCGGGCACAATACGACGAACTGCGCGATCATTACCGCCAAAGCCTGCTCGGCGTCATCGCCGCCGACGGCATCGGCGCCGCCCGCTTCCAAATTCTCGAAGCGCTGTTGCGCCTGCGCCAGGCCGCTTGCCATCCTGGCCTGATTGACAAAACCCGCACCGGCGAAAGCAGCGCCAAGCTGGATACGCTCTTAGCCCGTTTGGAGGAGCTAAGCGAGGAAGACCACAAAGTCTTGGTCTTCTCACAATTCACCAGCATGTTGGCCATCGTCCGTGCCCGCCTGGACAAGCAGCGCGTGAACTACGAATACCTGGACGGCAAAACCCGCGACCGCCAGGCCAAGGTCTACCGTTTCCAAACCGATCCCGGCTGCAAGGTGTTTCTCATCAGCCTGAAAGCCGGCGGCTTAGGCCTGAATCTCACCGCCGCCCAATATGTCTTTCTGCTGGACCCGTGGTGGAACCCCGCCATCGAGATGCAAGCCATCGACCGTGCCCACCGCATCGGCCAAACCAAAAGCGTTTTCGCCTACCGCCTGATTGCCAAAGACACCGTGGAAGAGAAGGTGATCCAGTTGCAAAAGAGCAAGCGCGACCTGGCCGACGCGATCATCAACGCGGACAATTCGCTGATCAGCAAGATGGGAAGGCAAGAGCTGGAATTGCTGTTGTCGTAAAACTTTTTCCCCCTCCCCTGGTACTCCGGGGGCATGATGCGGCGTAGCGGCTTTGCCGATGATGTCGCACGCGATATTGCTGTTGGTAACGCCGGTTGCTATGGGTAGTATTGTGGAACCGTGACGTCTGTAAGGAACCATGTTATGACTTGGAAGGCACCGCAACGCCGGCGATCAGGTTTTACTCTGGTGGAACTGCTGGTCGTCATTGGCATTATCGCCGTTCTGGTGGCGTTACTGCTGCCGGCGCTGACCCGCGCGCGGGCCCAGGCCATTCGGGTGCAATGTGCCGCCAACATCCGCCAGCTTTGCCAGTTGACGATCGAATATGCCAGTGACTACGGCGGACACTATCCCGACCTGCATAATTCCACATTTACGTGGGGAAAGGTGGATTCGGCATATGTGTCGGCATCGGGTTACTGGACTGGTTATCCCATGCCAGCCAACGACAATGTTTATCTGGGATTTAATTGTTTTTCGGTCAACGCCCGGGATGTGTTCATGCACCGTCCGGAACCACCCAGTTCTACCGCCTTGACGCATCTCACTGCCGATACGTTTGGGATTTGCTTCTGCCCCAACAATCCCGACGCCAACAATGCCTCAAACTGGCAGAATTCCAATACCCACGACTTTTGGTGGAACGGTGTGGACACCTGGTTGCAAGGCGTGTGCTGCACGATGGGGTACAATTATTTCGCCGGCACGTCCTTTTGGGAGGACTGGGGGCAATGGAAGAAGAACGGCACGGTTTACTCTGATGGCCAGGGGAACACCGGCAACTTCATTCAGCCTTACGTGATGCCCTCGGCATCGCCTTATGGCCCGTTTGTGGCGGTGCCCTCGGTGCCCAATCCAACTTTCCCGCAACGCATGGGCGACCGCCCGGTTTATCGCGTCATGTGGTCGGATCTGATTGGCTCGCTCAACCAAGTTGGCAGCGATACCTCCGGCGAAATGGCCGCAGGTTCCAACCATATCATCGGCGTCGATGTATCCATCAACGGCTACTACCACGTTCCGGCGACCGGCAACGGTGGAGCCAATGTCGGCTACAGCGACGGCCATGTCGATTGGCTCACGCAAAGCCAATTGAGCAACGCTCCGACGACGCTGTATTACGGCCGCAACAACGGCGGTAACACTTGGTTTCGCAATTATGTACCCACCATTCAAAACTGACCGCACTCCCTTTTGAAAGACATCCATGCCAACCGCAACCGCTATCGTTGAGATCATTACCCACAACGTCACCGGCTTGAATCCGCAGCGGACGTGCGACACCTTCAAAGCCGGCGATCCCAAGGCCCCGGTGCGCGGCATCGTCGTCACCTGGATGGCCACGCGGGCCGTGCTGACGCGGGCGGTGGAACTGAATGCGAATTTCGTCATCACCCACGAACCCACTTTTTATCAGGACGAACGCCTGGCTGATATCGCCGGCGATCCGGTTTACGAATCCAAAAAAGCCTTCGCCGCCGAGCATGACCTGATCATCTGGCGTTGCCACGACACCGTGCATCTGAAGCGGCCGGACGTCATTGTCGCCGGCATGACCCGCGCTCTGGCGTGGCAGGCGTTTGCGCGCACCGACCAGCCGGAATTGTTCGACCTGCCCCGGCAAACGCTGGGCGAATTAACCGCCGCCATCAAACATTGCCTGCATCTTTCCGCCGTGCGCGTGACCGGGGAGCCGTCCCTGGCCGTCGGCACCGTGGCCATGAGCGTGGGCTGCAATTCCTGGGACAACCAGCGAAAACTGTTGCGCCAGCCCGGCGTGGACGTGCTGGTGTGCGGCGAGGTACGCGAATGGGAAACCTGCGAATACGTCCGCGATTCCGCTGCCACGCCCCGGCCGCAAGGCTTGATCGTCTTGGGCCACGCCAATTCCGAAGAAGCCGGCATGGACTATTTCGCCCAGTGGCTTGATGGCCGCGTGGCCGGTTTGCCGGTGCATTTTGTGCCGGCCGGCGATCCCTTCCGCACGCTCTGAAAGCAAGCGAGTACGCCGCCAATCGGTGTGGCAAAACTTCCGGGGAGCGGATAGGTCCAGGCGGCACGCCTCCCTTTCTATGGCCGGTGCGCAAGTTGCGCACGTTGATTTTTGCCGTAAGTCCTTATTCTCAGCGGATTTGCGGCAACTGCGTGCATTTTCTGCCGATTTTTTTGTGTCGCGCCAGGGGCCTGAAATTCCTAAAAATGGGTCTCCCATTCCGAACCAACCGCATTGGCATCAAAATTTCAAAGGTGCCACTATTCGTTATTTCGGCTTAATCATGGTCTATCAGGGGTCTAACAACCCCTTAACAGGAGCCTATTTATCGTTAACATGCCGCTATTTTGCCCTATTTCCAAGCTTCAAACGTCATTGGCGGCTCACTTTGGCCGATCCTGGAAGAAAATCTCACCAAGTCGGCAGATAACGCCCGCCCAACGGCCGAAGACTTGCCGGGAAGGGATGAGTTTGATCCACGCGGACAAACGGTGCCACGAAGAACCCGAAGAATAAAGACAGGATTGCTGGGCTTTGGCCGCGGTGGCGCGTGCCGGGAGAGGCTTGGAAAAATGGCGCGGCAACTGCGCAATGCGGCATTTTCTTGTTGCAGCGCCTTGTCGTGCTGCGTATGATGTAATGCAAGTATCCAAGCCAATCCGCTGCGGGTCGCCGCGTGGACGATCCGGGGCAAATGGGCCTGGGTAAGGCTTGGGCTCAAGGAGTGTACCCATGTTCCAACCGCCAAACCGCGCCGGCACGGATTCCGTTCCGCCTGGCCAACCGACCGAGCGCGCCACGGCCCGGCAGGCCTATCGATGGCCGCAG
>Ga0316217_10002368_pt1 | contig 22764 bp, 21 predicted proteins | sample 1anoAmetaG_FD_203633 | JGI IMG/M metagenome (GOLD analysis project Ga0316217, IMG submission 203633) | Freshwater microbial communities from Trout Bog Lake, Wisconsin, USA - 1anoA | ecosystem: Environmental > Aquatic > Freshwater > Lake > Hypolimnion/Profundal zone | place: USA: Wisconsin...
AAGGGTCTGCGATAAACGCCTGCGGCGCCCTTGACCCCGCCTCCGTCGTCACGCGGAAGTGTGTCTGGGCAACCCCGACGTTGTTATAGACGGAATGACACCCTAAAAACAGAATCAAGAGCAGAACAGAATCGAGAGCAAAAGAATAACCCCACGTTAGCCAAAGGATGGCTAACATGGGGCACCCGAATCGTTCATATATGCAGTCGTGACTGCGATTTACTTTGCGGCGACGGCCTCTTCGGCGTAGCGCTTCTTCATCTCGGCGATGGGAATAGGCGCGTAGTCGCCGGCGTGGCCAGCCTGGCCGAACTGGGTCATGCGCTGGGCGACGACCTTCTGCATGGCCTCGCGGGCGGGCTTCATGTAGTCACGCGGATCGAACTTCTCCGGCGTTTCGGCGAAGACCTTGCGGATCGCGCCGGTGATGGCCAAACGGTTGTCGGTATCGACGTTGATCTTGCGCACGCCGTTGCGGATACCGAGCTGGATTTCCTCGACCGGAACGCCCCAGGTCGGCTTCAGTTTGCCGCCATACTGGTTGATCACGTCCTGCAAATCCTGCGGCACGCTGGAGGAGCCGTGCATGACGAGATGGACGGCGGGCAGGCGCTTGTGGATCGCGAGCAGCACATCCATCTTGAGCACCGAACCATCGGGCTTCTTGCTGAACTTGTAGGCGCCGTGGCTGGTGCCGATGGCGATGGCCAGCGCGTCGACGCCGGTCTTTTCCACGAACTCCACCGCCTGGTCGGGATCGGTGACGTGTTCCAGGCCGCTGCCGCCGGCGCCGTGACCGTCTTCAATGCCGCCCAGTACGCCGATCTCGCCTTCCACGGTGACGCCCTTGTCGTGCGCCAGCTCGACCACGCGGCGGGTGACTTCGACGTTCTGCTCAAAGCTGGCAGGGGTCTTGCCGTCCTCCAGCAGCGAGCCGTCCATCATCACCGAGGTGAAGCCCAAGTCGATGGCCGACTTGCAGGTCTCAAAGCTGTTGCCGTGGTCCAGGTGCATCACCAGCGGAATCTCCGGGTAGAGTTCGGCGGCGGCCAGCATGAGGTGGTAGAGGAACTTGTCCTGTGAGTAGCTGCGGGCGCCGCGTGAGGCCTGGATGATGACCGGCGACTTGGTGGCGCGCGCCGCCTCCATGATGGCCTGAATCTGTTCCATGTTGTTTACGTTGAAGGCGCCAACGCCGTAACCGCCCTTGGCGGCCTCATCCAGCAACTGCCGCATCGAAACCAGAGGCATGTCGAATCTCCTTGGGAAAATGACTGAACAGAAGAAGCTACCACGCTAGCCGCGGGCGATCAATGAATTTGCGCCGCGGAATACCGCGCGCATGGCAAAGGCGCGCCACGCAGGCACGCCTCCACGCTCGGGCCGGACTCCGACGGAGCGATCGCCGCGGTGAAACCAGCGTCCGCACTACCGGCCAAAATATTTGGCGTTCCGCTCCTCGAAGTGCTTCCACTTCTCCGGCAGGTCGTCCACGGCGAAGATGGCCGAGACCGGACAGACCGGCACGCAGGCGCCACAGTCGATGCACTCGACCGGATCGATGTAGATCATCTCTTCTCCGGCGAATGCGGCTTCGTCCTTTTTGGGGTGAATGCAATCCACGGGACATGCATCCACACAGGCGGTGTCCTTGGTTCCAATGCAGGGTTCTGCGATTACGTAGGCCATGGTGTATTGAGAATCCTCTTCTAGTTCGAACTATTCAACTCGGAACGAATGATTGTAGCAAAACAGAGGGGCGAATAGCGCAACGCGCCACCCACCGCGGCCGAGCCTAGCGCGAGTGGGGCGTGGAGATGATCGAAGGGAGTGCGACCAGGCCCCGCCCGGCGAAGATCTCGCGGAAGCAGTGGATCAACTCCTCATGAATCACGGTGTTGGACGCCAGGGTCTCGCGGCTGTCCACGTTGAACGGCGAGCCGTCGAAGCGGGTTACCGTGCCTCCGGCCTCCTGCACCAGCAGAACTCCAGCGGTCGTATCCCAGGGGTTCAAATTGAACTCCCAGTAGGCGTCGTAGCGGCCCGCCGCAACGTTGGCCAGGTCCAGGGCCGCCGAACCTGCGCGCCGGATGCCGTGGGAGCACAACGTGAGCTGATGGTAGAAGTGGATGTTGGGGTTCTTGTGGCGCTTGAAGCTGGGAAAGCCGGTGCCCAGGATGGATTCGGACAAGGTCGCGGTACTGGAAACGTGGATCGGCCGGCCGTTCAGGGTTGCACCGTTGCCCCGCGCGGCGGCAAACAGCTCGTCGCGCGTCGGATCGTAGATAACTCCAGCGATCAGCTGGCCCTCGTATTCCAGTCCCAGGGAGACGCAGAAGACGGGGTAGCCGTGGGCGAAGTTGGTGGTGCCGTCCAGCGGATCGACATACCAGCGGTAGCTGCCGCCGTGGGTGTCGCGCGTTCCCTCTTCGCCGACGATGTCATGATCGGGCCAGGCGGCGCGCAGGCGGGATACGATCAGCGTTTCGCTGGCGCGGTCGGCCTCGGTCACCAGATCGACGCCGCCCTTGTACTCAAAGCCGATACGGCGCTCGAAGTACGGCAGCAGCAGCTTGCCGGCTTCCACCGCAATGGCCGTGGCCTGGGGAAGAAACGAAGATGGGTCGGCGGCCATGTTATTCGGCTGCGGAGGCTTCCGGCTTGGGCGTCGCGGTTTTGCCGCGGCGCGGGCGCGGAGGCTTGCCGTCGCCTTCCTCGATGTAGTTGATCTCAGACTTGAAGATAAAAAGATTGGGCGCGCCCTCGCGAGTCAGGCGCAGCATGTTGCGATCGTAATACTCGATCCAGCCGTGAACCGTCTCGCCGCCCTGCAGCCGGATGGTGACAAGCTTCTGCTCTTCGCCGAGCGCCTTGAGGTAGGCCGACTCCTCAAAGGTCTCCTCCGGCGGCGGTGTTTTGCTCTTGTTGGTTGGACGAAAGGGCATGTGCTGATTCTATCCGAAATCCGAAGACGGGCGCGCAGAATCGATGAATCGGCGGTTGAACCAGAGAAAAACGTCTCCGAGTCAGGATGGATGGCCTACTCGATTTTGCTGTTGTAATAGCCGGCGCGGTGCCGCACGGATAGCTCGCGCCCGGCGTTCTGCCTGGCCTCGCCGGTAATCTCCACGCCGATGCGGCGGAATTCGCCGCCCACCCGGCTCTCCGGGTAATAGGCCAGCAGATACTGAGTGCGCAGTTCGTCGCCGATCTGGCGGAAGGCGTCGTCGAGTTGCGCCATAGAGGTGGCGTAGTAGTAGCTGCCTCCGGTGTCCAGCGAGAGCTGGATGAGAGCGTGCTCGCCGCCCAGGTCGCGTCCGGCGTCGGCCTCGATGGGCACCATGATGATGGAGTAAATGATGGCCTCCGAGATCTGCGCCGCGCGCAGCGCCTCCGGGTAATCGGCCTTGCTGGCGGTGTCGCCCCCATCGGTGATGAGGACGATCACCTTGCGTCCCTGCCGCCGCTGCAGATCCCTTGCCCCAAGGAAGATGGCGTCATAGAGCGCCGTGGCCGCCCCGGTGCGCAGATGGTCGAGCGTGCTGTCCACCACGCGCTCGTCGCTGGTGAACGGCAGCGCCTGCGAGACGTAGGTAGCGAACTGGTAGAGCGCAATCGAATCGACCGGGCGCAGCACGGCGTGCACAAACCTGCGCGCCGATGCAATCTCCAGCGGAAGGTCCTTGCGCGTGCTCATGCTGGTATCCAAAGCCAGGGCAATGGAGAGCGGTAACTCCGATTCGCGCTCGAAGACCGCGATCTTCTGCTCGATGCCATCTTCCGAGATGCGGAAGTCCTCCTTGCGCAGCTTGGCGTAAGGCTTGCCGTCGCTATCGGCCACGCTGGCAAAGACGCTCACCAGCTTCACATTCACCTGAATGGTGGGCGTGGGCGCGGATTGGCCCGCGGCCGGGTTGCGCCGGACCGGAGACCACGGAACCTTCGACATATCCGGCGGCTTCAGCGCAGGCTGGGTCTGGTCAGGCTGAGTCTGGTCCGGCTGGGCCTGAGCAGGAGAATCGGCAGGCCCGTTTTGCGCCACGGCGGAAGCCGGCAGCAGCAGCAAAAGCGAGAGCGCGAGGCGAGGCAGCATACGCGGCAACATGCGAGCCTCATTATAGGGAAAGATGGAGGGCTGGAATTCAGAACTTTCAAACCCGAAGCTTTTACAGCGTCAGCTCCGGTGGGAAAGCTTCGCCATCGGCCCAGGTGGCCCCGTCTGAAAAGAATTCCTTCTTCCAGATGGGCACGGTTTTCTTGAGCGTGTCGATGATCCAGCGGCAGGCGTCAAAGGCGGCCGCCCGATGCGCGCTGGCCACCACGATGACGACGCTGCTTTCGCCGATTTCAAGGCGCCCCACGCGGTGCGAGATGTGGACATCGCGAACCGGAAACTCCGCCAGCGCCTGCAGCGCCAACCGCTCCATCTCGGCCAGCGCCATGGCGGGATAGGAGTCGTACTCCAGATAGAGCGTGCGGCGGGTGCGGGTGTGGTTGCGCACGATGCCGTCAAAGACGCAGGCGGCTCCGTCTTCGCCGGCCTTGATGCGCGCCAGGATCGCGGCGGTATCGATGGACTCGCGCTGCAGGCGGGCATGCGCCGAGACGAGCGGCAACGCAGCTTCCCCCACTCCCCCACTCACCGGAGGCAGAAGCGCAACCTGATCCCCTGGCCCGAGCGGCGTGGACGGCGAAGCAAACGCTTGATTGACTGCGATGGCGATGGCTCCTTCGTAGGGAGCCAGAGCAGGATACTGCTGCCGTAGGGATTGCCATAGATCGCCGGCCGTGGCGGGCAAGGAGAGCTCGACTGCAACTTCCGGAGCCAGCAGTTCGCGCAGGCGGCCAAAGCACAGGACTTGGATGCGCATGGGGTAAGAATAACAGCTTCCGCCGCAGGCGAGGATGCCGGGACGGAGATGCATCTCTGCAGCACGTCAACCTGCCGTGCTGCAGAGATGCGCAACCGGCCTTACTGCTGGTTGACGACCAGCTGCAAGGGAATGTTCTGAACCTCGCCTCCGCTTGAGGTTGCGACGAGCTGGAATGCGTAGGTGCCGGTGGACAGTCCGCTGCTGCTACCCCCGCCACCGCAGCCCACCATCCCTAGCAACAGGCACAGCAGCACCAGTCCGAGCGCCAGCCACATACCACGGCGCTTGTTCATGTTCATGAATAGCATCCCCATCATGGAGAACGGAAGCAGCGCCAGGAAGATGGCCCTCGCCCCCGACTGCGGAGGCACCGCGCGGGCGGAGCTTCCGCTGCCCCCCGAGGTGTTCACCGTGAGCGAGATGGATTGCGTAGATCCATTCAGGGTCAACGGGTTGGCGCAAGAGACAGCCCAGCTGGAGCCCTTGGGCAGCCCGGTGACGTTGAAGGTGACCGTACCGCTATAGCCATTCACCGGCACCACCTGCAATGCGTACGTCGCAGTGCCGCCCTGAACCACGGACACTCCTCCCGTGCCGTTGACGTTGAAGTCCGTACCGCCCGTGCCGGCGGCGATGCCTGTGCCGGTAAAGGCGACCGACTGCGGCGAGTTCGCGGAACCGCCCGTTACCTGCAGGGAGGCAGATTCAAGCCCGGTCACGCTGGGGGTGTACGTCACCTGAATTGCACAGGAAGCGCCCGCCGCCAGATTGAACGGGAACGTGGAGGAGCAGCTGCCGCTGCCGGAAGCAATGGCAAAGTCGGTGTTGCCGCTCACCGTGGGAATCACTGCAATGCCGGTAACGCTCAGCGCAGTGGCCGCCGTGTTGCTCAAGGTGACGGTTTCCGCGGCGCTGGTGGTGCCCACCGTCTGGTTGCCGAAGGTTCCCGTGGCCGGGGCCACGAAGGCGAGCGAGATCGTTCCCGTTGGAACGACGGCGGCTGCGCCGGTTCCCGTCAGTCCAACCTGAATCACCGGCAGGGACGGAGCATTCGTGGAGATGGAAAGCGTTCCCGCAAGCGGACCCGACGCCGTAGGCGTAAAGGTCACGCCAATGACACAGCTGCTGTTCGGAGCCAGCGTGACGCCGCAACTACCGTTCAGCGGCACGACCTGGAAACTGCCGGTAGTAACGGGCGTGGTCAAGTTGAGGGTGGACACTTGGTCGGTATTCGTGATGGTCACCGACTTCGACGCGCTCGCCGTGTTCAACGCCTGGGTGGGGAAAGTCAGGCTGGGCGGAGCAAACGTGGGCGCTGCTACGGGCGCACCCGTGCCTTGCAGAGTAACCGACTGCGTCGGGCTTCCCGGCACATTGTCGGCGACCGTCAGGGTGGCAGTGCGTACGCCGGCGGCGGACGGAGTGAACGTTACGCTGATGTTGCAGCTGCTACCCGAAGCGAGCGTCGAGTTGCAGCCGTTGCTCAGGGCAAAGTCATCGGGATCCGTGCCGCTGATCGAGATGCTGCTGATGTCCAGAATGCCCTGGCCGGTGTCTTTCAAGGTCAGCAATTGCGCGGCCGTCTGCACCCCGATTGGCTGGAAGGGCGAAGTCATGGCAAAGCTGAGGCTGGTGGGCGCCAGCGAAACCGCCGGCTGCTCGCCCGTGCCGACCAGGCTCAAAACGTGAACCTCGCTGGTGGTGTCGTCGCTGATCAACAGAGTGCCTTGGCGGGTTCCTCCCGCCGACGGGGTGAAGACCACCCAGATGTTGCAGTAGGTGTCCGGCAGAACCACGCCGGAGGCGCAATCGCCCGGCGCCGTGCCCGGGAACACCTGCATGAAATCGCCGGCATTGTTTCCGCCGAAGGTAATCGAATTGATCGTCACCGACGAGCTTGCGTTGGTGTTGGTGTATCTGACGGCCACCGGTTGCGTGGCCAACCCCACATCCTGCGCTCCGAAGCTCAAGCTGCCGGGCGTAATCGTCACCGTTGGCAGGCTTGCTCCGGGAACCATGGCCACAAAGGCATCCCCGTAAATGGCATCGGTCACCCCTCCGCCAATGTTGGGTTGCGGCGGCGTGTAGTTGGTGAACGGCTCGGGAACGAGATTCGACACTAGGTCGGTGGAATAAGTCTGACCGGCCACGTACATGTTGCCCTGGTTTGTTTTGTCCAGCGCGATCGCGTTGCCCTGATCGGCAGCCGAACCGCCCAGGTAGGCAGAGAAGATCAGCGCCGAACCGTCCGCGGTGAACTTGGCGATGAATGCGTCCTGGGTGCCGTCGAGCGTAGTGATCGGCGCGTTGGCAACCGGGACGCTATTGGGGTCGGTGAGCGGATTGATGTTTGGGAAGTTCGTCGACTGGGTCAATCCGGTGACATAGGCGCCGAAGCTCCCGTCCACTGCCACGCCCAGGCCCTGGTCCGCGCCGGCACCTCCCAGGTAGGTCGAATAGACGACGGCAAGCGCCGGGCTAGCCTTGAAAAGGAAAGCATCGGAGACGCCCGCGTTGCCCGCTTGATAGGAGTTGCCGTTCGTGCCCCCCAAAGTACCGGTTGCGGTTCCGACTACGTAGTAGTTGTCTTCTGAGTCCGTCGCGACAGCCCGTGCCGTGTTAATCGTTCGGGTCGAATCGGTCGGGGTCGTTTCCAGCGAAAATTCATAGCAGTGTGCAGCGTCGCCTGCAATCTTGTAAACCCAGGCTCCGGTGCCGCCCGGGTGACAGGGCCATAGCGTAGTCCCAAGGTATGGAGTATCTGTGCCGCCGGCGAAAATAACGTCGCCGTGAGTGTCGATCGTCACGCCGTAGGCCTCGGTGAACTGATTCGGGGTGGCCGCGACCACGCCGTAGTCCTGCCAGGAGATGCCAACTGGTGCGGCGGGCGTGGAACAGATGGGGGGAGGCCCGGGAGGCGTAGGCAGGGCACAGAGGCCATCGGCGGTGATTCCCAACAGGGCAGAGTTCCAGTTCGGAAAAGGGATTGAGGTAGTGGTGGTGGCCGGTAGGGTAGGACCGCTCGTCCCTGCGTTCTGCGCGATCTGAATGTGAGGAGGAACCTCGGTGTCCTCTACGATGGCACCCAGCGGATAGGTAGTATTCTGCTGCCAGCTTGGATACACATTGGGAAAGGATGTCGGCTGGCCGCCGAAAAACGTCGAATAGTAATAAGTCCCGCCCCCGGGCGCAGCCACCAGCACGGGAGACAGGGCGGAAGCCAATGGGTTAATCGCACCATTCCGCGTCGAGGCGATGTCCAGCGCGTTGTCGAGCTTGGTGGCAAATGCAACGCAATCCTCAATCTTGGTCTCGAACGCATTGTAGGCCGGAAAATCCTGGGAGCAGGTCTGGCCGACGACACTCACGTTGGGGGGAATGGCTGTGTCGATCCCGATGCCGTAACCGGAATCGGCGCCGGTGCCGCCGAGATAGGAGCTGCGGAGCAAGGTTCCATCCGCATCCAGGACCGCAATGAACGCTTTACTGTCGCCGCCCAGGTAGCTGTTGGCAATGCCGGGAAGGAGGTCGGGCAGGTCCGAGATATCCGTGGTGCCGGCAATGTACGCCTGGCCATAGGCTGGGTCGGCGGTATTGAGGTCCAGAGCTATGGCGTTACCGGAGGCAGAAACGCCGTCTGGCCCCGTCGGCTGCGTACCACCCAGGATCGTGCTATACACGAAGTTCTCGCCATTGGGGCTGAGTTTGGTGACGTAGGCGAAGCAGCTTGGGGCCGTCGGCAAAGTTCCTGACGTGGCAGGAAAGTCGCTGGAGCAGGTCTGTCCGGTGATGTAAGCGGCACCGGTGCTGTCCACTGCGATTCCGTTGGCTGTGTCGGCGCCGCTGCCGCCCAGGTAGGTTGCGTAGGCGACCACGGGATCGACAATCAGTTCGCGGCTGCGGTCGTAGTCGCCCAGGCGCAGATGCACCTTGCCGTTGGCGGCCAGTTCATACTCGGAGTCCACCGGACGCGCGACGCCGTCCACCTTCTGATAGGCGTAGGGCTTGGCGAAGCGCACCGGCTGGCCGGCGACTTCGGCAACCAGATCGCCGTTGCTCTCCTTGGAAAGCTTGTCCATGCCGGAGAACGCGAGCACGATGGCGCTCGGGTCGGCCTTGGGCGCCACTACATAATCGAATTCGAGGCGGCGATGATCGCCGTAATAGACCACGTCCACGCCGGGATACACGCCGGCGCTGCGCAGCCGCGCGTAGCTCTTCACGCCCAGCCGCCACTTGCTGGCATCGGGGCCAACGTAATAGTTGGTCACGCCCGGCTGCGGCTCCACGGCCTGAAGTTGGGCGGCGGAATTGGCATTCTCGAAGGCAAAGCGCAGCGTCTGATGCTTGCCCGACTTGGCGTCGTGGACCGCGACCGAGGCTTCGCCGGCGCCGACCAACACCGCATAGCTGCCGTTGCGCGCCAGATAGTGCGCGGGGCTTGCCGTCGCCTCAAAGCTCAGCGGAAGCCTGCCGTAGGCAGCAACAGCCGTGCTTTTTGCGGCGGCGGCGTCCTGGGCTTTTTCGGCGAAGGAGGAAATCGGTGCCAGCAGGGTGGCGGCGGTCAAGAGTGCAGTGCACAACTTCAGCTTCATGGTCAGGCCTCAAATGCAACAATCAACGACAAATCGACTTCCGGTCCGATTGCCCACCGTGGAGGCAGGGGCAAGCGTCCGGAGAAAGAAACATTAGTTCTGGGCTGCCTGGGTACACCCAGGGGCCGTTGCGACGTTAATTGGCGCAGTCGCGTGCACAGTGACGCCGTTATTCGTATAGCTAACTTGCGCGATGTAGGGATAGGGCGTGGAGGTGGTTGCATCAAAGGTGCATGCCAGGAGGGTTCCGCTGGCGGTCACTAGGCCGGAGTTATTGATGACGACCGCACCCACGGGAGCGGCCTCGGGGATGGGATTGCCCGATCCCTGAACCGAGTAGCTGCTGCTCAGCGTCACGTCGCTGGTTTTCGTGTTGGAGTAGGTGGCCGTCACGGTGAGCTGCCCGGTCGGGGATGAACTATCCAGGGAATAACCATTGGCAGGAGTCACATCGATGGACACCACCTTGTAGGTCTGCCCGCAGCTCGTTACGAAAATGCACATGAAGCCAACACAAAGCCCCGCCAATACGCGCCTCAACATTTGCTCTCCTGAAGGTGAATATGGCTCGATCTTCGCAACATCAACTCTGCAATTCAAGGGAATTCTGGTTTGCTAACTTGATACCCAAGTGCTGGTACCTTTGGACACACCCGACCATAGACCGGTCATGTTACCCAGCTTGATTCAATCTGCGTACCGAGTGCCGCGCGGAAAACACCTTAGTGCGTGCCAGCCGCGCGGATCGCGCTTGGCAGCCACAAAAAAGCCAGCCCCGAAGGGCCGGCCTGATGAGTGAGGGCAGATCGCCGAAGGTTTAGTTCTGCGCGTCGGCCAGCACCTGCTCGCGGGCCTCGGCGTCCTTGCGCGCCTCCGCCGGATTTTGCGGCAGCGCGATGTCGAGCACCTCCTCGATGCTGGCGACGTAGTGCACCTGCACGCCTTCCATCTGCTCGGGCAGCACGTCTTCTTCCACGTTCTGCTGGTTTTCCGCCGGAAAGAGAATGTCGGTCACACCGGCGCGCCTGGCGGCAAGGAACTTCTCCTTGACGCCGCCGATGGGCAGCACGTTCCCGCTCAGCGTAATCTCGCCGGTCATCGCCATCATCGGACGTACCTGCCGGTTGGTCAGCAGCGAGACCAGCGCGGTCACGATGGTCACGCCCGCCGAAGGCCCATCCTTGGGAATCGCTCCCGCCGGCACGTGGATGTGGAGATCGTACTTGGTAAAGACCTCGTCATCGATCTTCAACTCCTCGGCGTGCGCCTTCACCCAGCTGAAGGCCGCCTGCATCGACTCGCGCATCACATCCTGAATCTGGCCGGTGATGCGGAACTCGCCCTTGCCCTTCATCTTCAGCGCTTCGATAAACAGAATGTCGCCGCCGGTCGGCGTCCACGCCAGTCCCACCACCACGCCGGGATGCTTGGTGCGCGCGGCGATCTCGGTGTCCACGCGAACCTTGATGCCGCCGAGCATCTCCTGTATCACCTCGCGGGTCACCACCAGCTTTTCCGTCTTGCCCTCCACAATGCGCCGCGCCTGCTTGCGGCAGATGGTGCCGATCTGCCGTTCCAGGCTGCGCACTCCGGCTTCGCGCGTGTAGTGGCGAATCAGGAAGCTCACCGAGTCCGGCGTGAACTCGATCTGCTCGGCCGTCAGCCCGTTCTCCTCGGTCTGCCTCCGGATGAGGTACTGATAGGTGATGTGCTGCTTGTCCTCCTCGGTGTAGCCGTGCAGGTCGATGATCTCCATGCGGTCGCGCAGCGGATCGGGAATCGTGTCCAGCTGGTTGGCCGTGGTGATGAACAGCACCTTGGACAGATCGAACGTCACGTCCAGATAGTTGTCGCGGAAGGTTGAGTTCTGCTCGGGATCGAGCGCCTCCAGCAACGCCGCCGTGGGGTCGCCCCGGTAGTCGCGTCCAACCTTGTCGATCTCGTCCAGCATGTACACCGGGTCGTTGGCCTCCGCGCGCCGGATGCCCTGGATGATCTGCCCCGGCATCGCTCCAATGTAGGTGCGGCGATGTCCGCGAATCTCGGCCTCGTCATGAATGCCGCCCAGCGACATGCGCACGAACTTGCGTCCCAGGGCGCGTGCGATGGATTTGCCCAGCGAGGTCTTGCCCACACCCGGCGGTCCGAAGAAGCACAGGATCGGTCCCTTCATCTTCGGGTTCAAATGGCGCACCGAGAGGTAGTCGAGAATGCGGTCCTTCACCTTCTGCAAATCGTAGTGGTCCTCGTCGAGAACCTCCTTCGCCTTGGTGATGTCCACCTGCGCGCCGCTCGATTTGACCCACGGCAGCACCACCAGCCATTCCAGGTAATTGCGCGTCACCGAGTAGTCGGCGGCCATGGGAGACATGCGCGAGAGGCGGTTCAACTCCTTCATCGCCTCTTTCTTCACCTCTTCCGGCATTCCGCTCTGCTCGATCTTCTCCTTGAAGTCCTCCACGTCGCGCGCGGTGTCGTCCTGCTCGCCCAGTTCCTTCTGGATCGCCTTGAGTTGCTCGCGCAGGTAGTACTCGCGCTGCGTCTGCTGCACCCGGTCCTGCACCTCGCTCTGGATCTTGTTGCGCAGCTGCTGCACTTCCAGTTCCTTGGCCAGATGCTGATTGATCTTGTCCAGCCGCGAGCGCACGTCGTAGGTCTCCAGCACGTCCTGCTTGTCGCGGGTAGAGAGCGACGGCAGAGAGCTGGCCACAAAATCGACCAGCCGTCCCGGCTCCTCGATATTCATCGCCACCGTCGAAAGCTCATCGGAGAGCGTCGGCGAGCCGGCAACGATCTGCTGGAAGAGCGTCAGGATATTGCGCTGCAGCGCTTCGATCTCGGCGTTCAGCTCCGGCACCACCTCGCTCACCGTGGCCACCGTCGCCTTCATGTACGGCGCAAGCTGGGTGTATTCCACCACGCTCACGCGCTCCAACCCCTCGGCAAAGACAAACAGGCTCTGGTTGGGCATCTTCACCACTTTGTGAACCGTGGCCAGGGTTCCAATGGGGTACAGATCGACGGGCTGCGGGGAATCCACCCGCGCCTCGCGCTGGGCGATCACGATAATCGTCTTGTCCTCCCCCAGCGAGTTGATCAGCTGCACCGAACTTTCCCTTCCAACCGTCAGAGGAAGAACGGCGTGGGGGAACAGAACCGTATCGCGCACCGGCAAGACCGGAAGTGGCCGGTCGGTACGGTTTTCCGAAGAGGGAGAACTATTGTCAAGATTGCGGGTCTCATTTGCCACTGTCCACTCCTTGAGTCACACGTACTCAACTTTGATGACTCTATTATACGAAACGATTCGGCCTCTGGTAACCCTAGCCAGAAGGAGAGTTACCGCTCCTCCCAGCTCGGCTTCCGGCAGACCGAGGCAACTTTGCCGTGGCTGCTCCCTTTTCGCTTGCCGTCGAAGCCGGGAACATGACTGCCTGGCGCATAGAAATCGACAGCGGATTGTAGTCCCTGGAAAGCGGTCAGGCAAGTAGCTTCCGCAAGGGAGAGTAAAAGCCGCATCTCGACTCCCGAATTGGCTGCCATGTATCGATTCTGGCTCCAATCCCGCAGCAAGCGATTTTTGACAACCTCTGCTCCCCGCGTCGCAACCAATCTTATCCGCGCCGAGATAGACATCGGCAGAAAAGCGAGGTCCGTGCAATATGCTTTGGACGATTTTCGTGATACTCCTGGTGCTTTGGCTGCTGGGAGTCGTAACCAGTTACACCTTGGGAGGATTCATCCACCTTCTGCTCGTCCTCGCGCTTGTAGTGCTTATCTTCCAGTTGATCTCTGGAAGAAGAACAGTGGTGTGAAATCCGTTGGATCAGCCTGATCACTGATCCGCCTATCAACGAAGCGAAATGCCAGCAGGAGAATGTTATGGATAAGGATCGTATTGAAGGGAAGGCGAAGGACTTGAAAGGCCGCATCAAGCGCCAGGTCGGAGAATTGACGGGCGATAAAAAGACTCAGGCTGAAGGCGCGGCGGAACAAGCCGAAGGGAAGATTCAGAACGCCTGGGGCAAGATGAAGGACACCGGGCGCGAAGCGCTGGACCAGCACAAGCAGAACAAGCAGCAGGACGAGCAGGCGAAGCGGCACGAGCAGGAACGCAAGAAACCGGCCGCCTGAAATTACTTACTATGGCAAGTCTAAATTACCGTCGGCAATCTCGGATTCGAGGTTGCCGTTTTTTTGCCCGGCGTCGCAACGCCCTCAACGCCCTCAACGTTGGGCGCACGGCACGGGAGGTTCAGCGTTGGCTCGCCACGCCGGCCTTGCGTGCGGCCTCGGCCCGGCGGATCTCCCGCCTGTGTCCTGCATCCTCAAAGCGGCGCTGCTCCTCGGCCGACTCGGGAATCACCGGCGCAACCGGAAGCTTGCCCCCGTTCCGGTCCACGGCGACAAAGGTAAGATAGGCGGAGCTGACGTGGTGCCGCTCCCCGGTGAAGTGGTTCTCCACCCACACCTTGATCCCAACTTCCATGGAGGTCTTGAAGACCCGGTTCACCGAAGACTTGAAGACGACCAAGTCGCCGACGCGCACCGGAAAGCGAAAATCCAGGTGGTCGGTCGAGGCCGTCACCACGTAGTCGCGCGAATGACGCAGCGCGGCCAGCGCACCCGCCAGATCGATCCAGTGCATCAGCCGTCCGCCCAGCAGAGAGCCCAGCGGGTTAGTGTCATTGACCATGACGAACTCCACCATCTCGGAGATCGAGTCGGCGACGGGCCGCGGGTTCAGGTTTTCTGTCTTCTCCATGATCCTCAATCCAAACTAGAGCGTTTTGCCGCATTCCTGAGCGACCGTCGGTGACTCCACATTCGCCAAAGGATGGCGGATGTGGGCCACCACTGCGGGAGCCGCTTCAAGGTTCGATGCGTGACGATGCCGGATTGTGGTGCTCCAGCCACGCCTGCACCGCCGCCTCGGCCAGTGGCATCAGCCGCGCGTCGGGCGCCGCCATCCATCTTTTCGCAGCTCGATCATAGCGCAGCTCTCCGCACAATGCGGGACGATGTCCGCGCTCGCAGGCAAACTGCACCCGCACAATTCCAGCTTTACCGGCTGAGAGCTGGAAGCGGACGGCGTCAAATTCGCGATCGGCGGGCAGATGCACGCACGCCGCGCTGCCCGTGTCCGCATAACCCAAATTGCAGTGCAGGCGCAGAGTCTCTTCCTCGCAGCAGGCGACGGCAGGACGCAGAGCGCAGCGTCCCGCGAATCCATCTCCCAGCGGCAACCGCTGGCGGTGCGGCCACAGTTCGCGCGGATGCGGCTCGGCCGGGATGAAGTAGGGACAGGCCAACGGATGCGCTCCTCTCAACCATTCTAATCCGGCGGTTCACTGGGGGAATCCGCCACCCTCCGCAAGCGCAAGCTCCGGTCTCTCACCTTGAAACTTTGAAACCTCTGAAACCTTGAAACCTGGCCCGCCTGTGGTATGTTTTCAAGCATGTCGTCCGAGCGAGCCGAACAACTCAAATCCATCCTTGCCCAAGACTCCCGCAACACCTTCGCCCGCTACGCGCTGGGCATGGAATACATGTCCTCCGGCGAAACCGACTCGGCGGTGCAGGAGTTTCGCGCCGTGCTGGAAGTGGATGCCAACTACGCCAACGCCTTCTTCATGGGAGCCCAGGCGTTGCAGCAGGCCGAGCGCCTCGCCGAGGCCGTGCAGTGGCTGCGCGACGGCATCGTCTGCGCCCACCGCGCGGGCAATCGCCATGCGGAGAGCGAAATGCAGTCGCTGCTGGAAGAGTTGGAACCGGAGCTGGATGCCTAGAGGCGGCTCAAACCGGTTTTGAAAGGGCATGACTTCAGTCGTGCCGCAAGCAAGGCTCATTTCATGCGGCTTTAGCCGCTGAGGGAGAAGACCTTCAGACGCCTCAAGCCAATATAAGGAGAACCGCGTTGCACGTCGCCGAGATCTGGCGCTATCCGGTCAAATCCATGGCGGGCGAGATGCTGGAGCGCGCCTACGTGGACTTCACCGGCATCGACGGCGACCGCGTGGCGCACGTGGAGAATTCGCGCAGGCTGCTGATTACCGCGAGGACGCACCCCAGGCTGCTAGGACACCATGCGACACTCGATGCCGAGGGCGAGCCACTGGTGGATGGCATTCGCTGGGACGAGCCTGCGTCGCAGAACAAAGTGGTTCGCATCGTGGGGGCGGAAGCGCGCCTGGTGCGCGACCATGAAATTCGTTGCTTCGACATTCTGCCGCTGCTGGTGGCCACCGACGGAGCCATCTCCGAGTTTGGGCACGACCGCAGAAGGCTCCGGCCCAACCTCATCATCGGCGGCGTGGAGGGATTGGCCGAGCGCGACTGGCCCGGCCGCACGCTGCGCATCGGAGAGGTGCGAATCGGGGTGCGCGACCTGCGCGGCCGCTGCGTGATGACCACCTACGATCCCGACACTCTGGCGCAGGACCGCGAGATTCTGAGCGGCATTATGCGGCGATTCGAGGGAAGGCTCGCCTTGAACTGCTCCGTCCTATGGCCCGGCGAGATTCGCGTCGGTGACCCGGTGGAATTCCTGGAAGCCTAACTCTTCCTGTTGCGATCCATCCGGCGCAACATCTTCATCATTCCCCAATCGAAGACTCCCGGCAACAGGCGGGAAAATGCGATCACCAGATGGCCGCGGCGCGGCACCACCACCTCGCGCCGGTTGAATCGATAGGCATTCCAGACGGCATCGGCAACCCGCGCGGCGGTCACTCCACGCTTCCAGTTGGCCGGCACTCCCAGGCTCTCGCTTCCCTGCACCGCATGCGAACCGAAATCGGTGTGCACATATCCGGGGCAGACCGTGTTGACGTGAACTCCATACGGCCCAAGTTCCAGCCGGGCCGCGCGCCCAATGCAGTTCAGCGCGTGCTTGGTCGCGCCGTAGGCGGACATATACGGCACGCTGATCATCCCGGCCATGCTGGAAATATTGATAATGGCTCCCGAGCGCTGCCGCTTGAGCACCGGCGTAACCACCTGCATGCATTCGATTGCGCCGAACAGGTTGGTGTCGAACATCCGGCGGCAGGCCGCCATGTCCATGCTCTCCACCGAATCGATCAGCCCGAATCCGGCGTTGTTCACCCACACGTCCAATCGGCCAAAGCGCGCCATCGCCGCCGCCAGCAGGGCTTCGATCTGCGCCCGCACCGTCACGTCGCAGGCCACGGCCAGGCTCCGGTCGAAAATGCTTCTGTCCGCGGCACCCGCCCGCTGACGCGCCGCCTCCACGCGGCCAAGGTCGCGCGAGGCCAGCACCACGCTAGCGCCCTCGCGCAGGAAGCGTCCGGCGATGGCCTCGCCGATCCCCATCGATGCGCCGGTCACCACCACGACTTTTCCCGCCATGTTCATGCCGAACTTGTAACGGCGCGCCGCGCAAAAGTCAAGCAAGTCCGGATATGCCTGTCCCGCCGAAAATATCCGCGCAACGCCCAAGCAGAATTTCGCGTCTAATGAACACCTTTGGCAACACCGCCATATCGACCGCGGGCGCGTACAACCGGAGCGGCGCTGGCAGAGGTACCGGAGGCCTCATGTCCCTGCCCTGCACCCTCGGCGAGCTACGCAAAAGCCATTTCAGCGAGCAACGTATGTTGCGCCGCAGCGTAAAGGACGAACTGCGCGAGAACCTGCTCACCCGGCTGCGCGCCGGCGGCCCGGTCTTCCCCGGAATCGTCGGCTATGACGACACGGTGATTCCACAGCTGGTCAACGCAATTCTCTCGCGCCACAACTTCATCCTGCTCGGCCTGCGCGGGCAGGCCAAAAGCCGCATTCTGCGCGCCCTGACCGGGCTGCTCGACGAGCAGTTGCCCTACATCGCCGGATGCGAGATCCGCGACAATCCCTATGCCCCGCTCTGCCGGCGCTGCAAAAACGTGCTGGCCAGCGAAGGCGACCGCACGCCCATCGCATGGATGAAGCGCGACGAACGCTACGTGGAAAAGCTCGCCACCCCGGACGTCACCATCGCCGACCTCATCGGAGACATCGATCCTATCAAAGCCGCGCGCGGCGGACACGAACTGGGCAGCGAGCTGGTCATCCACTATGGGCTTCTTCCCCGCGCCAACCGCGGCATCTTCGCCGTCAACGAACTGCCCGACCTGGCCGGCAAAATCCAGGTGGGCCTGTTCAACATCATGCAGGAAGGCGACGTGCAAATTAAGGGCTTCCCGGTGCGCCTGCCTCTGGATGTCGCGCTCGTCTTCAGCGCCAATCCCGAGGACTACACCGCGCGCGGCAAAATCGTCACCCCGCTCAAGGACCGCATCGGCAGCGAGATCCGCACCCACTATCCGGCCACCATCGAAGAGGCCATGGCCATTACCACGCAGGAAGCCTGGTGCGAGCGTGAAGGCCCCGAACTGATCGTCCCCGCCTACGTGCGCGAAACCTGCGAGCAGATCGCCTTCATGGCCCGCGATGACAAGCGTGTGGACCGGCGCAGCGGCGTCAGCCAGCGCCTTCCCATCTCGGTGCTGGAGAACGTCATCTCCAACGCCGAACGCCGCGCCGTGCTCGAAGGCTCCAAGCTGGCGGTGCCGCGTATCTCGGACATCTACGCCGCCATGCCCTCCATCACCGGCAAGCTGGAGTTAGAGTACGAAGGCGAGATGAAGGGCGCAGACACCGTGGCGCGCGAGGTCATCCAGGCGTCTGTGGCCAAAACGTTCGACCGCTACTTCGGCTCCGGCGATCTCAAACAAGTGGTGCAATGGTTCGAGCTTGGCGGCCAGGTCACACTCACCGACAACACCCGCACCCGCGACGGACTCAAAAGCATGGAGAAGATTCAAGGCCTTTTGGAGAAGACCGAGAAGGTCGGCGCCGGCGAAGGCGAGCCCGACGAATCCATCGTCTCGGCGGCGGAATTCATCCTCGAAGGATTGCACGCCCACAAGCGCATCGGGCGCACCGAGGATCGCGTCTTTACCGCCGGCGAGAAACCCATCCGCCAGGGTGAGCGCGAAAGCTCCACCGAAGCGTTCGAAAGCCCGTGGGAGCCGCGCAAAAAGAATCGCCGCACCTTCAATTAGCCAACGGAGTATCGCGATGAAGCGCGTCAAGTACAGCAAGTACATTCCGAACCTCGCCGAGGAACTGAGCCTCGACGATCTGATGGACGCGCTCGCTGATTTTCTCCTGGAGAGCGGCTTTGAAAGCGAACTGGGGCAGTACTACCGGCCTGGCAACAGCAGCGATGAGCTGGACGCCCTGCGCGAGGCGATCCGCGATGCCCTGCTCAACTCCGGCGCATTCGACGAAGAGATGCGCGAGCACCTGCAGCAAATGCAGAACCGGGGACAGATGGACGACCTGATCGACGAGTTGATGGAGCGCATGGAGGAGGAGGGTTATGTGACCATCTCTCCGCCGCACGACCCGGCCCGCATCTCCAGCACCGGCGGCAGCGTGGGAGACCAATCGCATCCCAGGCCGGTGAAGTTCGAAGTCACCGACAAGGCGCTCGACTTCCTCGGCTATCGCGCCCTGCGCGACCTGCTCGGCTCGCTGGGCCGCTCCAGCTTTGGACGCCACGACACGCGCGACACGGCAACCGGCATCGAGACCAGCGGCGCCAGCAAGCTTTACGAGTTCGGCGACACCCTGAACCTCGACATCAACGCCACGCTCTCCTCGGCCATCCAGCGCGAAGGCCTCACCCTGCCGCTCGCCATCGAGTACAACGACCTCTACGTCCACCAGTGCGAATATCAGTCCTCATGCGCCACGGTGCTCATGCTCGACTGCTCGCACTCCATGATTCTCTACGGCGAGGACCGCTTCACGCCCGCGAAAAAAGTCGCCATGGCGCTCTCGCAGCTCATCCGCAGCCAGTATCCCGGCGACACGCTCTCGCTCGTGCTCTTCCACGATTCGGCCGAGGAGATTCCGGTCTCGCAGCTGGCCCGCGTCCGCGTCGGCCCCTACTACACCAACACGCGCGAGGGCCTGCGCATCGCCCAGCGCATTCTGCAGCGCCAGCGCAAGGACATGAAGCAGATCATCATGATCACCGACGGCAAGCCCTCGGCCATTACCCTGCCCGATGGAAGAATCTACAAGAACGCCTTCGGACTCGACCCCATGGTGGTCAGCCAGACGTTAGAAGAAGTCGCCAAATGCAAGCGCGCCGGAGTCATGATTAACACCTTCATGCTCGCCTCCGACCGCGGCCTGGTGCAGTTCGTCCAGAAGGTCACCGAGATGTGCCGCGGCAAAGCCTACTTCACCACTCCCTACACCCTCGGCCAGTACCTGCTCATGGACTACATGAGCCGCAAAACCAAAACCGTGCATTGATTCCGTCGCCGGCGCACAACGCCATCGCTTTTGCTGCTGCTCTTGCTCCTGCTCTTGCTCTTCAGTTGTCATTCCGAAGCGCAGCGAGGAACCCCGTCGCCGCGCAAATATGCGATGCCGATCACAGGGCATTTCAGCCGGTACCCACGCTCTCGCGCTACGAGTGCAGCGGAATCCTACTTCTTTTCTTCCTCGGCCCGCACCGCCGCCTCTGCCGCCTGGAAGCCGATCTTCGAATGAGTCCCATCGCAAAACGGTTTATTGACGCTGGCTCCGCAGCGGCACAGGGAGATCCACGGCTTCTCCGGTTTCCTCTCCGGCATCGGGTAGGCAATGCCGTTCTGATCGACCAGTTCGACGAGTCCTTCGGGATCTTCCACGCGATACGGCCCGTTGGGTCGAACCGTAATCTTGATCTTCGCCATTCTTCCTCCAATTGAAATTGCGGGTGCCACGTTCCAACGCGCGTTCATTGCGCGCAGGGTGGAAGAGCAGGATACACCATCGAACGCCTTCAGCCAGCCAGCCTGGAATTCGCCGCAGTTTCAGGCCGCGTCGCCGCTTCACGCTGGGATGACGCACTCCGTGCGGCCTCCACCTCGCGTTCAAATTCCTGCGCGCGCTGCTGGCTGGTGTGCGCCGCAAGCACTCGCGCCTGCGCCGCCATTCCAATGGCGCGCAATTCCATTTCGTCCACATCGCGCAGATAGCGCACCAGCTCCGCCGCGCTGGCCGGCAGCAGAATCTCGCGCCCCGGCACAAAGAAGCGGTCAAGTCCCGGCCAGTTGTCGCTGGCAATTGCGGCCCCGCAGGCGGCGGCCTCAAACAGCCGCACCGACGGCGAATACCCCGCCATCACCATATCGCGCCGCGTTATATTCAGCGTCAACCGCGAAGACGAATACAGATGCGGATGCCAGCGCGGATTCAAATGAACAATATGACGCACGTTGCCCGGCCACTTCGCATCCTTCGGATACTGCGGCCCGGCCACGATGAACCGCATCTGTGGCAGCGCGCGGGCCGCGCCAAAAAGATAGTCCTCCAGCTTCGGCTGGCGGTCCGGAGCATACGTCCCCATATAGCTCATCGCGCACGCAAAGCGCTTGGACGCTGGATAGGCTCGATAGCGTTCAGGATCGAAGCTGCAGTACAGCGGCACCGCGCGCCGCACTCCAAAGCGGCGCTGCAACTCATCCAGCATCGGCCCGCCCGTAAAGCTGAAGTACACATCCAGAGACGCCAACTGGTCGGCGCGCAGGTAGTCGCTCGCGCCGCGCTCGCGCAGTGCGGCCACGGTAATCGGGGTGTCGATGTCGTAGAACGTTCGCACCGCCGCCGCTGAATCCAGCATCTCCGTCACCGCCGCAACTCCATCGGGAAAATACGAGCCCACCATCGCCACGTCGGCCGAGGCCAACTCGCGCCGCACCGCAGGAAGCACGTCCTTCCAACTCGTATAGAGCTTCAGCTCGCAGAAGCCAGGTTCGGGCAGATCGCGATTCGACGCATACCACTCCACGTCCTTCTCGAAGAACACAATCCGGTGTCCGCGCGCATGCAACCCACGCGCCAGCGCGCGATACGTAGTCGCGTGCCCATTGCCCCAGGAAGACGAGATGGACAATCCGAAGATGACGATTCGCAATGCGATTCCCCGCTTCTCAAAAGCTATATTCCGCGACAACCGCCGGGTGCCCCAGGTTCCGCGCCGCGCTTTTTGCGGCGCTAACCTGGGAAAGCAGAACACTCCAACCCAGCAATCACCAAACTTCATGCGCAGCGGATGCGTTCGCGCCTACGCAACCGCCCGTTCCTTTTCGCACACGCTGCGCGCCGCACGCAGAATCCCGTCCACCTCAGCGGCACGCTGCGCATACGTATGTTCGGCCAGCGCCCGCCGATGCATCGCATCGCCCAGCGCGCGCGCCTCCACCGCCGTCGTGCCGCGCAGATAACCGACGATCTCCTCCGCGCTCCCGGCCACCAGAATCTCCCGCCCCGGCTCAAAAAACTTTTCGATGCCGAGCCACTTGTCGGTGATCAGGCAAGTCGCCGAGCCGGCCGCCTCAAACACGCGCGTCGGCGGCGAAAACCCCACATCGGCCATCGAGTCGCGATTGATGTTCAGCGCCATGCGCGCCGACGCATTGATGCGGTTGTGGGCGCCGGTGCCCACATGCCCAATCCAGCGCACGTTGGGCGGCAGCGCCTTGCCGCCCCATCCTTCGCCGCCCAGCACAAAGCGCATCTCCGGAGCCAGTTCGGCGGCGCGCAAAAAGAACTCCTCCACCCGGCGCTCGCGGTCCGGCAGCCGGTTGCCCACAAACACCAGGTCGCAGGCAAAATCCGCATCGGGCACTGCGCGATGATGCGCCTCCGGATCGAGCGCGTTGTAAATGGGATGGCAGCAGCGCGCTCCCAGCCTGCGATAGCGTTCCATCACCTCATCGCCGCCGCCGTAGGTAAAAACAAAATCGTACTGCGGAATGCAGCGGCGGAACGGGTCGCGCACATTGATCTCCACCCGCTGCAGCGTCGCCGGAGCATCCACGTCCCAGAAGGCGACCTGCACCTGAGGCGAGCGGCATTCCAGCACGCGCCGCTCCAGCAGCTCGTCCTCGCTGCCCACGCCGCTGTGTTTAATCACCAGCTCCGCCGTCGATGCCAGCCCGATCAGTTCGTCGATCTCGCGCGGCGTCTGATACACAATCACCTGTGCGTACTCCACCTCGCTCAGATCGCGGTTCTGCTGACGCCGGTAAATGTCGGGCTCGGCAAAGCGGACCTGATGTCCCAAGGCGGCCAGGTTCTTGTAAATGCCGCGATAGTAGGTAGCAGCCCCATTCCAGTAGCTCGACGTAATGCTCGACCCGAAGACGAACAGTCTCATCCTGTGATCTCTCCGTAAATCTCCATCAGCCGCGCGGCGCGATGCCTGCAGGTATGATGCTGCCGGATGG
>Ga0316217_10002369_pt1 | contig 22764 bp, 24 predicted proteins | sample 1anoAmetaG_FD_203633 | JGI IMG/M metagenome (GOLD analysis project Ga0316217, IMG submission 203633) | Freshwater microbial communities from Trout Bog Lake, Wisconsin, USA - 1anoA | ecosystem: Environmental > Aquatic > Freshwater > Lake > Hypolimnion/Profundal zone | place: USA: Wisconsin...
CGCCAAGCGGTATCTCGGCGAGACCCCCGAACCCCTGATCGATGTTGAAGGGTTCGTCGATACGGATGATCAGGTCGATGTTCGGGGGGACCGCTGCTATTTCACGGGACGTCGCAATGGCTTGATTAATATCGGCGGCTTGAAAATCCATCCAGAAGAGGTTGAAGCCGTCATCAACCGGCACCCGGATGTCGACATCTCCCGGGTGTTTGCGCGCAAGAGCCCCATGACCGGCGCGGTCGTGGCGGCGGAGGTCGTGTTGATCTCGACCTTCAAGCCTCAGTCCGCCAGCCGGCTGCAGGAGATCCGCATCGAGATCCTGTCTCTGTGCCGCGCCGCGCTGGGACCTGCGGGCACGCCGGCGACCTTGCAGATCATCGACGCTCTGCCCCTGACGGCAGGCGGCAAACTGGAACGTCGGCGTGCGTAACGTCCTCGTATCTGGCGCGACCCGCGGTCTTGGCCTTGCGATCACGCGCGGGCTCGCCGAGGGCGGCTACCGTGTGTGCGGCGCCTCGCGCACGCGCTCGGAGGCGTTCGATGCTCTGGCCTCGGCGTTTCCCGGCCAGATCCTGCACATCGCCGCCGATCTGAGCGACACGAAAGGACTGCGTGACGTCGTAGTCGAGGCCAAATCCCTTGGCGGACCGATCTACGGACTGGTCAACAATGCAGGTCTTGGAACCGACGGACTGCTGTCCAACATGCACGCCTCCCAGATCGAGGCCCTGATCGCCTTGAATGTGACCGCGCCGATCATGCTGGCCAAGTACGCCGTGCGCTCGATGATGACGTCGGGGGAGGGGCGGATCGTCAATATGTCTTCGATCATCGCCTCGACCGGCTATAGCGGATTGTCCGTCTATGGCGCCACGAAGGCGGCGATGATCGGATTCACCAAGTCTCTGGCGCGGGAAGTCGGTCGTCTGGGCGTGACCGTCAACGCGATCGCGCCCGGGTTCGTCGACACCGACCTGACCGAAGGTCTTGGCGCGGAGGGTCGGGAACAGGTCGTCCGCAGAGCCGCCTTGCGCCGGTTGGCGGAGCCTGTCGATGTGGCGCGAATGACCTCGTTTCTGATGGGAGACGGCGGGCGCAATATCACCGGCGCCGTCATGACCATCGACGCCGGCTCCACGGCTTAGAGATCGAGCTGGTTGCGGATATCTGTCGGCCAGGCGCGGGTCTCAAGCCCGTGTATGACGAAGAGCGCCAGGGCCAGTCGATCCATGCCGAACGCGACGCAGCCCGTGTGCGCGGGCGTTCCGTCGACCCCTCGTAGATCCCACGTCTCGCCAAAGTGGCTCTGGTGATAGTTAAAGCTCATGCACGCGGTCGGCTTGTCTTCTGAGATCACGGGCGTCAGCAATTCGAACTTCAGCGCCTGCTCACGCTGGCTCATGGCCAGCAATGGCCCCGTGCGCCCGAAAAAGGGATCCGACGCAAGCTCGATGTGGTGGGGAAGCCCAAGAGCCAAAGCCATGTCCCGCGCGCGGTCGATCCATTCGGCGCGAAAATCCAGGATTTGTTCCGGTGAGCCGATCCGCACGAACTCCCGCATGCGGAAGGACTGGAGCCGGTCAAGGTCCGTGGACGGCTCTCGCCGAAAACAGTCGCAGCCGACATCGAAGACGTAGCCTGTGGCCGGTACCAGCCCGCGCTCTGCCGCGATCGGATAGACCGGATAACAAGAAGCGGGGGTCAGCACCAGATCACCGGCTTCGAGCGCCTGTGTCCAATCCCCGCCCTTTTCAAAGCGCGCAATCGCTGAGCGCAGCTCCGCCTCTGACCCGGGCAGGCAGCACATGCAGCCAAGCAGGTTCGGGAAGCTTTTCAGATACCCCGATTTTTCCAGCATGGACCGGCTCATCACCGGCGGGAAACGAAACACCTCCGCATCGTCCGGACGCTTTGAGGTGATGAAGCGATCAAGCGCCTGCACCACATCTTCATAGAGGCCGGTTCGCGCATAGACCCCGTCTACCCCCATAGACCGGAAGAGCGCGGTTTTCACCGCCGCGAGATCGGGCGCGACCGACGTCCGAGCCGATGGAAAGCTGGCCTGCGCCATCACTTGATTTCCCTGCCGCCGGACTACGGGCGAAGGCTGAGGGGCGTTTCGGCCAGCATCACCGCCTGAGCGAGGTTGGACACAATCCGCTCATTGTTGATCATGATCGGCGCCGACAGAATGTCTCGCAGCGCGCGGGCGATGCTCACGTCCGAGTCATTGCGGTAGCCAGAGAGGCCGCAGGCGCGCATGGCGCTCATGACCGTTGTCACCGCCGCTTCGGAGGCGTCGACCTTCAGCATGTTGATCGCCGTTTGGAAGTCTGGCGACGCCATGGCTTCGGCGTCGTCCGAAATCGCTTCAAAACGCGCGCGGTTGGCCGAAAGCAGCGCCGTGAGCTGGCGCAGCTGCGCCGCCGCGCGGCCGAAATGCACCGCGCCTGGCGGCGTCAGACCTGCGCGAGCGGACTTGCGAACGAAGAGACGGGCCCGCTCGACCGCGCCCGCGGCGATGCCGGCCCAGGCGGATGACCAAAGGAGGTGAGCGTAGGGCGCCATGGTGGCGCTGTGAATGTCCGCATAGGCGTCGGGCAGGATCTGGTCGATCGCGCCGCGCGCGAAGAGGTTGAAGCCGGAGGAGTCCGTGCCTCGCATGCCCAGACTGTCCCAACGCTGCGTTTCGCTCAGGGTGTAGTCGGCATACTCGAACACGACGAGCACCTGATCCGTCGGCAGGGCGTCAGGCGCGCGGCGGGCGGTGGTGACCAGGGCGTCGGCGTGCCGACCATAGGACACCACGGTCGCATCCCGGTTCAGTTCGATCGACAATCCATCATAGGTGAGCGGCGCGATGCTGTTGCGCACATCGCCGCCGCCCTGGCCTTCAGTGGTCGACGAGGCGACCAGAAGTTCGTGACGCGCCAGCCGCCGCAGGAAGTTTTCATGCCAGGCCGCGCCCTTGGCGTGGCGAATGATGCAGGCCACCTTGATCTGATGCATGGCGAAGATCAGCGCCGTCGACGAACAGGCCTGACCTAGCCGATAGCACACGTCCATCACGTCGCCGATGCTGGCGCCGTCGCCGCCCAGCGCCTCAGGCACCATCATCGACAGGCGCTTTTCGGCCTTCAGCGCGGACATGGCTTCCGATGGAAAGCGACCCAGGCGGTCGACATGGTCGGCGTGGGCGGCCGCGATGGCGGCGGCGCGTTCGGCTCGCGCGGCGAATTCGTCGGTGCGGCTGATACGGGCGTCTTGGGTATGGAGGTGAAGTGTAGCGGCGGCCATCGGGGGTCTTTCCATTTGCGACTTGGCAGACTGGCTGCAGAGGAGTGTGCCGTAAGATCAGGCACGACGCCGTAAGAGCAAGTTGTGTGCCGACATCAGGTCGCGCTCAAAAATCAGCCCCGAATTTCAGATCCAACAAGACGATCGGTGCGAATGAGACGTGGCGCCATTGTTGAATTGAAAACTCCGAGCGGCTCATTGCGTGCTGAATTTCGGCGAAACGTCGCAAATTGGTGCAAATTTCTCGGAGTTTACAGATGTCGACAACTCAGGCCGATATGCTTGCGCGCATCATCGCCAAGGTGAACGACGTGTTGGTCGCCCGGCTTAAAGAGTCTGCGCCGGATATGGTCTTGATCGAAGGCTGTTCGGACCTGCGCACATTGGGCCTGGACTCCCTCGGTGCGGTCAATCTGATGTTGTCGCTCGAAACCGAATTTGATCTCTACATCCCCCAGGACCGCATGAAGCCGCAGAATTTTCGGTCCGTCGCGGCCATCGCCGCGCTGTTGTCGGATCTGGCAAAGGCCGCCTGATCCTATGTCCGGCGCCGTTGATCGCCATGTCCAGCGGCTCTTGCACATGCTTGAAAGCGGGCGTGACCCGGATGCGCCCTATGATCCTTTGGCGAGGCGTGACGGCCTCTCGCAGCTCGGAAGTTTGGCGGGATCGACGGGCGCGCCGCCCTGTCTGACAGAAACCCTTTATCTGAGCGGTGTTGGGCGCGGGCGCATTTACAGACCCTTCCCGTCACGTTCGCCGCAGCCTGGGCTGATCTATTTTCACGGGGGCGGTTTTGTCGCAGGCGGACTAGAAACTCATGACGGGGTTTGCCGGCGCTTGGCGCGGGCGTCAGAGCGCGTGGTGGTGTCCGCAACCTATCGACTGGCGCCGGAATTCGCCTTTCCCGCCGCGCATGTCGATGCGCGCCTTGCGGCCAGAGCGATCGCGCGGGACGCTTTGGCTTTGGGTCTCGACCCCGAACGGCTGGCTTTGGCGGGAGATTCGGTGGGTGCAGGCCTTGCCATGTCGACGTGTCTGGCCTTGGCGCAGTCCGACGATATTCGCTTCGATCGCCTCGGACTGATCTGTCCGATCCTGGACCTTGAGCGCGACAGTCCGTCCCGCAGACTATACCCTCGTGGGCGCTTTATCGAGATGGACGCCGTCCGCAGGGATTTTGAGCTCTATTGTCCGGATCCAGCGATCCGCGCGGGGGCCATGGCTTCGCCGCTGCGCGCCGGGGATCTGTCCGCCCTGCCGCCGACGGTCATCCATACGGCGGAACTTGATCCGTTTCGGGACGATGGAGAGGACCTGTCCGCGCGGCTGGAGACCCTGGGACGCCAGGCCGTATTGGTGCGCCACGACCGGATGGTGCACTACTTCTATGCTTTGCCGGGACTGATTCCGTCGGCGGAGCCGGCTTTGGATCAGTTCGCGAAGGCGATGGCCGCAGATCCGCAATAGTCGCAGCGACAAGCTTCAATCAGACATCGCCGCGAGGCGCGCCGACAGATCCCGATTGACGCGGTCCACGACCCCTTGCCAGTCGCCGTCGGACGTCTGCCGGTATTGTCTCAGCTTTGTGTACCAGGGGCTGTCGTCGCGATCCAACATCCAGCGCCAGCAGGTGTCGTACCTGTTCAAAAGCCAGACCTCCTTGTCCAGCGCCCCGGCCAGATGCACCACGGCGGTGTCCACGGAAATCACGAGATCAAGATTGGCGATCAGCGCGGCGGTATCGGCAAAATCGCCAAGCTCATGGGTCAGATCAAGGAGAGGCGGGCCTCGCCAATCGGCCAGGACGGCGAGGTCCGCCGCACGCTCGTCCGGTTCTCCGATCTGAAGGCTCACATAGGTTGCGTTCCCCTGCGGCAGGTCGGCCAGCAGCGACAGGGGAATATTGCGTCTGGCGTTGACCGAACCCGGCCCGTCGACATGCGCCCGACGGCCGCCGGACCAGACCAGGCCGATCCTGAGGCCGGCATGGTCGCGCAGTCTTTTCGCCCAGGACGTCACATCTGCGGGGTCTGGGGACAGATAGGGCGACGCCGCCGGAACGGTTTTGAGTGACGTGCCGAACGCCGCCGGCAGGCTCATCAGGCTGCAGACATAGTCTGTGTGCGGGACGGGATCGCCGAACGCGCACACGCTGTCCACGCCGCTCAGCCGCTGAAACAGGCGCAGCAAGGGCGGGCGGGTCAGCACATGGACCGTTCCACCCCGCGCGGCGAGCAGAGGCGCGTAGCGGCAAAACTGCAGGCTATCCCCAAGGCCCTGTTCGCAATGAAGAAGGATCGACCGCCCTGAGATCGGCTCCGCGCCGGTCCAGCGGGGTGCCGTCAGGCTGGCAGGCGGGGTGAAGGCCGACGAGATGTGAAATCGGTCTTCGTAGTCTGAAAACCCGCCCTGAAGATCACCCAGCGCGAGACGCGAAAAGCTGCGCTTGTATTTTGCGTCGGTGCGATGGGGGTCCAGCACCAGCGCGGCTTTGAAGTCGGTCAGCGCGTCGTGGTGGCGCCCAAGGGCCTGAAGGGCTTCACCCCGGCGGATTCGGGCGTCGACCAGATGCGGGGCCAGCATGACCGCGGCATCGGCCTCGGAAAGGGCGAGGTGGAGGCGCCGAAGGCCCGAAAGGGCGCCTGACCTGGCAAGGCGCAAGGCGGCGTCATTCGGTCTTTGACCCATGGCGCGGTCGGTCGTCTCCAGCGCATCGGCGTATTGCGCCAGCGCGTTCTGGGCGAGGGCAAAATTTATAAGAGCGTCGGCAAAATCTGGCTGCAGACGAATGGCTTCGGACGCTGCGGCGGCGGCCACGTCGAAGCGCTGGATCATCAGCGAGGCAAAACTCAGCGCATTGAGGGTCAAGGCGTCGCCTGCGCCCGTGGACGCGGCCTTGGCGAGCGCCTGGGCGGCGTCAGGGTACCGGCCGCGTTGGAGATGGACACCGCCCAGAACCCGAAACAGCTGTGCGCGATCCGGCGCCAGCGCCCGCGCGACCCCGCAAAGGCCCTCAGCGGCGTCGATCTCGCCGGACGCAAGCAGGTGCGCCGCCGTCTCGATGATCTCGTCAACATCCATCGCCTGCTCATATCAACCTATTCTTGACAGATCGGAAGCCCGGCGAGGTCGGTCTGGACTTCGTCTCGGGACTGGCGCACATCGCGCTTCAAGCTCCAAAGCGGAGCGTCGGCATCAAGGGTCGCCCCGTCCTGACTGAGACTTATCAAAGCTGCGTCTACGGGCGCCCCCCCTTCGGGCTCGTCGAGCTGCCTCCGGGCGCGCGTCAGGTGTCGCCGCTGGCGCCGGGTGCGGCGGATCTGGCGCAAGCCTCGCCCAAGTCCCTCGATGCGGCGGTCATATATGCGCCCGCCGGCGTGCTCGAACGCAAAGCCGTGCTGGCCCAGGCCCTGCGCGCCCTGAAGCCGGGCGCGAGGCTCGTGGCGCTGGCCCGCAAGGACAAGGGCGGGGCGCGGATCGGCCGCGAACTTGCTGAGTTTGGCTGCAGGGTCGAGGAAACGGGTCGGCGCCATCACAGGATCTGTGTGGTGGACGTGCCGGATCGCCTCGTGGGACTCAAAGAGGCGATCGACGCCTGCGCCCCCCGGCATGTGGCGGCCTTGAGCGCCGTCAGCCAGCCTGGCCTGTTCAGTTGGGATCGGCTGGACGACGGGACCGCGCTGCTGCTGGATCGGTTGCCCGTCATGAAAGGCGCCGGTGCGGATCTCGGCTGCGGCGCCGGCCTCATCGCCCGTGCGGTGTTGCAGTCCCCAGACGTGACCATCCTTCATCTGATCGACATCGACCGACGCGCCATATTCTCCTCACAGGAGAATTTGAGCGACTCAAGGGCCCAATTTCACTGGTGTGACCTGCAAATCGGGCCGGAATTGAAAGATCTGGATTTTGTCGTGACCAACCCCCCGTTTCATCTTGCGGGCGAGGAGAGCCGTGCGCTTGGGCAGACGTTCGTTCGACGCGCGCACAATATGCTGCGGTCGGGCGGCGTCCTCTGGCTCGTGGCCAATCAGCACCTGCCCTATGAAGAGCCCTTGAGGGACGCCTTCACCCATGTCACGCGCGCCTGCGAACAGGGCGGGTACAAGGTCTATGAGGCGCGGGCGTGAGCGGGGTGATGCGGCTTGACCGCCTGCTCGCCAACCTCGGCTATGGTTCGCGGCGGGAAGTTCAAGGACTGGTCTCGGACGGACAGGTCGTTCTCGACGGGGGCGTCGTCTTGCGCGCAGATCAGAAGATCGCGGTCACCGCCGATCTGCCGGATCGCATGACCATCGAAGGCCAAAGGGTCGATCCGCCGCCAGGTCTTGTCCTGATGCTGCACAAGCCTTTGGGCGTCACCTGTTCGCACAAGGATCAGGGCCCCCTTGTTTACAGCCTGTTGCCCTCGCGATGGCGCCGTCGGGAGCCGGGACTTTCGACCGTCGGCCGCCTCGACAAGGAAACATCGGGGCTCTTGCTATTGACCGACGACGGCGCCTTGCTTCACCGCATCATTTCGCCCCGAGCACAGGTCCAAAAGCGCTATCGCGCCACCCTCGCGCGCCCGCTTCAGGGAGACGAAGCGGCACGCTTTGCCGCTGGGGACCTTATTCTGGAGGGGGAGGACACGCCGCTTGCGCCTGCGGTGCTCGAGCCGCTGGGGCCAAGGGAGGCCTATCTGATCGTGACGGAAGGGCGGTATCATCAGGTCCGGCGGATGTTCGCCGCCGTGGGAAACCACGTCGAAGCGCTGCATCGGGATCGGGTTGGCGCACTCGACCTGCCCGACGATCTGGCGCCGGGCCGCTACCGCAAGCTCACGGCGGCGGATGTCGCCCGGCTGTTCGACACCCCGTCAGACTGAGGTCTTTGGAATTATTTGGGCGCGTCGAAGGCGCAGATCCGGGTTTCCGCGTCGTCCAGAACCGAGCCCGGCGTGATTTTCAGCGCCGCTGCGCCCTTGATCGTCTTGGTCACGCCGGCGCCGCCGAGATTGGATTCAGGGTGCGTCGTGATGGAGAGTGTCTTGAAGGTGTCCGCCTTGCAGTCGAAGTCGTAGGCCACCTCTGACGAGTGCACGGACTGGCCGTCCTTGGATTGCAGCTGGAAGTACTCGTAGCGGACGCTGCCTTGGACCTCGCTGGGACCAAGCCGCCGGTCCGCCTTCCAGAAGGTCATCTGATTTTCGGCGGGCGCGGCATAGTTCCAATCCATCTGCTTGATGGTCTGGCTCCAATCGGAGACGTCCTTTGACACGGTCGAGGGCATGGGCCCAGACGTCGAGGCGACCGTCAGAGAGTCTGTGGTAGATGTTTTCGGGTTGAACGCGACCGAAACACTCACCTGACCCAGCAGGGGGGTATCGGCGACCGCTTGCGACCAGAGATGAATTTCCTTCTGCGCCAACTGGATCGCGGCATCGCCAAAGCCATAGTGCTCAGGCTTTTCCTCGTGCACCGTGCAGTTCGATAGTCCGCTTGCTTGGGTGATGTCGCAGTCCAGCAGCACTCGACCGGTCACGCCCTTGTCGGCCGCGAACTTCGGATAATACTTATAGACCACGTCTTCCGACGGAATGATCATCCAGTCCGAACGGATGTAAGGGGATGCGGCGGATGGATCTTCCGCAGCCAGAGACGGCCCGCCAACGGACAGGACGCCGAAGGCAAGGGCGCTTACGCATTGTAGGCGTGAAGCGGCGCGGGCGAAGGCTGCCAAAGAACGCATATTTATCCCAACTGTAAAATCTACGTGCGTTTAGATAAGCATATTTTGTGCCAACGGCCAGTCCTGTGTCGTCATGACAGATCTGCCGGGTTCAAAGCCTCATGGCATACTGACATTGAAGTCGAATTGCACTTGGGCGCCGTAAAGTTCAGCTCGACCTGAGCGGCGCTTTCGGAGCCCATAAGCGTTCCTAAAGGGCTTTCCAATCCATTTCGTCCAATCGACACGACGAGGTCGCCACCAGTCCCGTCACGGCGGCGAAGGGCACGTGAACGCCGTAAAGACCGGCCGTCTTTCTCCAGAAATCATAGGCGTAGGTGTCCCACCTGGGCTGTCGGGCGAAGACCCTGCCTCGGAATACGACGCGATACTGGAAATCATGTCCGGCGAGTTGTCTGAGCAACGCCTCGTGGACCCCCTGGGGCGACATGTTCGCGGCCGCCAGATGGCAGTCGCCCTTGCTGACGGAAAAAATCGGGAGCTGCTCCCCGCCGCCCACCCGGTCGATCTGAAACCCTGATTGCAGAAGAAAGCGCTTCAGCGCCGCGTCTCGTAAAGGATGATCGTCGAAAGACGTCGTCGAAAGATGACGCGCGGCGAGCATTCTGGGGCCGAGCGTGACGGTCAGCAGGATGACCCCGAGGACGATGCTACGGGTGGGCTTCATTGCGGGTCCCGTAGTGGCAAAGGATCAGCGTGACGCCCATCGAGTAGGCGCTGGCCGTAGTCGCCCCGACGGGGCCATGGATCAGAGCGTATTGCTGGGGATAGAGGGCGATCAGGCTCATTCGGCCGATATTCACGGCGACCACGCACAGGCACATGCCGATGCACCAGATGATGTCCTTCCGGGACGGGTTGCGCCTGCGGGCCTGGCTGAACAGAAACCAGCAAAACAGGGACATAGAAAGGTTGGCGACGGACGAGCAGCCCGGCGCCACGAAGACCCGACCCACCTGACCTTGCAGTTCGATGGCGTTGCCGACGTGTTTCAATCCTGTGACAGCTGAGACAATGGCGGCGTCAATGGGCAGGAGCTTGTCGCTGAGCAGCCAGAAGACCTGCTTGCTCCAGAACATGGGAACCGTCACGCCCGCAAGCGTGGCGGCGCCCCGTCGAAACGCAGAATGGGGCGGCGACGTGACGACGAGATAGGCGCTCAAGAGCGACAACCCGACCCAGCTCGGCTTGCTGAACGGCAGGAGGAAGGCCAGGAAAGCCGCACCGAAGACCGCAAGGTCCCGTTTCGTGACGGTGGCCGGGTCCGGCTGAGCCGTCCACCGCAAGCCAAGGACAAATCCCGCCCAGATGATGACGCTGATCGCCAGGCCATCCGAAATCGCCGGCCAGAACCCGTCCGCCACCACATGCCATGCGACCTCGGAAAAGGCCGCATTGCAGAACCCTACGAACAGGATCGGCGGCGCGAGCTCAACCCTTCGCCACCGCCGGATGTCAAATTGGGCGAGGCTGATCCTATGCGGATGTGCGGGAGTCACGGCCTTCTACCGGCTCCTGCTTTTGGCGGCGCAGGGCGTATCCGCCGGCGGCCAGACCCATCAGTACGAAGGGAAGGCCAACGCCCTCAACGGGACCAGGAACGCCGAGCGCGAGCTGGTCGACCTGGAACTGAAGCTGCGCGGACAAAAGGTCGATCTGGGCCTGCGTGGAAGGGTTCGACTTGAAGGCCTTTTGGGCGGCGTCTATCGCGGCCTGGTCTGCCTGCAGAGTCGCGGTGGTCAGGGGATCCGACGGCGTCGCGGTGACCTTCGCCTGAGCGACCAGCGGCGCCAACGCCAGCGCGCCTGACATCATCAAGGCTCGAAAGATCTTGGGCATCGCTTGAACTTTCCTGAAGCGGTCGTGGCCGACAAAATCGGATAACAGCCGAGCGTTAACCTTGCAACGAAACGTCTCTGTGAGTGCGTGAATTCACCTGTCCGGGGAAAAATTCTACTGTCGAGTCACGCTTGGAACGGGTTTCATCAGCAGTTTGACTTCATAAATTCCCTCCGCGGACCGGTTGATTCGCGGCGGCTAGTACGCTGCAGGATCAAACGGCAGCTTCAACAGAGTTTTGGCCAGGATCGACAGATCCGAGGACAAAGACCACGTGCGGATATAGGCGACGTCCCATTCGACACGCGCGGCCATGTCCGAGACGTCTTTGATTTCTCCCCGACTTCCGGAAATCTGCGCGAGACCTGTCAAGCCCGGTCGAACGAGGCTGCGCTGGTCGTAGTCCGGGATATGCATCCGGTAATAGCGGTCATGAACAAGTGCGTGCGGCCTCGGCCCCACCAAGGACATCTCACCTTTGAGCACATTGATCAGCTGTGGCAGCTCATCAAGACTGGACCTTCTGAGAAAGCTGCCGACCCGCGTGATGCGGGCGTCATTGCGAGAGGCGTGGCTGACGGACGCATCTGATGTGTCGCATTCCATCGACCGAAACTTCAGAATGACGAAAGCGTCGCCGTTCAATCCCCCTCGCTTTTGTCGAAACAGTACGGGACCTCGGGACTCAAGGCTGATGGCGCACGCGATCAGGATCAGAAGCGGCGACAGAAAAAAAAGTACGGCGACGGCGAGACACACATCGAACAGGCGCTTGGCGTGGGAGCTCGAACAGCTGAGCGCGCGCGCCTCGACGTCAGACCTTGCTTCATCGAGACCGACGGCGGCGACCGGCGCTTCTGCATCCACGGCATCGACAAGCCATGCGGCCGCATCTGCGTCCATGTCTTGCTGTCGTTTCAATGACGCAGGCATCAAGGCTACCCAAGGCTTGCACGGGACGGGGAGTTCTATCGTGTCGAATACAGTCGATTAACCAATCCGGTCGGTCTCGTCGCGTAAAAAAGTTATTCATGGGCCGGAACCCTTTTCCCCGGTCAGGGGAGGCATGGCCTTGAAAAGCTGGGGATAGTTTGATTTTCCACGGTAAGGTTGATGCTTGGCTTCTCGCGTTGCGCGTGAAGGGTGTCGGCGCTTATCGCGCTGCCGAAGTCTTAATCCGGCGCGGGCTTGATCAATTCTTCGTGGCCGCCCGATTCGCGCAATTCGGATCAGATTCAAGCTGTGCCCGAGGCTTGTCTGTGTTATCGCCACACCGAAATCGTGACAAGAATTCAGGAGTTTGTAAGGTGGCGCGTTCAGCACTGCGGGAAGTTCCAGCGAGTGCGCCTCCGAACCGGTTTCGCGCGGAACTCGTCGATTGTCCGGTTTGCGACACGGCGGATTGTCCGGAGATCCTCGCATTTTGCGGCGCGATCCGTTCGGTGACGGGGCCCCAGCGCCTGGGTTCAAGCCTGATGCTGTCGTCGGCCGTGCGGGGTGAAGGCAAGACCACGGTCGGGGTCGCCGCGGCCGTGGCGTTGCGCAAGACCTTCGGAATGTCGGTTCTCTATATCGACGCCAGCGATGACGGCGACGTCATCGTGCGCTGGCCGCCAGGGTCGCACCTGACCTGGGCGCATGTCGAAGACTACGCCCGCTCGACCATGGATCGGCGGGGCGAGCCGGAACTGAAGATCCTGTCGCTGCCCGCAGATCGGCTGGACATGTTGTTCGGGGCGGACGCAGGAGCCGAAATGGCGCCCATCGAAGCCCGTATCCGCCAGAGATTCGACATCATCCTGATCGATGCGCCGTCCGTGATCGACCTGCCGCTGGTCACAAGCGTCGGTCGGTTTGTGGATGGCGTTGTTCTGGTGGTCGAGGCGGAAAGGACGCGCTGGCCGGTGGTGCAGCACGCCAAGGAGGAATTTGAGCGGCGGGAGGCCACCGTGCTTGGCGTATTCCTCAACCGCCGCCGCCGCTACATTCCGACGGCCGTCTACAAACTCCTTTAAAGTCAACGCACTGAGAGGCCAAAGGCCCATGATCTTCCCAATTCAGGGCATGGATATCGCCAGACTGGCGCGCGGGCTGTTCGCCGCCGGCGCCGCGGGTCTCTGCGTCGCAGGGTGCCAGTCCCTGCCGAGCAATCTGCCGCCAGCGCCGCGGGCGACGTCTGTCGCCACTGCGCCCTATCTGCTTCAGCCGGGCGATGTGGTGGAACTGCACTCTCCGCTGGCGCCCGATCTTGATGAACAGGTCGCCGTCGGCCCGGACGGAGGGCTTACCTTCCACTATACCGACCAGATCGCTGCGAGCGGACACACGCTGAAAGATGTGTCGGACATCGTTCGCGACAAATACTGCAAGGACGTGCTGGAGTGCAAAAACAGGACGTCGGACGTCAAGATCACATTGCGGAATTTCGTCGGCGTCCGGGTCTATGTGACCGGCGAGGTGGCCGCTCCTTCAGAGATCGTCAGCACCGGGCAGATCTCGGTCGTGCAGGCGATCGCCAAGGCGGGCGGCATTCGGATTACCGCGCAATCCAGTCAGGCGCTCCTGATGCGCCGCGACGCCAATAATCAGCCGCATATCTATTCGATTGATCTGGCCAGCGCGATGAACGGACGGGATCCGACCGCGGACATCTTCCTCCAGCCGCTGGATGTGGTCTATGTGCCCCGCGGCCGCCTTGGAAATGTGAGCATGGCGTTCGAGTTTATCCGCAACGCCATTCCCTTCTCTGTGGGCACCAGCTTCGGCATTTCGAACCGTCCCGCCTTCTAGTTTTGGCCTCAGTTTCTGGAACCCTGATCCGTGCCCATTGAGTTCAGCGCTTATGGTCTGTCCTACCTGATCTTCCGGCATCTGCGGGCGATCCTGGCGACGTTTGGGCTGGGCGCTGCGGCGACGGCGGCGGTGGTGTTCCTGACCCCCGCCACCTACCAGGCCACCGAGGCCCTGGTGGTCAATTTCAGCCTGTCCCCGAGCACCGCTGCGCCCGGGTTGAAAAGCGCGAACGACGGCGGATCGTCCGACCACGCACAGGTGATCGCCTCCTATGTCCAGATGTTGCAGAGCCATCGGCTGGCGGAACAGGTGGTGGCCGAAGTGGGGGCCTTGAACCTCTACCCCCTCAAGGTGAAGGGCATGGTTCCGTCGGCAGAAGTGCAGCAGGTCGTGAACGCCAACCCCAGGGTGATCGATTCCACGGCCTATCGGCTGCAAAGGGACATCAAGGCCCTGGCGGATCCGGCCGCCAATGTCATTCACATTCAATTGACCAACGGCTCGTCCCCGATCGCTCTGGCCGCCACGAACTCGCTTGTGAACCATTTCCTCGACCAGCAGGTGCAGCTGGGGCGTGACAGTCACCTGCCCTTCCTGCAACAGCAGGCCGAACGCTACCGCCAGCAGGTCGCCGATGCGCAGGCGGCGATCGACAAGTTTCAAAAGGCCAACGGCGTCAGCGCGATCGATGAAGAGCGCAGCTATCTTTTCCAGCAACGGGCGACGCTGGAGCAGGCCCTCAAGGCGGCGGATGTGCGGCTGCAGGAGGATCAATCGCGCCTGAACGTCCAGCGCCAGAGGCTCGCTGAGACGCCCGCCGTAAACCGGCTGGGATCTGAGGAGCTGCCGCTCATGGAGGGCAAGGTTCAGCTTCAGTCCCTGCTGGCCGAAAAGCGCGCCCTGACCGGCGTCTACAAGCCGGAAAGCGAAAAAATGCGCTTTCTGGACCAGCAGATCGCCAAGCTGCAGGGTCTGCCGACGTCGGACGGCGTCCTGAACCGCTCCGAGACCAACTCGGTCTACGCCTCGCTGCAGACGGCGGCCAACGAGACCGAAGCGGATCTGAAGGCGGTCACCAACTCGCGAAATCTTTTGTCCAAGCAGCTCATCAGCCTGGAAGCCAAGATCGCGTCCCGCACGGCCTTGCAGGGATCGAGCGACGCGCTTGTACGGCAATATCAGCTCGCAGATCAGAACTACCGTGAATATCTGCAGGCGGTGCAGGAAGCGCAGATCTCCAACGATCTCAGCCGCCAGAGGATCAGCACGGTGGAGGTCATGGACCCGGCTCATGTGCTGCCGGCGCCGGTCGCGCCGAACAAGCCGATGATCCTGATCGGCGGGCTGATGTCGAGCCTGATGCTGGCCCTCGCCATCGCGTACTGCCTGGAAATATTCGACGAGCGGATCAATTCCCCGCGCCAGGTCGAGCTGCTGCTGGGCGCGCCTGTGCTGGGCTCGCTGGAGGATTACCCCCTGCGCCGCTTGCCGATGAAGCGCATCGTCGGTCGGGGCGAGCCCATCAGGACCCTTCTCGTGCTCGTGTTTCTCGCCGCCGCGCTCGTCGCCGGCGGCCGGGTTTCGGCGCAGCCTCCGCCGACCCTGATGCCGGTGCAACCGCCGCCAGGCGTGAAGCTGGGCGGAAAGAGCTGCCCCTATGGATATGGGCTGTACCGGCCGGTCGGCGGTCCTTCCGGGCGGCAGTTGATCTGTGTTCCGCAAGCCGGGCAAAACCGCTTCGCCGGTCAGGTGGACTACGGCGCCGGCGCCCTCGCCGCGGCCCGCTGCAAGACCGAGGAAGGCTTCTACGCCTGCGGCGTCGGCGCGGCCCAGTGCTGCGCACCGGATCGCAACAATCCCTGTTTCCCGGGGGCCTATGCCTGTACAGCGGGCGTGTTGGTCGCCGGCCAGGCCCAGCATGCGTGCTGTATTGATCGCTAGATCGGGAACATCTCGTGGCCCCTCGGTACGTCTGGACCTATGATGTTGGGAGCCTTGTCCATGGCGGAACCAAGGCGAGGAACGACTGTTACAAAATCGCCGAACAGGCCGGTTGGGTGCGATTCGACACGACTTTGAACGGCTCTGCGCTGACCAGAATATTCGGTCTTTTCAAAGCATTGGCAAGGCTGGCCCAGCTTGATCGGGCGTCAATTTTCCTGATCCAGACGCCGATCCATAGCGGCATAGGCAACAACATCATCGCCTATGTCATGGCGATCTTTTTCAAAACAGCCACGATCGTGCACGATATTGACGATCTGCGCGGCGGCAAATCCAATACTAGCGAATTTTTAATAGAATTTCCAGTGTCATCATCTATTCCGGAAATCTCATTCAACATATTAAAAAATCAAAGAACCGAGTCCAGCGGTTCGTTCAACTCGAAATGTGGGATTATTTAGTGCCCGATGGCATGGTGTTTACAGATTGCCAGATCTCGGGTCCGATCATATTTGCCGGAAATCTTACCCCTCACAAGGTTGGCTGGCTGTATGATCGTGCGATCCGTCGACCTCCCGTTCTACTTTACGGAACAGACCACGACGCATCGCGTGATCCCGATAAGGGAGATCGCTTTATATCGAGCTTTGACCCGAACACCCCGCCGTTTGTCGGCCCGGTGGGCTGGGGCCTCGTCTGGGATGGAACCAAGGCCGGTCAGGAGGGTGGGGCGGGGGACTATGAAACAATCAATCAACCGCACAAGTTCTCGCTCTATCTGGCTTGTGGGATCCCCGTCATCGTTTGGGATCAATCTCATGTCGCCACGTTGGTTCAAAAATACGGCCTGAGTATTTGTGTGCCCAGACTGGAAAGTATCCCTGAAGCAATCTGTAACGTGACGCCTGCAGACTACGAGGCCGCCCGCCATGCAGCTATGAAGGTTGTAGATCAACTCAGGCGCGGGCATTTCTTGAATGTTGCGCTTGATACGGCATTTCGCGACCGAGGCGAAAATTAGGATAGCTCGTTCATTCGATCTGTCGAATATTACGAGCGTCGAAATATTCCAAAATTAGACAATCGGTATTTTCGAATTCTGTTCGTAGAGTCGACAAAGAGCGCCACCAGATCCGGCGCCAAAAATTGAATGGCGGCGACATAGGATGCGGCTCCCAATAGAATTGACGCCAGCAAGCGAAGCTGCGGGGCGCTTTGCACCATCGCCAGTTCCACCAGGACCACGATGGCGGCCATGGCCAGCGCCGCGACGACGGGGGGGGCCGCAGCCTTGACCCATTTTGCCAGAGTGAGATCGGACACGCTGAGGGCCTTTGCCAGGGCGACCGGCGCGATCATCAGGTAAGGCATCAGGAAGGGCAGCGCCATCCAACGCTCACCCAGACCCTTCAATAGAACAAATGAGGGCAATGCGAGCACTGTGTATGTAATCGAAAGATACAGGTTCCAGTGCTGATGGTTCCTAATCAGCAGCACGATCCCAAGAAAGCTGACGATGAGGGCGAGCAAGCCGGTCACCGAGAGGATCGAAAACGCGTCGGCGGCGGCCGCCCATTTCGGTCCGAACAGTAACGGAAAGAGGTCGTGGCTCACCATGGCCGCGCCAAGGAAAATGGGGCACGTGACGGCGAGCATCACGCGGGTCGTCTGCAATATCAGCCCTTGAAAGCGCGCCTTGTCGTGTTGCGCCTCCGCCAGGGCGGGCAAGCTCGCACCGGTCACTGGCGTTGAAGCAACGAGTTGCATCGCCAGTCGCAAGCGCTTGGCCGTGCTGTAGAGACCGACGCTCGTGGCCCCATAGAACATGGCGACCAACAGGGTGTCTGATGCATCGTTCAAGACCGAGACCGCGCTGTTCGCAGTGACCGTGCTCAGAAACTTGAGAATCTCCCGCGCCGTGCGCGTGCAGAAGGCGGCCGCCGGCCTCCATGGCGTGGCCACCCAAAGGAAGATCAGCGAACTGACGGAGAGGGTGACCTGCTGGATGACCAGCGCCCAGACGCCCATGTGCAGCATGGCGCAGGCCACGCCTGCGAGCCCGCCGAGGGTCGCCCCCGCCAATGACCGCGCCGCAAGCGATCGAAAGCGGAAATTCCGCATCATCCAGGCTTCGTGCGTCCGCGCGAGGCCCATGAAGATGAGAATGAAACCCATGCTCTGAAGCACCGGTCCAATGTCGGGCGCATGAAAGACCGTCCCTGCAAAGAGGGAGCTCAACTCAACAGCAATGAACGCCACCACAGACAACACCAAGGTGAGCCAGAAGGCCGTCGTATATTCAAGATCCGTCGGTCTGGATTTCCGCATGATCGCCAAAACGACATTTTCTGACAGAAGCCAGCGCAGCGAGTAAATCAGGAGAAAGCTGAGGCTGACGAGCCCGAACTCCCGCGGCGTCACGAAATGGGCGACCACTGAAAAAACCAGGAGCGAAATGCCCTGGACGCCGATCATCTCCAGCGCGATCCACGCGGCGCCCATGCCCGCCCGATGCGCGACGGACGGTGCGTCGGTCGCTGACGAGGCGACGTTGCCTTGCTCGCCGTCTTGCTCGGAAAGGGGATCGGCTCCGAAAATCTTAGCATCTCCAAAATTCCCGAACCCTTCGATGTCCACTCGATCGAAAGGGTGGGGACGGTTCAAATGGGCGAGGTCGATGGCGCGAGGGAGAAGGTTGCGCAGAAACGTCCTTGTCAGTGGGGTGACGTAGCGGTGGCGTGGGCGATCTCGCTCAATCGATCCGCCCAGGCTGACAGGGAAAACTTAGATACCATGCGCGCCCTTGCCGCTCGTCCCATTTCTAGTGCCAGGTCAGGGTCCTTCACCAATGTGGTAAGGCGCGCCCTCAGGCCCATGACGTCGCCCGGCTCCACGAGAAATCCGGTTTCGCCGTCGATGACAAAGTCACTGACCGCGGCGTTCCGCGTCGCGATCACAGGACGCGCCATCGCCATGGCTTCAGCAATCACAGCAAATCCCGCTGCGTGTCGGACGGGCCGGACCGGCACGGCGACGACGGTTGCTCGATCATACAGATCCTTGAGCCGCGCGAAGGTTTCAAAGGAGCGTGCTTCCACATTGGGCGGTAGCGGCCCGTTTCCATAATTGACCGGTTCCGCCAGCCACGCGCTGTCGGCGGCAATCTTCAAAGGAACGTCGAGGGGGCGAACGGCGTCGATCAGCGTGGCGAAATCCCGGCTGGCCGTGCCGGCGGACGCGATCAACGGATCAGACGGGCGGTGCGGGCTCGGCTCAAAATAGTCGATGTCCGCCGCGTGACCGAGATTGTGACATTGCCGCTCAGGAACGGCCATGTCGCGGATCAGCTGATCGCGCAGCGACTTTGACAGGGTGAGCCAGTGGATCTGTCCGAAGCGCTTGAGTGTTGCGATGATAACACGGTTCCTGGGCGAATATGCCGAGTGGCCATGGAAAATAATCAGCACGCGGGCCTTGGACCGGTGTTTCAAGGCCTCGAACGCGAGTCGGTAGCCGATGTCTTCCCCGGTGGCGATGATCGCGGAGGCGTCCTTGAAAAACGATCGCCGCTCTCCCGATGGCGCTGAAATCAGGCGTTCAAAGGTCCACACATCGGGTCGCGCCGCCGCGGCGTAGACCGCGTGCTCGTTCTTGGGGCCGTCCGACATGGTCGCCGTCAGCGGTTTGGGCGGCGTGTTGGCCACGTATTTGATGTCGCTGGTCAATGGTCGCCTTCCTGATGGTCGGGGTGGCTTCTCCCCGCCCCGCTCAGAATGTCGTCATAGTAACGTTCCAGGGCGCTTGCACCGGATCGGACATCGAAGTTTGCGCGCACGTGCGCGGCGCCAGCGTCGGACATGTCGCTGAACAGCCTATCATTTTCGCTGAGTGCGACAATCCGCTCCGCCAACGCGTCGACGTCGGCCTCGCCGATAACGTAACCTGTCACGCCTTCAATGACGCTCTCGGCCGCGCCCCGCGCCGAGGTGATGACCGGCACGCCGCTGGCTGCGGCTTCCAGCGCGACCATGCCGAAGGCTTCGAAACATCCGTCCGCTGTGGTTATGCTGGGCAGGCAAAGCGCCCGCGCGGATTGCAGGTGGCTTTTCACCACCGAACGCGGCGCCGCGCCGACGAATTGGACGTTGATGTTCAGACGCGCAGCAAGCGCCGTGAGAGAGGGCCTCAAGGGGCCGTCGCCGATCACCACAAGTCGGACGTCGGGCAGGCGTTGATTCACCTTGGCCATGGCCCTAATCAGAAACTCGAGGCCTTTGACTTCCGTCAGTCGGCCGACAAACAGAATATCGCGGCGAACGCGCGGCTCGAGGGAAATCTTGGGAAAAGATTCCGTCGAAACGCCAGTGTAGACAACCCGCAAGCGATCGCCGGGAATGCCATTGTCTATGGCCGACAAGCGAAGGGCCTTTGAAACCACGACGAAATGGACATTCACGTCTGAGATCAATTTGCGAAGTTTGGTGGGATAGCCGCGGAAAAAATGCCCGGCTTCTCCGGACTCCCACCGCGAGGCAGGGGTCTGAATGTCAGAACCATGCAAGGTGACGACCAATGGCACATTCGCCTTTCTCGCCGCATCGTAGACCAAAATGGCGTCGTAGCCGAAGTGAGCATGAATGAGCGCCGGCGCCGTCTTTTTGATGGCTCTCGACAAACGGCCGGGTGAAAGACCAAGGTACTGACCGTGCTGGGCGCACTTCAACGCTATCCAGTTAAGCCTGTTGGGGGGATCAAACAGCAAGTAGGTTTCGGGGGGCGAAGAAATGCCGTCTACACGCCGGTAGCCCGCCAGAATCGGGGAGTACCTTTGGTAGGCCTGGAACTGGTCCAGAATGAACGTTTCGGAAATTGGCAATAGGTCCTTGCGAAAAACGAGGACCTTGCGGTTTTCCGTTATAGCCGCCGAATGATCTGTCATGGGCGCTCTAGATGCGGACGGGATCAAGGATCAGGTCCGTGACTTCGCGCCAGCTCAGGGCTGGCTGGCTTTCAAAGTGGCCAAAGGTCAGCGCGTTGTGGATCGCGTTGGCGATGGAGCGGGCGTCGTTGGGGAGATAGCCGAACCTGCCTGGCTTGTCGCCCGCCACGACCGTCGGGCAGACGGCCGGCAGGCCTAAAAAGCCGTACTGCATAAGCTTCATGGACGTATCGACGAGGTAGGGCGCGACGCGCTCGGCATTGTAGGGCGCGACCCCGAAATCGGCGTGACGCAAGTAGGGGATGGTGTCATGGAACTTCATCTCGTCGTAGACCTTGATGTTCGGCGCGGTCAGGCCGGCCGCCTCACCGCCCGCCCCGATCACATGGAAGGTCACATCTGGAAACGCCGCAGCCGCGATCTCGAAGAAGCCTTTGTCGAACAACATCGACCCCACCGAAACCGCATGTTGGCCGGGCGGATAGGGCGACGGACCGGCGCGCCCAAGAATATCGGCGTCAAGGCCGTGCGGTACGAAATAGGCGGCTGCCCGATTGGGCATCTCATCGAACAGCAGCGGCGACGGCACCCGAAGACCGTGCAGCCGCCCGGCGGCGGCCTCGAACTCGTCGATAATGTATTGCGCGCAGTCGATCGTCCGCAGCCCGTCAGATGCGATGTAGATCAGTTTGGCCGCTGGGTTCAGCTTGGCGCACAGCCGGATGAAGATCACCGGAAAGCCGGACTCAATCAGGATCACAGGGCTCTTGCGGATCCAGTCCTTGAAAATCGCCGGGGCGCATTGGACGTAGGCCTGGAACAGGGCTCGCTCAAGTCCTCGTAGCGACGCGCGTCTCAGGCTGACGGGGTGAAGCGGGGTGCGCCAAAGATAGGTCTGGACGCCTCTGACCGTCTCGACCTGATTTGCGTGATCCCAAAGGGACATGCGGGGGTCGCGCTTCAGACGGGAGAGGTGGCTGAAACCAAAGGAAAAAAACCGGGTTTCGGCCAGTTCGGCAAGGCATTCCGCAATGAAATGCATGTTGGCTTTGCGCGGAGTCCGAAAGTCGTGCCGCGAAATGACGAGGTAAGGGCCGCTCATGTTGGAAGTCATGTTAGGGCCCAGAACCAAGTTTGACCAGACTTTCATCAGCCAACCGCGGGGGGAGGCGGTTATATATCAAATCAATATGTCAGAAATTCATTCGATTAAAAGTAGAAAATTTCTATAAATGCAAAATTCTGGATCTTTTTTGGTTGTTTTTTGGGTATCCTGATTTGAGTGTGTTTCCATCATCTGAAACGACCTCCATCATCTCGGTATAAGGCCGGATGTTGATATTGCTTTCCGCGCCAATTGTGATTATCCTGCGTCCGGATTTTGTTGTGGAAGACGAAGTCTTGAAACCTTCTGAAGCCTTGGCCGCGAACCGTGCTGAAAGTCGGCGCGTGGTGGAGTGGAGTCGCGCCCGCAACGTTCGGGTGTTCACCTCCGTGCTGCGCGGCCAAGACGCCGACAGCCGCGACGTCGACCGCCTCATCGACCCGACGCCGGAACCGTCTCTGTTCGATATCAGCGCAATCTGCGTGACAGCTGCGAGGTTTAATTTGCCTCTTTGGAATAGGCCGATCAATTTTTTGTGGCGTATCGGGCCCCTTGCGGTGCTGATGTTTCTGGTTGGATCGTTCTCGGCGACTGCACAGCCGGGCATGCAATTGGCGATTGACAATGCAGGCATGGGGCTAACCCAACTCGTTCAGCCGGACGGCGGGCAGGTCACCGTTTTCTATCCTGCGGCGGGGCGAGAAGAGCCAATTCGAAGGGGCCCTTTTCAGATTTCAGTTATTTTGGATGGGGCGCCTATTCAAGGTAACGCGCACTTGATCGTGATTTCGCATGGCTCCGGTGGATCGCCGTGGGTTCACGCCAATCTGGCGCGTACGCTGGTGCAGCGTGGGTTCACGGTGGCGTTGCCGCAGCATCATGCGGACAATTACCTAGACGCCTCGCAGCCTGGGCCTGCATCGTGGCGACTGCGGCCTCGCGAAGTGTCCGAGGCTATCAACATTGTGCAACGTAACCGGACACTGTCGAGGTCACGTCCACCTGAGTGGTGGAAATTTGGGTTGGCCTTCGGAGAGACGGTTCAGGCCATGCGCGGTGTAAGTATGGCGGCTGCGGCGGGTAGGACAAGCAGATTTTGATCGTCGTCTGCGGTGCC
>Ga0316217_10002370_pt1 | contig 22759 bp, 21 predicted proteins | sample 1anoAmetaG_FD_203633 | JGI IMG/M metagenome (GOLD analysis project Ga0316217, IMG submission 203633) | Freshwater microbial communities from Trout Bog Lake, Wisconsin, USA - 1anoA | ecosystem: Environmental > Aquatic > Freshwater > Lake > Hypolimnion/Profundal zone | place: USA: Wisconsin...
AACGTTGGTTATAAGCATTCGAGGGATCTGAAAGAGGCTCAAAATGCATAGGGGGGGGTGGGTAAAACAGAAAAAAAGACCAGGGACCCGGGAAAGGCCGGACCATCGATCAGTTTGATTGTGCGCCGGAATGGGGGAATTATCTGCAAGACTCCTGCGATTGGACTGACTGCAATTTGGCCTGACAATCAATTCCTACCCTGGTGACTCTTTGCCGCGCAGAAAGGGCGGCTGCCGCATTAAACTCAAGTTACGCCATGAAGTTAAGCCTGCCTGAATTTATTCGCCGCTGGAAAGACAGCGAGTTGTCCGAGCGCGCGGGCTCCCAGACGCATTTCATCGAACTGTGCCAAATCCTCAACGAGCCGTATCCGGCAGCCGCAGATCCCAAGGGCCAGGACTACGCCTTTGAAAAGCACGTCAACAAGACCGGCGGCGATGAAAAGGGCTTCGCCGATGTCTGGAAGCGCGGCTTCTTCGGCTGGGAGTACAAGGGCAAGCATAAAAACCTCAAGGCCGCCTACCAGCAACTCTTCAATTACAGCGCCGACCTCGACAATCCACCCCTGCTGGTCGTCTGCGATTTTGAGCATTTCGAGGTTCACGCCAACTTCACCAACACCCCGCCGCTGGTCTACAAGTTCACGCTGGACGACCTGATGCTGCCCGCGCCCATCCCCGGCTCGGACCTATCCGCGCTGGACATTCTGCGCGCTGTCTTTTCTGATCCGGACAAACTCAAGCCCGGCGCTCTCGAAGTGCGCGTTACGGAAAGGGCTGCGGAGGAATTCACCAAACTCATCCCCAATTTGCGCAAGCCGGGGGTCGATCAAGAGGCCCTGGCTCGCTTTGTCATGCGCCTGCTTTTTTGCCTCTTCGCTGACAGCGTCGGATTGCTGCCGGATAATATCTTCCGCAAGATGATCGATACCGACCTCCAGGAGCCTAAAAGATTCGTCCGCAGGCTCAAGAATCTCTTCCGCGCCATGGCGGTTGGCGACGACACCGGCCTGATCTGCATCCACCACTTCAACGGAGGCCTCTTCCGCGAGGACGACGACACACTGTTCGATCTGACACACGAAGATATGGGCATCCTCCACAATGCCGCGCTGTTGGATTGGGGACGCGTCGAACCGGCTGTTTTCGGCACTCTCTTCGAGCGCATCCTCGACGAAGGCAAGCGCGCCCAGCTTGGAGCGCACTTCACCAGCCGCGAAGATATCCTGCTGATTCTGAAGCCGGTGGTCATGGCCCCGCTGCAACGGCGCTGGGAGCAGGTCAAGGCCGGCGCGGAAGAGATTGCCGCCGCCATGGAGACCGCCAGCAGCGGCACTCGCGCCAAGCTGCGTATGCAATTGGAAGATAAAGTTCTCGGATGGATGGAGTCGCTCGCCCGCATCCGCATTCTTGATCCGGCCTGCGGCAGCGGAAATTTTCTCTATATGGCCCTGTGGCTGCTGCTGGATATGTGGAAAGAGGCGCGTTCCTTTGCCGCCGATCATCACCTGCCCACCTTTTTGCCCTGCAAGGTCGGACCCGCGCAACTTTACGGTATCGAGACCAATGTCTACGCCCACGAACTCGCCTCGGTCGTGGTCTGGATCGGCTATCTGCAATGGCGCAAGGACAACGCCATGGTCGAACTGGAAGTGCCAATCCTGCAGAAACTCGATAACATCCAGCACCGCGACGCCATCCTGGAACTCGACGCCGCGGGCAAACCCAAGCTGGGCAGCGAAGGAAATCCCTGCGAGCCGGAATGGCCGGAAGTGGACTTCATCGTCAGCAATCCGCCCTTCCTGGGTGGCAAGTTGTTGCGTCGTAATCTGGGCGACGGCTATGTGGACAGTCTGCTCAAGCTCTACAAGGAACGCGTCCCCGCCGAGTCTGATCTGGTCACCTATTGGTTTGAGAAAGCACGTGCGATGGTCGAGCATAAGCAGGCGCACGCCGCGGGCCTTGTGGCAACTCAGGGCATTCGCGGCGGAGCCAACCGCGAAGTTCTCAAACGCATCTCCGAAACCGGCAATATCTTCATGGCCTGGAGCGACCGTAATTGGATCAATGAAGGCGCGGCAGTTCACATATCCATCGTGGGATTCGATAGCGGCGAGGAGATGGAGCGCACACTGAATGGTGCCGCAGTGAATGCGATCAATCCCGACCTTACCTCCGGGGCGGACGCTACACGAGCGCAATTGCTGGCCGAGAACGCGAACCTTTGCTTCATGGGCACCACAAAGGTCGGAGCCTTCGATCTTGATCCCGAAACCGCGCGGAAGATGCTCGAAGCGCCCCTCAATCCGAACGGCAAGCCCAATTCCGGCGTGGTGCGTCCCTGGATCAACGCCCGCGATATTACCCATCGTCCGCGCTGCATGTACATCATCGACTTCGGCGTGGATATGCCGGAAGAGGAGGCCGCGCTCTACGAGATGCCGTTTGAGTATCTGCGGGAGCATGTGTATACAGAACGCAAGTCGGACAATCGCGATCTTGGTGATAAGCCGCGATGGTTACACGGAAGGCCGCGCCCTGAATTAAGGACGGCAATTGCTAAACTCAACCGGTACATCATCACGCCGCGTGTCTCGAAGCACCGCCTTTTCGCATGGCTGGGAACTGAAACTGTCCCCGACTCAGCGACCTTCGCCATCGCCCGCTCCGACGACTACTTCTTCGGCGTGCTTCACTCCCGCCCGCACGAGGTCTGGGCTAGGGCACAGGGGACGCAACTGCGCGAGGTAGAAAGCGGCTTCCGCTATACGCCCACCTCGACCTTTGAAACTTTCCCCTTCCCCTGGCCGCCGGGCAAGGAGCCGCAGGATTCGCCGCTCGTCAAGGCCATTGCCGAGGCCGCGCGGGAGTTGGTTCTTCAGCGTGACAACTGGCTTAACCCGCCCGACGCCGCCCCGGAAGAGCTGGCCAAGCTGACCCTGACCAATCTCTACAACAAGCGCCCCGCCTGGCTGGAAAACGCCCATCGCAAGCTGGACGAAGCGGTTTTTGCGGCCTACGGCTGGCCTGCCGCGCTCACCGACGCTGAGTTGCTGGAGCGCCTGCTTGCCCTGAATCATGAGCGGGCGGCAGCGCAGGGGTAGAATCTTTTTCTTTCAGGGACACCCCGGATTAGATTCACGGTATCCCACCCATTCCGCAGAAAGCGCGGAATGGATGGGGCACTCGGCCACTTTTTCAACCTGGTGGCCGGCTTCGATTGCGCCTTGCATGAACCTGTCGCAGAGGGCGTTGGAGTTGCCGCGCTTTCTGGGACTGGAGGAGAGGATGAGGATACGCTTGCTCATTATTCTTTCTCCGGTTCAGCGGCCGGTCATGGCCTCGAGGTTATCGGGATAGCGAGCGCCTTGCACGGGGAACGTAGAGATAACGCTGTCAATCTCCCGGAGATCGCTGGGGTTAAGTTCCAGGGCGGTTGCGGCGATGTTCTCGTCGAGCCGCTCCAGTTTGGTGGTTCCTGGGATGGGTACGATCCATGGTTTCTGCGCCAGGAGCCAGGCGAGCGCGATCTGCGCAGTGGTCGCCTTGTTCCGCGCAGCGATAGCGCCAATTAAGTCGACTAGCGCCCGATTCGCTTTGCGGGCCTCTGGCGTGAAGCGCGGAAAACTGCCGCGGTTGTCCTCAGGATCGAACTGCGTGTTTTCATTCATCGTCCCGGTAAGAAATCCTCTGCCAAGAGGGCTGTACGGGACAAAGCCAATTCCGAGTTCCTCGATCGTTGGCAGTATTTCTTTTTCGGGACGCTTCCACCAGAGCGAGTATTCACTTTGAAGCGCGGTCACCGGCTGAACGGCGTGGGCGCGCCGGATTGTCCGCGCTCCTGCCTCGGAGAGTCCGAAGTGCCTTATCTTGCCTTGCTGAATGAGGTCCTTTACCGCGCCTGCAACGTCTTCGATCGGCACCTCGGGGTCAACGCGGTGCTGATAGAGCAGATCGATAGTGTCGACGCGCAGTCTTTTCAGCGAGGCCTCGACGGTCTGCCTGATGTATTCGGGCCGGCTGCACAGGCCCGTCGGGTGCGGATTTCCATCGTTTTCGAATTTGAACCCGAACTTGGTGGCAATCACCACTTGATCCCGAAGAGGGGCAAGGGCTTCCCCGACGAGTTCCTCGTTAACAAATGGGCCGTATACCTGGGCCGTATCGAAGAGCGTCACGCCGCGCTCGACCGCTCCGCGGATAACCGCGATCATCTGCTGCCTGGTCCCCGCCACCGCGCCGTGACCAGCGCTCATCCTCATGCAGCCGAGGCCAAGAGCCGACACCTCCAGGTTGCTGTTTCCCAGTTTGCGTTTTTGCATTTTGATACATCCTCTCAACAAAAGGATAGGCCGAAACGTTCTTTCAGCGGTATCCCGATTCTTCCTATTGATTGCCTATTTCTGCCGAATCATCATGATATTGGGCAAAGGCGGGGGTTGGGCGGTAGGATTGCATTGAGGAAGCAGGCGAAGTTCTGATGAAGAGGCAGAAGGCGACAAGCCGTGACGCGCATACAGAAGCCGTGAAGACAGGCGCGGAACTGGCGCGCAAGATCGCCGCGCATATTCACGTGGAGGGTCCGGTTGCAACCGCAGTGCCCGGACTGCGCCTTTCCCGCAGAAGTTCTCCGACTGAGTGCTATTCTGCCGCCTATCAGCCAGAGCTGGTGGTTTGCGTTCAGGGAGAAAAGCGCATCAGCGTGGGCGGCACGACGCACATCTGCGATGGTTCCACATTTCTGCTGACCTCAGTCGATCTTCCTGTGGTGAGCCAGATAACCAAGGCATCCGCGGGCCATCCTTTTTTGGCGATGAGCCTCAGGCTCGATATGCCCGTGGTCCGGGAGGTGCTTATCCAGGAGGAATTTAAGGCGCCCGATGTTTCATTTGGAGTCCGCGGCATGGCCGTGGGGAAGAGTTCAGTTGCACTGCTGGACGCATGTACTCGATTGCTCAATCTGCTTGACACACCGCAGGATATTGCATTTCTCAGCCACCTGATTCAACGGGAGATTATCTATCGCCTTTTGCGCGGTCCGCAGGGGAGGCACCTGCGCGCCATAGCCACGCTGGGCGAGCAGAGCAACCGGACGGCGCGGGCCGTTGCATGGCTGAAGGAAAACTACGCCCGGCCGTTGAGGGTGGAGAAACTGGCGTCGGTGGCGCAGATGGGCGTCTCCACACTGCACCATCATTTCCGTTCCCTGACGGCGATGAGCCCGCTTCAATATCAGAAGCAGCTCCGATTGCACTCAGCGCGCATGCGCATGCTGACCGGCGGGCTGGACGCCGCCAGCGCAGCCTACGAAGTGGGCTATGAAAGCGCAAGCCAGTTCAGCCGGGAGTACAGCCGGTTCTTCGGCCAGCCGCCGATGCGGGACGTGAAAGCGAGCCGGAGCGGCGGCGCTGCGGGTGAACGCGATTCGCTGTGAGGCCGGCGGTTGGCGCAAAGCCGAATCTTCTACTTGAGGTAGGCGCGGACGAGGTCGATGAGGTCTTCGGCCAACTCGGGGGCGATTTGCTCCTTGGCGCCGTCCGTGAGGTGGAAACGGATGTGGGTTTCGAGAACCTCTCCCATGAGGCCGTTGACGCCTCCGCGGACGGCGGCGAGGAGCATGAGCTGGCCTCCGCAGTCTTCATCGGCGGCGAGGGAGCGCTCGACGGCGTCGAGCTGTCCGCGGAGCTTTTTGATACGCTGCAAGAGCTTGAGCTTTTCCCGGTCGTGAGCGGGCATGGGGCGCCTCCCAGGTTGACAATACCCACCCCCGGTATGGTACTAAGGGAGTGGGGGTACGGTTATATTTTCATTCTATCCCTGATTTAACAGACGCGCGTTACGATTGGAAAGCTTCTTTATGTTCCCCGCCTTTAGAAAAAGATCGATGCTGAGCCGGACTCTACGCTGGCTTGTTTGCGCGGGGGCGCTGGCGCTGACCGCCGCGAACGCGCGCGCACAGGCGTTTATCGGAGATCCGGATGGAGGCGGCCAGCATGGCAATGTGGGGCATCCGCCGGGTGCATTGATTCCCGCGGCTCATGAGGCGACGCCGGAAGCGCCGGTGGTTTCGATGTCGCCGCACCATGGGAACGAACGCTATTGGGTAAGCGGGCAGGCGAATATTATTTTTCAGGGGAATTTGCCGTTTCACTCGCCGTATGAGGGGGCGAACAGCTTTCGGACTGCGGCTGAGTATAAAACGTCGATGGTGGGAACGCTGTACACGGCGGTGAGACCGACGCGCTCGATCCGGTATAACACGGATCTGATTTTTGATTTGGAGGCGGCAGAGGGGCGCGGAGTGAGCCAGGCGCTGGGTCTGGCGGGGTTTACCAACCTGGACGTAGTGCGCAACCCCACTCTGGGCAAGGCTCCGTACATTGCACGCTATGGGATTCACCAGGTGATTGGCGTGACGCAAGAGACAGTGAGCCAGGAGCCGGGATTTTTTGCGGTGGCGGCGAGCGTGCCGGTGAGGCGAGTGGAGTTGCGCGCGGGCAAGATGACGCTGCCGGATTTTTTTGATGTGAATTCGGTAGGATCAGACAGCCATTTGCAGTTCATGAACTGGACGGTGGACAACAACGGGGCATGGGATTACGCAGCCGACACGCGCGGCTACACGGTGGGCGCGATGGCCGAGTACGACGACCGGACATGGAGCGTGCGCTATGGATTGTTCGCCATGCCCACGGTGGCAAACGGGATTGACATGGACTGGGCCTTGAGCCGCGCGCATGCGCAGAACGGCGAGCTTGAGGCGCGGCACAGCTGGGTGGCGAAACGCAAAGGGACGACGCGGGTGCTGTTCTTTGCCAACCGCGCACACATGGGCGATTATCGCGAGGCAGTGAATGCGTATCTTGCCGGAACAGATAAGAAGCCGGATATTTTGATGCACGAACACTTCAGTGCGCTGAAGTATGGTTTCGGCTACAACACGGAACAGGAGCTGACGGAGAATCTGCGCGTGTTTGGGCGGTTTGGGTGGAACGAGGGGCAGCACGAATCGTACGTGTACACCGAGGTGGATCAGACGGTGGAGGCGGGCGCGGATTATGCGGGGAACCACTGGCATCGACCGGCGGACAAGGCTGGACTTGCCGTGGTTTCAAACGCGATCAAGCGCGATCACCAGGAGTATTTGAAGCTGGGCGGACTGGGGTTTCTGCTGGGCGACGGAAACCTGAATTACGGGCGGGAGAATATTGTTGAGGGCTACTACACAGTTCATGCATGGCGGGGAATGTTCTACTCAGTGGATGTGCAGCACATCAACAACCCCGGATACAACCGCGACCGGGGGCCAGTGTGGGTGGGCGCGGTGCGGGCGCATGTGGATTTTTAAGGACAGGGAATAGGGAATAGACATCGCCTACCTGACAGTGTTTGCAGGCTGCGGCTGTGGCGGCTTATCCGGCGGGAGATTGACGATTACCTCGTTGGGCCTGGCGAGGCGCAACTGGTCGTGCGCAACCATGCGGATTGCGTCTGGGTTGGTTTTGAGTTGCTCGATGCGATCGCGCAGGCGGAGATTCTCCTGATTCAGGTCGTTGATCTCCCTGCGCAGTTCGCGATCTTCGCCACGCTTTTCAAACCACGTGGAAAGCCCGTTCTTGCCGTAAACCACGTGCCAGGCAAGACAGACGGTCAATACCGAGAAGAGCACGGAAACCGGCAGTTGCCATTCCCGGCGCGCAAGGTTGAAAGCGCGGCGCAGCATGGAGAGGCGAGGAGTGGGCCTGGCGCTGATTCCGAATTGACGTTTTTCGTTGGGCATTGAAACCAATCTGAGTTCAGGGGCTAAAGCCCGTTTGTGATGTTGTTGCATAGGCGGCACGACTAAACAGCTTGCGGAAAAAGGCCTAATTTCAGGCAAAATATACGAAAAGTATCCCTCCGGGCCTAAAGGCCATTTGATTCGGTTGATTTTATGCGGGGGTTAAAACCCCCGCCTCCCTCCGGATCGAGTTTTTCAGCAGCCTGCAAACCCCCGCCTCCCTCCGGAGCGAGTTTTTGCGCCTGTTGAGTCTTGCCTATTCAAGAATCGACTGACGCTTCTCTTCCTGGCTCAGCACAAATTTTTCTGCCGCGGCGCTCAGGGCTTCCACATCGCGTTCGCTGCGTGCTTCGGTGTAGGCACGGACCACGGGCTCGGTTCCGGAGAGGCGGTAGCAGACCCATGAGCCGTCGGCGAGAACCAGCTTGAGCCCATCGGTTCTGACAACCTGCGTGACTTTGCGGCCGCCGAGTTCCGTCGGATCGGCCTTCAACTTCTCAGTGAACGCGGCCATGCCCTGTTGGGTCAAGCGAAAGTTGGCGCGAATTGGATAGAAGGAACCAACCTTGGCAAATAGCTCTTTGAGCTGGACGCCGAGAGATTTGCCGCGCACGGCGACCATCTCCGCCACCAGCAGGCCGGCGAGGACGCCGTCTTTCTCCGGAACGTGTCCGCGGATGGTGAGGCCCGCCGACTCCTCGCCGCCGATGGCGATTTTGTCGCCGTTGATGAGCTCGCCGATGTATTTGAAGCCAACCGGCGTTTCGTAGAGCGGAACTTTGTGGAAATCGGCAAGTGCGTTGATCAGATTGGTGGTGGCCACGCTTTTGGCTACGCCGTTGCGCCAGCCGCGGGTCTCGACCAGGTAGTCGAAGAGCAGGGCGATGATGTAGTTGGGCTGGATGAAGGTTCCGTCGGCGTCCACAATGCCGAAGCGGTCAGCATCGCCGTCGGTGGCAATGCCGAGGGCCGCGCCAAATTCTTTCATTTTGGCTTTGGCGTCGCCGAGCAGGTGATCGTCGGGCTCGGGAGCGTGGCCGCCGAAGAGCACGTCGCGATTGTCGTGAACGGTTTCGATGGCGACGCCGGCATCGCGCAGAATGTCGGAGCTGTAACCGCGGCCAGCGCCCCAGAAGGGATCGTAGACGACCTTGATTTTTGATTTGGCGATGGCCTTCAGGTCTACCAACTCAGCCAGGCGCTTGAGGAAGGCGGGTTTCACGTCGGCGGTTTCGAATCCACCGGCAGGGGGATCGGCCCGCGGAATTGCCGCACCGGTTTTTTGCAGAGCTGCGACGGCCGCCTCAATCTGTTTTGTCACCTCGGGCAGCGCCGGAGCGCCGTCGTGGGTGGAGAATTTGATGCCGTTGTACTCAGGCGGATTGTGAGAGGCGGTGAAGTTGACCGCGCCGGAGGTTTTGAGCGCGCGGACGGCATAGGCAATGGCGGGGGTGGGCGCGGCTTCGGGAATGACGATGGGAGTTACGCCTGCACCGGCCAGCACGCGGGCGGCGATGTCGACAAAGCTTTCGCCCAGGAAGCGAGGGTCGCGGCCCACCAGCACGCGGTGCGGCTCGGGCTGCGTTTTCACGTAGGCGGCAATACCGGCAACTGCCAGACGGATGTTGGCCACGGTGAATTCCTCGGCCACGATAGCGCGCCAACCCGAAGTGCCAAACCTGATCGCTGTCGTCATTGTTTTCTCCCAAAAATATTTTCAGATGCTCCAACTTCATACTGCCTTAGAGGGTCGTGTGGGGGCAAGCCGCATACTGCGCTTCATCGCTCGACAAATAATTTCAATTTGTGGACAAAGACATTCACCCTTCTCGATTTCGATCGGCAAGACAAACCTTGACAAATAGTGTCCAATGGAGTACAAAGAGCGAATGCAGACCGTCGTTGAGACGCCGGGATATCTCAAGGCGGCCGAAGCCATCTTCAGCCGGGAAGAACGCGATCAAATTGTCGGTTTTGTAGCTGCCAACCCAGAGTGCGGCGAAGTGATGCAAGGAACCGGCGGCTACCGCAAGGTTCGAGTTGCTCGCAGCGGCATGGGAAAGCGCGGCGGGGCGCGGGTGATTTACATCCTTCGCAGCGAAGCCTTTCCGGTCTTTCTGATTACGGCCTATGCCAAAAATGAGAAAGAGAACCTGACCAAGCAGGAACGCAACCTATTAGCCAAACGCGCCGATGAAATCTTCGCGAAGTACAGGAGGTAAGCAATGAAAACCATCTTTAATGACCTGATGAAAGGACTGGACGAGGTGGATGCTTTTCTGGCCGGAGAGACGGCCGGCTACAGGGTGAACCTACCGGCAGAAGTTGACGTGAAGGGCATCAGAAAACGGTTAAAGATGACGCAGGCGCGATTCTCTGACACCTTCGGTTTTAGTCTGGACGCGGTCAAACACTGGGAGGGAGGACGGCGCACGCCAGAGTCTTCGGCCAGAGCCTTTCTGACGGTCATTGCCAAAAATCCTAACGCCGTTATTGCAGCGTTGCATCCGCAACTGCGGCAAGTTCATTCGAAGTGAGGACTGCGCATCCTGTCACTTTCTGCGAAAAGCCGCCCATGCCCGAAGCCGCCCCGCCAATCCGCATCGTCTTGACCACCGCGTCCAACCCGGAGGAGGCGGCGCGGTTGGCGGGGGCGCTGGTGGAGGAGCGGCTGGCGGCTTGCGCTACGCTGATTCCGGCGGTGCATTCGATTTACAGGTGGCAGGGAAAGGTTGAATCCGCCACGGAAACTCTGCTGCTGATAAAAACCGGCACGGAACAAATTGCCGCTCTTGAAGCGCGGCTGCATGAACTGCACAGCTACGAGACGCCGGAGTTTCTGGTTCTGGAAGTGGATGCGGCCAGCCATCCTTATTTGGAGTGGCTGCTGGCGAGCCTGCGCAGACCCTGACGGGGGAGTTGCAGGGCTGGAATCCAGGTTTTGAAGGCCGGTGAGTCTGGTATTCTGAGGCTGGTTTACTACTGATGGTCTGGTTGGTGATGGTACTGCTGGTCTCGCTGCTGGCGCTGCTGATAGCGGCATTGGGCGTGGCGCGTTTTATCTGGGTACAGCGCTCACGGGCGCGGGCTAAAGCCAAGCAGGGAAAAGGTTTGGCGCCAGGGGCAGTTGAGCAGGATGAACAAAATGAAGCGGAGACGGAAGTTTAGGGCCGTAGGTTAATCATCCAATCATTTATCTCAGTTTTTCATCGAAAGGAAATAAATTCCCCATGAACAATCAGAATTCCACAATTGCCGCGCCGGCCGATATGATCGATATCTCGATTGCGCACAGTCCCGACTCGGATGACGCATTCATGTTTTACGGGCTGGCGACCAACAAGGTGCGGGTTCCCGGCTACCGTTTTTCTCATACATTGTGCGATATCGAGACCCTGAACCGCCGCGCGCTGGACGAAGCTTTCTTTGACGTGACCGCGATCAGCTTTCACGCTTATCCGTATTTGCAGCACAATTACACCTTGATGGGTTGCGGCGGCAGCGTGGGCGAGGACTACGGTCCGATGATTGTGGCGAGCAAGCCGCTGGCGATCGAGGACCTGGGCCGGATCAAGATTGCTGTTCCGGGCACGATGACCACTGCATATCTTGCGCTCAAGATCTTCAATCCGGCGCTGCAAACCGAGGTTGTGCCCTTTGACCAGATCATCCCGGAGATTCAGGCAGGGCGCTTTGACGCGGGGCTGATTATTCACGAAGGGCAACTGACCTACTCGGCCAGCGGGCTGGCAAAGGTGATTGACCTGGGCGTTTGGTGGCGGGAGCAGACGGGCATGATGCTGCCGCTGGGCGGCAATGCGATTCGCCGCTCGCTGGGCGCGGAGAAGCACAAGATCATCTCCAAGGCGCTGCGCGACAGCATTCAACATGCGCTGGACCATCGCGAGCAGGCGCTGGAATATGCGATGCAGTTTGCGCGCGATCTGGATGTGCGGCTGGCCAGCCGTTTTGTGAGCATGTACGTGAATGAGCGCACGCTGGACTATGGCGCGGATGGGCGCGAGGCGATTCGCAAGCTGCTGGAGATGGGGCACGAACGCGGGATTATTCCGAACAAGCCGGAAGTTGATTTTGTGGATTGAAGCGGTTCATCAACGAAATTCAACCTGTGCAAGACGTTCCTCAGGGGCTAAAGCCCGGCCTTTCTTATCAGGCATTTGCGGCACGACTAAAGTCGTGCCCTGACACAAGACGTGCCCATCATGGAATTTTTCCGCAGCCTGTAAAGCCCACCTCTATTTTTCATCATCATGCGGCACGACTGAAGTCGTGCCCTGATGCTTCGTGCGACTCCGGATGCATTTTTCGCAAGCTGTGAAGTCGTGTCCTGCTACAAAACCTGCTTGGAATTGAGTTTTCTGATGCCTGCAAAGCCGTACCCATTCAAAACGATATCCAGGCTCATTTCACAGCGAAGGTGGAAGCCTCCGCTTGAGGCGATCCTATAACAGAGTTTAAGTACCCAGGTCATCTATACGTTTACCCAAAGGTTATTGAAAACGGCCAAGAATTTTTCTTTGCTTCCCTAAATTATTTCTAATCTTTGTCGATACGTTCTCTAAGAGGTTTTCGAGGATGGTCGCTAATTCCACATCTATTTTTTTGCTTGCATCGCCCGATGCAGCGCTGCTGGCGGCAGTTGAACCTGTGCTGCGGGCGGGAGGAGCGCGGGTGGAGGTTTTTCTCTCCGCGGAGACTGCATTGCCGGGGCTGACCGCGGCTCATGCGCCTACGCTTGCGCTGATTGACGTGAATTTGCCGGGGATGGAGATGGGGCGGTTGCTGGCCGCCGCGCGCGCCGAGTCGGCGGGGCGGCGATTTCCGATTGTACTGATTTCGGACACTGTGACGCAGGAGTGGATTGACCGGCTGGCCGAGGATGTGATCGACGATGTAATGCCGCGGTCGGCAGTGCTGGAATTTTTGCCGCTTCGCCTGGAGGCGGCGGTGCGCAACAACCGGAGGTCGCGCGAGCTGGAGTTGTTGCGCGAAGCCTCGGCGCTGAATGCGCAGACGGACCGGTTGACCGGGGTTTACAACCGCGAGACGATGCTGTCGATGCTATTCCGCGAGACCGACCGGGTGCAGCGGATGAAGAGTTCGCTGTGCGTGATTCTGTTTGACTTAGACGACTTTGGCCACTGGAACTTGCGCCTGGGCCCGGATGCCTGCGACCAGTTGCTGTGTTCGGTAGTGGCGCGCACGGCGCGGCTGCTGCGGAGCTACGACCTGCTGGGCAGGGCGGGCAAGGATGAGTTTTTGATGGCGCTGCCCGGCTGCACGACCACCAACGCGGTGATGATGGCTGAGCGGCTGCAGATGGATGTGTTTGCCGCGCCTTTCCGCGTCAACGGCGATGCTATTCGACTAACTGCCTGCTTTGGCATTGCGACGAGCCTGGGCCGGTCGCCGGTGGTAGTGCTGCGAGAGGCCGAGCAAGCGTTGCAGATGGCCAAGGCTACCGGGCCGGAGTCGATACAGTGCGCGGGCGACTTTCCGGAAGCCAGTCCGGCGCCGGTGGCATTTCTCTCGCCGGGCTCCGGTGATGAACTGCTGGCGTGGTGAGGAAATCGGAACTCGACAGATTCGCAGGTTCGCAGGCAAAAATTAAGCCCAGATTGCGAGTGGGCCGCGAGCTGGTGGGGCCGGGGTGATTTGGCACCCTTTACAATAATGCAATATGCGAAAACTGATTATTGCGGCGCTATTGATAGCGGCTACCTTTACCTCGGCACAAACCCATGCAGCCAAGAACGCCGGCAAGGACGAGCTTCGCTTCACGCTGGTCTTGTCTCGCCACGGTGTTCGCCCGCCTTTAACTGCCTCTTCTGTACTCGGCCTTCGGTCTTCCGACGCCTGGCCTGAATGGGAGGTTCCGCTGGGCTTCCTGACGCCACATGGCGCCGTGGCGATAAGCCAGATGGGCGCTTACATGCGCCTTGATCTTGCCCGCAAGGGCCTGTTTCCCGGGAGCGGCTGCCCGAGCAGCAACGAAATCTATCTTTACGCGGATACCGACGAACGCACGATTCTAAGTACGCGGAAGACGTTTGAGGGCCTGGAGCCGGGCTGCAAACTGCCGCCCATTTACGTGGCCACCACGGGCGCCGGTATTGCAGACCCAGTCTTCTCCCCCGTCCCCGGCGCCTTTCCGCAGCCATCGGCGGAAGCTATCGCAGCAGACCGTCAAGCTGCACTGGGCAAGGACCCGGAAGCCTATTTTTCACTTGCCGGAAACCCCGAGCTGAAAGAACTCGCGCATATTCTTGCGCCTGATCCAGCGCATCCCGCCGCAAAGCCCATTCTCGACGACCCAAGGCCCCTGGCGGCGGCGGCTCCATTGATCGAGGATTTTCTGCTGGAATATACCGACGGAAAGCTGATGCCGGAAGTCGGTTGGGGACGAGTTGACGAGCCCGCCCTCCTGCGCCTCATGCCGATTTATGTCAAGGGATTCAGTCTGGCGACGCGCACTCCATTAGCGGTTCGAACGCGCGGCTCGAATCTGATGGCGCACATCCTTGACACGCTGGAACAGGCAGCGCAGTCAGGGCAAATGCAGCCCGCCCTGCCGGTTCCCGGAGCCTTCGGCCCCGCCGGAACGCGCCTGGTTTACCTGGGCGGTCACGACAGCGACCTCAGCCGCCTGGGCGGGTTATTCAATCTGCACTGGACCGTGCAAGACATCACCGACGACACTCCTCCGGACTCGCAGATTGTCTTTGAATTGTGGCAAAACACCAAGTCGAATCGATACACGATTCGTCTCTTTTACCGTGCACAGACCTACGATCAGTTGCGTTCCGGCCAGGCTCTCACAATAGCCAACCCGCCAGCCGAGGTCGATTTTGTGCCTCCCGGCTGCCACGCAGGCCAACCTTGCCCGTTTGCCGCGTTCGATCAGGCCGCACGCGGACTGCTTGATCCGGCTTACATCAAGCCCGATCTGTTACCGACGCAAATTGCGCCGTCTAACCAATAACGCCCGGGCTTCGGTTGTTCGCACACAAGCACTTCAGGAAGTTGTTCAAAATCTGATTCGAGCCAGAAAGATAGACTCTCAGGAGCTGAAGCCCGCGTGGGTATTGAGCTTTTTGCGGCACGACTGAACAGGCCGCGGAAAAATGAATGACCCAACAAAGAACGTAAGAAATACATCCATCCGGGCCTGAAGGCCATTTGATTCGGTTGACTTTATGCGGGGGTTAAAACCCCCGCCTCCCTCCGGATCGAGTATTTCCGCAATCTGCGAAGTCATGCTCTGATACAAAGCTTGTCTTCCATCTAGTATTTTTTGCAGGCTTCGAAATCGTGCCCTGAAAAGAAACAAGTTTACGAGTTCGACAAAGCAAGCCGTAGTCATGAAGTTCTGCAGACTCCCACCCATCGGACAAAAACAAAGACGTCCGATGGATGGGGCACAGTTTCATTTCCCGTGGGTCGGCGAAGCCGGTGGACGGCTGACACAATGCCGGCGTTTTTCAACAAGCTCTTAGGCTTCAAATTCCGGTGGATCAGCAATCGTTAACCGATTTGAGTTCAGCCCTCAACTCCAGGAATTCCTGAAAGACGTCATTGGAGAGCAGGCGTCCCTGCGCAGTGAGGCGAACCGTTTTGCCGTCGGAGATCAGCAAGCCATGATCGATTAGCCGAGAAATGACTTTCAGCGCCGGGGCAACCAGCGCTGGGCCAAATTCCTGCTCTACGGCGGCAATGTTGACGCCGGCGTTCATGCGCAGGCCGAGGAACCAGGCTTCTTCGTGCTGTTGCTCGAGGGTGAGCCATGTAGATTCAACCGGCTCCGCGTGGTCGAGGTAGGCTTTCAAGCCGGAGGTGGTGGTGGAGCGAAGGATTTTCGGGCGAAGGGATGGGGCGCCCGGAAGCATGGAGGAAGCGTCGAGGCCAAGGCCGAGATAGGGGCGGCGCTGCCAGTAGCGAAGATTGTGGCGGGAGCGGAAGCCGGTACGACAGAAGTTGGAGATTTCGTATTGCTCGAGACCGGCTTCGGCCAGAGTTTCGATTGCCTGCTCGTACATTCGGGCGATGGCGTCCTCGGTGGGAACAAGATCGGCGTGGTAACGCGCACCGTGGGCAAGCACTTCGCGGCCCAGTCGCGAGTCCTCATCCACCTCAAGCATGTAGACGCTGGCGTGAGGCAGGCCGGCGTCAGCCAGCGAGGTGAACACCATCAGGGACTCCTGCCATGAGGCGAAGGTCTGGCCGGGGAGACCGGCGATCAGGTCAATGTTAAGGTTGGTGATGCGCGCGGCGCGGAGGCGCATAATGTCAGCGAGCGCCACGGCGCGATTGTGCAGGCGGCCGCTGGAGGCCGCTTCGCTGTCGATGAAGGATTGCACGCCCAGGCTTACACGGTTAACGCCGGCTGCGACCAGGGCGGCGAGGGTGGGGTCGGAAAGCTGGCCGGGGGCACACTCGACGGTGATCTCGGCGCCGGGGTCGAGATTAAACTCCGCGCGCATGGCGGCGAAGAGACGCCATAAAAGCTCTGGCGCAAGCAGGCTTGGGGTTCCGCCGCCCAGGTAGACCGAGTCGACGCGGCGCGGAAGCTCGACGCCCAGGCGCGCGGCCCATGCGGGAGCGGCCTGCATATCTTCGATGAGCCTGTCAATGTAACGCGCATGATCGCTGGCAGGATAGACGCCTGAGGCAAAGTTGCAGTAGGTACACTTCGACCGGCAGAAGGGGATGGAGAGGTAGAGGCCGAGCGCGTCGCCAGTGGAAGCAGCCATAAAAAGATTGTTTCACGAGAATGCGCGGGGATGCGATATCCCACATCTGCCGCAAAAGGCGCGGCAGAAATGGGACGCCCGGCAGTGAAACGAAAAGCAGGTCCTTCGACTGCGCTTCGCTCAGGATGACAACTGTGAGGGTGGGGGCGCCCAAAATGCAGTGTCCATGCGATCTGGCCTGCATCGTGCAAGAATTGAAGCGGGGAGAGATTTCATTTGAGAGTCTGGTTCTTTGCGGCGGTCGCGGTGATGCAGGCACTTCTGCTTGCCGTTCATCTATTCATTTATCACACGTGGATTGCCTTCTGGCAGCCTCTGAGCCCGACGGCAACGCAGGCCCTGCGAGATGTGATATTGGCGCTGGCTTTCAGTTTTGTCGCTGCCTCGCTGCTGGGGTTCAACTCGGCCAATCGGGCAATCACGCTGTTGTACAGGATTGCCGCGGTTTGGATGGGGTTTCTCAATTTTATGTTTTGGGCGTCATGCCTTTGCAGGTTGACGAACTGGGTGGCAACGTTTGCACAGGTCCAAATCAACCGGCCGCTGATTGCCGGATTGTTTTTCGGGATTGCGTTTTTGGCCGGAGTTTATGGACTGGCGAATGCGCGGCTGATTCGCATCCGGCGCATTGCGGTTCAACTCCCCGGCCTTCCGGATAGCTGGCGCGGACGCACGGCCATGGTGGTGAGCGACCTGCACCTGGGGCACGTGAACGGACCAGCATTCAGCCGGCGGATTGCGGCTGTGGCGGCGCGGCTCAACCCGGATGTCATTTTTATTCCGGGTGATCTTTTTGACGGCGGGAAGGCCAACGCCGCAGACCTGGTGGAGCCATTTCGCAAGTTTGCTCCGCCGTTTGGCAGTTATTTTTCCACCGGAAACCATGACGAGTTTGGCCATGTCGCGCTCTATGCCAAGGTATTAACAAACGTCGGAATTCGCGTGCTGGGCAATGAGAAAGTAACAGTAGATGGGCTGCAGATTGCGGGTGTTTCTCACGGAGATACGGGTCACCCGCTGCGGCTGCGCGCCACGCTGGAGAGCCTGGAACTGGTTCCCGGCAGGGCCAGCATTCTGCTCAACCATGTGCCCAGCCACTTGAATGAAGTTGAGCAAGCGGGCATCCGCTTGCAGCTTTCCGGTCATACGCACGGCGGGCAGATTTTTCCTTTTACCTGGCTCACGCGCCGTGTTTTTGGCAGGTTTACTTACGGATTGCAGCGCCTTGGCGCGTTGCAGGTATATACATCCTGCGGCGCAGGCACGTGGGGACCGCCGATGCGCGCCGGCAGCCATCCGGAGATCGTGCTGATTACGTTTGCATAGATGAAGCGTCATGTCACTCCTGCATGGACAGAGTATCCGCGCTGGATCCATAAATAAAACCCGCGTAGAAATGCGCAACCGGAAGCATGGTTATTCTGCAGGGAATTCAACGCAGATGTGACGGTCGCTACAGAGGACGCTGTTTTCAAGGGATAGCATGGAGACTGGCGATATATCGAGCACAACATCGGCAACCAGCAAGGATTAAAGGAGATGAATGCAATGAGCGCGGAGAACGAGGCAAACAAGGTGCACGGCGTGGTTCGGACCCCACTTCATGGGTTTGAGCTGCTGCATAATGCCCGGCTGAACAAGGGCACTGCATTTACCGAAGCGGAACGCACTGCTTTCGGACTGCATGGGCTTTTGCCGCCTCACATTGGAACTCTCGAAGACCAGCGTGAACGCCGCATGAGGGTTTTGAACGGCAGGGATACGGCTTTTCTTAAATACAGCAATATGCGCGACCTGCAGGACAACTGCGAAACGCTTTTTTATTCCCTGATTGCGCACCACACGGAAGAGTTGCTGCCGATTGTCTATACCCCCGCCGTGGGCGAGGGCTGCCAGCGCTTCAGCGAGATATGGCGGAGGCCGCGCGGACTGTTTTTGAGCTATACGCACAAGGATCGCATTGAGGAGATTCTTTCTGATCCGGGCTTTGACGAGGTGCGCTGCATTGTGGTGAGCGACGGCGAACGGATTTTGGGCCTGGGTGACCAGGGCGCCGGGGGCATGGGCATTCCCATCGGCAAGATGGCTCTTTATACGGCGCTGGGCGGCATACCGCCGGAACATTGCCTTCCGATTCTGCTCGATGTTGGCACGGACAACGAAGAGCGCCTGCACGATCCGATTTATATCGGCTGGCAGCACAAGCGGATTCGCGGGCCGGAATACGACGAATTCATTGAGGAGTTTGTGACCGCGGTGGAACGCCGCTGGCCGCACATTCTTTTGCAGTGGGAGGATTTCGCCGGAGTCAACGCGGCCATCTTCCTGAAGCGCTACCGCAACCGGCTTTGCACCTTCAACGACGACATTCAGGGAACCGCCGCCGTGGTCACGGGAACGCTGCTGGCAGCGGTTCTTGCAACTGGCAAGCCGCTCAAAGAGCAGACCATCGCGATGTTTGGCTCGGGTTCGGCGGGAATCGGCATCAGCGACCTGCTGGTTGACGAGATGAAAATAGAGGGGCTGACCGAGGAAGAAGCACGCAATCGCATTTACGCCTTTAATCGGCATGGCCTTTTGGTGGAGGGATGCGAAGGCATACGGCCCGGGCAGGAGCCGCTGGTGCGCAAGAGAGCAGATGTGGCGGGATGGAAGCTTTCGGGCAGCGGCGCCATCAGCCTTCTGGATGTGGTGCGCAACGCCAAGGTGACGATTCTGGTGGGTACCTCGGCGCAGGCCGGCGCGTTTACGGAAGAGATGGTGCGGGAGATGGCCAAACACACCGAGCGTCCGATCATCTTTCCGCTGTCGAATCCCACGTCGAAGGCCGAGGCGGCGCCGGTTGATTTGCTGCGCTGGACCGATGGGCGCGTGCTGGTGGGAACGGGAAGTCCGTTCACCCCGGTCGATGTGAACGGCAAGCAGATTCGAATTTCTCAGGTCAATAACTCGTTCATCTTTCCGGGGCTTGCGCTGGGAATTCTGGTGTCGCGGACCACGCGCGTTTCTGACGCGATGATCATGGCCTCGGCCAAGGCGCTGGCCAAGCTGTCGCCGGCGCTGCAAGATCCGAGCGCGCCTCTGCTGCCGCCTATCGCCGATTGCCGCAAGGTGAGCATGGTGGTTGCGGAGGCGGTTGCCAAACAGGCAATGGCCGACGGAACCGCTTTTCCGATGGACGATGAAACCCTGCGCGAATGCCTGCTGGAGTACGTATGGGAACCTGTTTACCATTTGTACCAGCGCATTCCTTGAGGGGTGGCCTGGCTGGCGAGTGATGCGAAAGAGGCCGCAAAATTGCGGCCTCTTTCGCAAAAGAAGAGATATCTCCTTCTTTTCACGAAAAAATGCCGTCTGCCTCGAATTTGCAAATTCTCATCTTCTCAGGCGCAGAGATACAGCCAAACCCCTCGCACGCTAAACTGGAATTCCATGATACCTACGCTTGCATGGACACCGGAAGGCGTCCGCTTTATCGATCAGACCCGGCTCCCGCTTGAGGAGAGCTATGTACTCGCCACGAACTACGAACAGGTAGCTGATGCCATCGTCACGATGGTGGTTCGGGGGGCGCCGGCAATCGGCGTTTCAGCGGCTTACGGAGTGGCTCTGGGCGCATTGCGTACCAAAGCAGTTACCCCGGCCGAATTTGCCCCTGAATTTGAGGCAATCTGCGCGCGGCTGGCCGCAACTCGGCCTACGGCAGTGAACTTGTTCTGGGCCATCGACCGGATGAAGCGCCTGTTTGCGAAACTGGCCGGATCGGGCGCGGCTTTGGCCGAGGTCCAGCAAAAGCTACTGGCGGAAGCGCACAAGATGTACCAGGAAGACATTGACGCCTGCAAGGCGATGGGAAGATTTGGCGGAGCACTGCTGCCCGATAAAGGCGGGGTTCTGACGCACTGCAATGCCGGAGCGCTGGCCACCTGCGGTTACGGAACGGCGCTGGGCGTGATCCGCTCGGCGGTGGAACAGGGCAAGCAGATACATGTCTTCGCCGATGAGACGCGGCCGTTTCTGCAAGGCGCGCGGCTGACGGCGTGGGAGTTGATGGCCGACCATATTCCGACGACGGTGATCTGCGACAATATGGCCGCCAGCCTGATGCGGGCGGGGCGCATCCAGGCTGTGGTTGTAGGTGCAGATCGTATCGCTGCCAATGGAGACACCGCCAACAAGATCGGCACTTACAACGTGGCTATTCTGGCGCATGAGCACGGCATCCCGTTCTACGTTGCCGCCCCCTGGTCCACCATTGACCTGGCGACGGCAGCCGGCGAGGGCATCCCGATAGAGGAGCGGCCAGCGGTGGAAGTTACCCACCACGGGGGCAAACAACTGACTCCCAGCGGCGTGGGCATTTGCAACCCGGCCTTCGACGTGACTCCAGCCAAGTACATTTCCGCCATTTTCACGGAACGTGGCGTGCTGCGCGCCCCGTATGGCGTATCGCTCCAGGCGATGGGGCAAGCTGACGGGCAATCGGGACAGGGAGCGATCTGAGTTAGTATTCCGGAGCCGGACTGTGCCACGGGCGAGCCGGCGGCAAGCTGTCAATATAACTTTAGAAACTGAAACAAATGCAATAGATTGCGCCATTGAGCCAAACAGGGAGTATATTGTTCCTAGCCGGGAAAACCAGATAGGGGATGTATTCATTTCCATCTGTTCTCTCTGCTTGCCTGAAGCGTGGGCAACATCAAACAAGTTACTTTATCCTGACCCGAAAAAGGAGGGTTCATGCCCGATACCAAACCGTCTGGCCTTTCAGAAAGTTCTCTTGGCGCAATAGCATACATCACCGTTGTGCCGGCGATCTTTTTCCTGGCTATCGCCCCTTACAACAAGAGTGCTTATGTGCGTTTCCACGCCTGGCAGTCTACATGCCTGTTTGTAATGGCGTTCATCGTCAGCGCCATTCTGAGCTTTTTCCCGATGTACACTCTGCTGGTGGGAGCTGTCGTTATGGGACTCAGCTCAATTGTCTGGCTTGTCTGGATTCTGATTTCGCTATGGTGTGCCGTCAGAGCATTGAACGGCAAGCGCCTCAAGCTGTGGCTGATTGGCAGCTGGGCTGAGTCGCAATCCAACAAGTAAACAGCCAAAACGACTCAATGGTATTGCGAACGGCCGCCGAAAGGGGGCCGTTTTCGCCTGCGGGGCCTGGACTCAGCCGGCAAGGCGCATGCTTTCGCACATATTATCCTGAACGATCCTTTCAAAATAGTTCCAATTAATAACTTACATTGGTCCTGGCTGTCTATCCATTCTGGTGATAACTCCGGAGCCGGGTGCAACGCGATTGCAGCCATGCCCGTTACGCGGTTATCTCAAGATGTCATGGAAATAAAGCTGAGTTGCATATCCTGATCGCCAGGGAGCGATGTTACAGTAACACCGGTCAGGTCCTTGACGACATAATGAGCGGCGGCCAGCGCGCGGATGGGGTGGGAGAACGGCGTGGCGACAACCATGCAGCCCGCAGCTCGCCCGGCAGTAACTCCAGAGGGTGAATCTTCGAGGACAACACAATCCTGCGGGGCATAGCCAAGCAGCGCAGCACCGGCAAGAAATGGCGCGGGGTTTGGCTTTCCCGCAGAGATGCAATCGGCGTGGATGAAGCGCCGGGGCACGGGAATACCGCCGGCGGCCATGCGCAGGCGGGCCAGGCGATCGGTGGCGCTGGTGACAACGGTCCAGCGTTCAGACGGCAAGGCAGCCAGCAGGTTGAGTACGCCGGGCAATACGGCGAGGCCTTCGCCGTCTGCCAGTTCGATCTCTTCGATAAGGTTGAGCTCCGCCTTGCTGTCCAAATCGGGACGAAGAAGGGCGACAGTTTCGATGGCCCGGCAGCCGTGAGCAGTTCGAATCGCGGTCTCAGGATCAACGCCGCGCATTCGCGCCCACTTGGTCCAACTGCGCTCGACGGAACCCATCGACGAGATGAGAATACCGTCCATGTCGAAGAGAACCGCTTTGCAGTTAATTTTGACAGGGGAATAAGAAGGAATGGATAAAGCCATAGTTTGATTTTAATAGAAGGCGGATTGGGCCAGAACCGATCAGGAAATAGCGTAGCCCTGTTTCTAACAGCGCCCCACCCTTTCCGCAACAGAACGAAACGAAGGTACTTCGACTCCGCTGCGCTACCATTCAGAAGATGGGCGCAGAAGCTTAGATCAAGAGCGAAAATGCATAGGCATTAGTC
>Ga0316217_10002372_pt1 | contig 22749 bp, 9 predicted proteins | sample 1anoAmetaG_FD_203633 | JGI IMG/M metagenome (GOLD analysis project Ga0316217, IMG submission 203633) | Freshwater microbial communities from Trout Bog Lake, Wisconsin, USA - 1anoA | ecosystem: Environmental > Aquatic > Freshwater > Lake > Hypolimnion/Profundal zone | place: USA: Wisconsin...
CTTTTCTGAACATTGGAATACTACTCATTATAATGACCATTGTATACTCAGCCTTTGCGTTTGGTACAAATGTTTCAACGGCATATGCCTCTAATTATTTGAATAGCTCAAACTCAACATTAGACTATCTTTCGATTTCGCTAGGCTCGAAAGCCAAAAACAACAATCCAGTAAACAACGAAGGTTCTTAATATTACTATATCGCTTCTTGGCTTGGATTACTTATGCTTCTAGCTTGGTGGTTTATGTTTGGGTACTTCAAAAGGGAGATATCTCTTATTGAGCATGACGGTAAAAGAAGATTAGGGGTCTCTGATTTCAGTATCGTCATTGAGAATATGCCAACTGATTTCAAAAAAGAAGAACTGGAAAAACAATTTAACCAATATTTAGGAATGCTTAAAGAAGAAAATGAAGGTATCAATTTGAATGAGATTAGGGTTGTTAAGTATAATGAAGGAAAACCGTTTTATTTGAACTAAAGCGAGTTCGCAGATGAAGAGTTGGTTTAAATCCTTAGATAATAAAACGAAGTAAAATAAAAAATTGCGAGTTATGTTGAAGAATATATGGGACATTCGAAATTTGTGACTTCTCTTGTTTAGAGGAGAAGTGTATATGCCAAATTGCAGGATCTTGCGCATAAGAGGAACAAAAAATATGAAGAAATTGTGCAAAAGATTAAACTCAAAATGAATTCCACACACGAAATGACTAAAACAGTGGTATTTGTAACGTTTTTGACGCATTAAATGAGGCAGTTCATACTTCAGTTCAGCAAAAATACCATCTTTCATAAGCTGAAGCGATTCATCCAATGCTGGAAAAAGCCTACTTATTTTTCTGTCATGAAAGATAACTTTATTCATGATGATATAAAGATCTAAGAACCTCCTTAACCTGAAGATATAAACTGGGGAAACATAGGCCTATCTTTTACTCAGAAGCTATGGCGGAAAAGCTTCACCATATTCGCCACAGTAGTGATGGTGGGGATTTGTTTTATTATAGTTTATGCTCTCTCAACTGTTCAAAATGCAAATAAAGATATTCGCTACATCTCTTTGCTGATTTCGTTAGCCGTCTCAATAACAAACTTGATGATCATAAGTAAATCTCTTGTTATTCAGAGGTGATTCAGTATATGACAGTCGTTTAGAAAGATTACTCAATGAATAACTTTCAAATCAGCATCGCAATCAAATCAGTAATTGCTCAAGTAATCAACTCCATCTTTGTGCCAGTGATAATAAACTATTACATAAAAGACAAAGATATCTTCGGGACAGGTGGGCTAGTCTAAGACATCTTCATCCTTGGGATTACCAGCTCTTTAGTTCCTCCGATTGTTAGAATAATTGATCCTTACAATATCTTTCTCAATCTAAGGTATAAATACTTCAGTGATGAATGTACTATTTTTGTTATTTAGCGAAAAAACTGCGTCTGACTCAATTCTAGCTGAATTAGATTAGCTAGAAAATGGAATTTTAAATAGGAATGGAGTACATTTATATGACTAGCAACTTTATCTTCATTTGCTTCTTTGTTTCACTCCAACCAATCATCTCACTTTTTGCTCTTTTTGGCTTACTTTTGATGTATTGGGTTTAGAAATATGCCCTTTTTAGCAGATGCCAAAGACCAGTTCCAGGCCCAGATGTAATTACAGCAACTATGTATCAGCTTATCTTCTTTGGTCCTATTTCTTTTGCCTTAGGAAACCTCACTTGGTCATGGTTTTTGCCAGACGACAGTTTTAGAGGATCTATTTTGCAAAATCTAATAAACGCAGGTTTATCTATAGTTATGTTCCTCTTTCCGTACGACCTATGGATAGCAACTGAATAAATCCGATAGATAAAAAACTATCATTAGAAAAGAATCTACTTTCCCTCATAATACGATCGACTAAATCCTTCAACCAGTCGTCTGGCTATATAAGAGTATCGTATCTTTTTGAACGAAAAAAGGAGAGAGATGTAGTTGTCAGGTGATATTGGACTTTCTCAGTCATTTTTTCACTAACTTGCCAACACCACACAAAAGAACATTTACAAGGGAAATATTATGAATAAGTTGACCCAGAGAAAGGAAGATTTCGTCATCCAGCAGATCTTTTCTAACTAAAGCAGAAACGTCATTAATCCTTTGCTATTACTTAGTCTTATCGAACCGAGAGAGTTTGAAAGACATAGGTCGCATAAAAATAGTAACAAGAGATCGAAGAGTGAAAAAGTCAACATTGGGCCTTCATTGAAAGATGTTTAGCCTTCTAGCAAAAATCTCATGGAAGGTTAAGGGTATAATCTTCCTCCAAAATAGCTTGAAGATTACCTTAACCTTTATAAAAGCAACGTAAATATAGAAGACATGATACGAACTAATGAAAAAAATGAAAAAGAAGAAGAGAAAGGTAACGAAAAGAATCCTAAAAAATGACTTTAATGATTTTTTATTATCAGTGTAATGAAATAATCAAAATTATTTATTATAGATAGTCTATTGATTGTATCTTAGATCATCTTTTGAATCCAAAGCCAGGTTTCTAACAAATGCCGCAAGTATTACCAGCTTTTAGCCGAATGAACCCATATTCTCCCCAAGTTACACCCCAAGAGTTCTTTAGTCTCCAAAAGTCGATAGTAACTCCAACAAGTAAAATGTCATGATTGACTTCAGTACTTGTGCAGCCATTGTAAATTCCAGCTTTATAGCTTTGCCAATCTTTTGCGTTAACTGCCACTGTCAATGGACTTCCGTAAAGACCATTTTGTATATTTTAGCATCCATTGAATTCAACATGAGTGTAAGCTGGCTTATATTCACCGCCAGTCTATCTTAGACAATTATTTTTGGTACCTTTGTAAGGATATTGTGAGGCATTCGCCAAACCTTTTTCTCTAATGTAAGTTAAAGTCCCATTTCTGCTTCCACTTTGGCACCCAAAGGTTGTATAGTTAGCAGAGCAGTCCACAATCTGTTGCTATGATAGGGTTAGATTCGTATTCTCTAATAAATAGAAACTTTCTATGAGACTAGTTGAGCAAAAAGCATAGCCAGCATCACAAAGTCCTTGGTTTTTTACAGCACTGATTTTTCCCAAAGCTTGCCAATCAATTTCCATCAAGGGGCCTTCTTTATTGATGATTTCAATGTTTTTAGAAGAGATTCTGTTTTCTCTAAGATAGATAGAGCTCAAAAACATTTCACTAAATTCAGAATGGCTCAAATGCGTAAATTGGTTAACTCCCTTAGTGTAAGTTACCTAAGGATTAGAATTGTGTTTTTTTATCTCTTCAAGATTTTTCTGGAAAAGCATTCTTCGGTAGGATTATTCACTTGAAGAAAAATGGAAACCAAATTCTGACTTCCATTGCTCAAACTCAGTTGACCCAGAAACATTATTCTGCTGAATCAATAATCCGATTGAGGAGATTGTTAAAATTAGCACCGCTAAGATTTGCCACTGCTTCATAATTTAAATATGTAGATATATCATAGAACTTTGAACAATCATTAGAATAAATATTTATTAAAAAATCATTTTGGCGCAGGGGGATTTAAAGTTAGCTATTCTTCCGTTTTTGGGTGTTCATTGGTCTCCTTTAGAAATTTGCTATAGTTTTCGTTATCTTCAAAGGGACGTTCACCTAAAATCTACTTCAAGATGTTATGAGATAATGTCTCTCTTTATAGAATCAACTTCTTTAAAGTTTAAATTAGCTCTGCTTTTTAACTGACCAACTGTTTTGCCTTTAAAAGACACTAGTCAAAAAGTTTTTTGACTTATTCATCAATCTTTGCCTAAGTTTGATTAGAGTAATGTTTACGTACAACTAGATATCTGGATATCCAATTCTTCCAATAACATTAGACATTCCGAACTTAGAAACCATAAATGTCAAAATTCGCTTTGCTTTCTTCATCTCTTTATCTCCATTATTTGTAATGAAACCTTTGAAATGTTGTTCAGCCACTCTACCTGCTAAACAGCACATAGCTTTGTTTAATAACTCTGTTTTAGTCATAAGAGGCATTTAATCCTTTATCTAATGAGAATAGCCTGTATTTGATTTCGAGTATGGAGCAATTGATATCTTTATAACTGGATCAGCACCTTCAGTAAACCAGGAAACCACAGCCTTACCACATTCATAATATGCAAGACATTATTTTTCTTAATCAGTAAAAAGATTTCTCTTTTAAAGACCAGCCATAACTCTTTAAGTTGCTTTTTCAAATTCAAGCAACTAAATCGCAATTTTTGAGTCTCTAGCTGCTAAAATGGCAGCTTCGTTGCAAATATTAGCTAACTATGCTCCACTGAACCCTGGGGTTAAAATACTTATCTTTTTAGCCAATTACTCAATAGTAAACTTCTTAGAAAAAGTAACTTTTGCAAGATGAACCTTAAGTATCTCAGTTCTTTCCTAAAAGTTAGGCAGATTGATTTCAATAGACCTATCGAATCTACCAGGCCTAAGCAACGCAGGGTCTAGAGACTGTTTTAAGTTTGTAGCTGCCATGACAATCACTTTGTTTTTTGTATCAAAACCATCCATATTTACTAACATCTGATTTAACGTGCTTTCTTGTTAATCGTTAGAAAAAGGACCAGAATCTCTTTTCTTGCCTATAGCATCTATTTAGTCAATGAAAATTATGCTTGGAGCTACCTTTTAAGCGGATTAGAATAAACTTCTTACTCGACTTGCGCCTAACCCTACATACTTTTAAACAAACTCTGAGCCCGAAACATAAAAGAAAGGAACTCCTGCTTCTCCTGCACAAGCTCTAGCCAATAGTGTTTTTCCTGTGCCGGGTGGACCGGTCAAAAGTGCTCCTTTTGGTATTTTGGCTCCCATTTCGATGTACTTATCTGGATTTTTCAAAAAATCAACGAACTAGGTAATTTACTGCTTAGCTTCATGCATTCCAGCCACATCCTTAAAGTAAGTCTTTATTTGCTAAGGCTTTATAGGCTTGAACTTTTTTGAACTTAAAACTTTTTCCAACTATCTACTCAAAGAAGAGCCATTTGTTAAATACATGAAGTAAAAATAAAACAAAACTGCCGTAATAATCATATCCAGCGGAAATTAGAAGGATGATTTCGGTTAATCAGCTTTATATGCAAAAGAAACTTGATAGGGAAGGTTAATTTCTTAAAGCTTTGTCAAAAAATTTGCTAAATTAGTGACTTTACATTTTTTAATAGTTTTTACTGTAGTTTTTTCTTTAGCAATGCAAAGAGTTTTATAGCTATGTTTCTAATCCGGATATTAGGCTTTTTATTAAAATTAGCGAACTATCTTTATCTAAGGGTTCATTAAACCGGCTGAAAGTAAATTTATCATTTCATTTTCAGTTATGGTCTTACCTAAAGATAATTTAGCATCTTCAATGATTACAGGCATTAATTAAAAGCATAAAAATATAACCATTAGCAAGATTAGCCTTGACATAATTTTTGATGTATAAGAGAAAAATTTAAGCATTTCTAATTACCTATCCTTACTGTTTTTCTTTCCATTCTCAACCTTCTAGCGCTAATTTGATTATTTTTGATACATATCTTCTCTTTCGAGAAGTTTAGTAATGAAATCAAAGGGTTTAAATCTATTATTTAGCCTAATTCCACTATCTTGGATCTAATTATAGATAGTGTTACTTTTCTGGTTGCAGCTTTCAAAGCTATAGAATACTTAATCATATTCTTCTTAAACTAAATTGATTTTAATCGCTTGTTTGTTGGTTTTTACGGTTGGCTTTATTAGCTGGAATAATGATAATTGTGAGATTTATTGCTAAGGCGAATCAAAGGTAGAGGTTTTACTATCCTTTGTAGCATTCAATCTCTATTAATCAAAATAGATTTGATTATTAATCAAAAAACTTATTCCCAAAGAAGATGTTTGTGTCATTGAATCCAAAATAACTTAAAATTCCGAGAAATTAGTATTAAAAATTTGAATAAAAAGCATAACTTTAAGTTGATTCTGTTATCACTTTTGCGGAAAGGTTTTGATTAATTTCAAATAAAATATAAAAAAATATATGGAAGCAGACCCAACTGACGATATACTTGGTCCCAAACGAAGAAACTATGAATTTTTGCAGCTAGTCAGAGATAAAAAGTACCCAGAAGCTTTGATTCTAGGGAAAATAAGTAAATTTTGTACAATTTAGTCTTAAAGGAATCTCCGAATAATCCTTCAGTCCGAAAATTCGTGGAATTCATTGAAAACAATGCAAAAAAACGTACCTTCCTTCTTACTAAGTTGATGATATGGTTCAATAAGAAGAATAATACGAATCTGCACACTCAAGCGATGACTCTTAGTAGGAAGAATAAGGAGAGGGGGAATAGGAGGAGGCTGGCAATGAGAAATAAGAGTCTGAGAAATAAAGCTAATCTTAAAAAGAAGAGTAAGAAGAAGAGGAGTAATAGTAAAAACCAGAGAAAAAAGTAGAGCTAACCACCTGCACACTAAACTCAATACCTCACGTTTGTCCCCGCCATCATAAGCTATTGATACAAGCAACTTAGGAAGGCAAAGTATGATTAAAGATCCTCATTCATGCATAATTTTAAAATAAAACTTCATCTGAGATTTTATGTAATTCAAGGTTGCATGATCTTATATTTAATTTAAAAGACAAATGAATTTGAAGCCAAGCCAATGCTACTAGAAATGTAATGAACTCTACACAGCCATGAACCCAGGACGAATATTTTGCAAAAAAGGATGTGATTTCTAGTAATCTCTGTAAGGATCTGCTTATTTATAGTTAAGAGTGCAGGACTGAGTTTTGCAACAAAGTCTGCATAAAGTAAGAGCATGGAGACCAAAAACTTTGGTTTAGTAAGCTGCCTTTTATCAAGGATTTCTATATCGAGCGCCAAACAACCCCACGTAATGCCTCTCTGCTTGCATACATGGCTGTAATACAAGATAATGATCTCTATATTTCGCAAATCCCTGAAATTTTGTTAATTTTTTGAGGTTTCAAGCTAAAGAAATGAAAAGACTCATCATATATAAGAGATACTTACTGAAATAAATTAGCTAATTGGGCATCAAAAAATATCATTATTGTAGTCAGTCTACCATGGTTAGTACTATAAAATGAGGTCATTTTTTGGTTATTATTAAGATTTCTGCTCTAATCTCTTTATAGTTTTCCTGAAATTAAACATCCTTTGCTGTTATTTTTTCCCTCTTTTTTTCTCCCTAAAATGCTCTAAGCAGGTTTGCCTATGTTATCTAACATTAAATTCTTAGACGTTAGAAGTCTTAATAAATGCGTTCATTTGGGTTCTTCTTGGTTGGAATTCTTCTAAAATAAAACTTTTTGCAACAAGCATGGAACTATACTAATTTACTTTTTTAGTCTTCGAGTGCAAAGTGTTGGTTGCTTAGGTTTTGCAGCGATCAGAGTTCAACCCTTTTTTTGACAAACTATTACTGAAACGTGCCTGATTAAAATTAGTAGGAGTATTGGTAGAACTTACCAAAGGTATCTAATATCTATTTGGCTCATTCGTGATGTTATTCTTTGGCCTATACTTAAATCCGGCTGAGTATTTCCTGCATTTTTAATATTCTTAACTCTTTTGCTTGATGATTTTCGAGTGAGTTTGCCTCGGGGGACTACTTTTTCGAGCTTGTAATCTATTTAGAAGCTGTCTAAAAGTATTTTTGACTAAGCTTTGTCTGTGCATTTCATTATCTTCTGTCTTTTAGATCATTTTATAATTAAATGCATAAAAGTTAGTGAAGTTATATAAGCACTAACATTCCATCAGAAGGAATCAACAAAAAGTAACTCTTAACAACGCTTTAGACTTTGATAGCTTTCATCTAACCTATGAAAGTTTGAAAGCGAATCAACTGATTTAGATATGACTAGCTTTAATTATTTTGCTTTTCAATGAGATTTAGGGGGATTCAAGATCATTTGATTTTGATGAGAATAGCTGTCATGTTATCGCAACCAATGCCTGACATGGTATCCTTGGCCACAAGCTAATCTAAGAGTTCTTCCATGATTTTTCTATTGGGTTTTGCGTTACCTATGTGTCCTTTAATAATATCTATTAGTCCTTGGCTATTGTCTACATACCTTTACCAAATCCCATCACAGCCAATTATTATGAACTCATCCTCAGGGTGCCTCTAATACACACGAACTTCTGGCTTACACGTGATCATCTGCTCATGATAGCCTAGTTACTTCTTCCCTTTGTAGTCGAAATCACCAAAAGACCTAGTTAAGTTCAGTCCGCCGTTGACTCTGCCCATGTATATCACTCCTCCTGCTTTCTTGATTCTGGCTTCTTCCTATTCACTTTCTGGCTTATGGTCACTGGAGAGGTCAATGGCTTTGCCGCCTCTGCAGAGTGAGCTGCGAGAATCTCCAGCGTTGGCTATAAAGTAGTTTTTAGGGGTAATTAGTACAACATTTGCAGTACATCCAGTTGTTTTGGAAATCGGGTCGGATTCAGGAACATTTCTAAGAGCATTTAGCTATTTGGTTGCCTCTGAGCTTGCAATCAACTCGTCCATTATTCTGAAAGCTTCATCCAAAGCCCCCAGATAGTCTTTGCTTTGATATTGTGGTAATTTCACTAGCTGATGTATGAATTTGTCAGCCACATATTGACTGACCTCGTGGCCTTGAATAACAGTTCACGTACCCCCGTGGCCATCGAAAACTCCGAACAGAGAGTTACCGTCTCCCAAATCAGTCTAATGTATGGCGGCATCCTCCATATTCTTACGCCATCCTGCGTTAACCCAACAATACCCTGCATTTCAGCCTTACAATAAATGACTCCACTCCCGCTTCCCTCTTTGATTTACTTCTAGGTGTTAGGCTATGACAAATAGACTCCCATTTCACTACTTCGACAATTCAATTATAACCCTCAACAAAAAAATGACTCGACTTATATTACACATGTCTGAGAAACTCAAGAAAATTACTTCTTTATGAAAATTGTCAACCTGCAGATCCCTCGGAAAGTTTAGTTGATTTATTTTTTTATAGAGTTTAACTGAGGGTAAAATATGTAAACTCTTAGAAAAATCACAGAGTAGTATGCAGGCTTGTACAAAAATTCGACCACTGACTTAGAATTAACTCAAGTAAAAAAATTTTGCTTCAAAAATAATATTTTTTCAATCTAACGGCAAAATCAATAGGAAAAAGCAAGATAAAGAATAAAAGAACTAAATGTATATGAAAAGTGGTTGTCCTTCCTTCATTTCCTTGGAGCTTTGAAGATTATTGACTCTTCTAAAACTGTATTCCTCAATTTATGAAAGGCATTCGGATGGTCATATTCATGGCGGTTTTAGACAAGTTACATTGAGTCTATGAGTGGAATAGTTTACTTCTTTACCATTTTGCTTTCGGAACGGGAAGACCGAGAATCATACAGCTAATCTAGCTCAGCATAATGAGCCGGTTTATCTTTGGCCTATCTTAACTAATGAAGATGTTTTTTTGGGTAGAAGTTCAATTCAGAACAAATGATTTACCCAGAATAGCTTTTAAGCTTGTTCTTTTTCAGCTCTTTATGATTTTGCTTTAAATAAGCAAGCTCATAACTTTTTTTATACTTTTCCTGCACTATGTTTTCTTCCTTATGAGTGAATTGGATTTTTTGAGGAGTTTGATTCTTATAGGTTGTTAGGTTGGGTATATAGCTCACTTGATTAGACTGTCTAACTGAAACCATGGGAAAATCAAAAGTTTTGTTCATCATTCCATACTATTCATGAGCAGCCTGCTTTTATTTGGGCTGTAAAATAGTTATGAACTCACTAGTTGATACGATATTCTGTGAATCAGCTATTTTGACTTCTCTGCATGCATTTTAAATGATCTAAGATGATAATTTGGAAGGTTCTTTCTTTACCTAAACTTGCAGCTTTCGTTCAGGGCCTTTAAATTGTCTAACCTTGCTGAATTAGGTTAGGTTGTTGTTAGTAATAGCTTCTAGAAGAAAGTAGAATTTGTTATTTTTGTAATTGTTCTGAGTTGTACACAACTTGCAAATATCAACAATCGTTGATATTACTTCAACCTACCAACGCAATCGCTATTCTTTAGATTTAACGATCCTTTTCTGTTGAAGATTGTTACTGCAAAAGTTGTTGTTAATCCAGACTTTCCCTCTCTTTTTGGCGTTATAGCCAACTGAGTCTTTCGAAGGTATAAATTAACCAAACTTTTACGAGAGAATATCTATGCCTTAAATGATATCCTTGAATATACCGATTTGATCTCCCTCAGTTAGTTGAATTTTAGAGTTCATTTCGTAAAGTTTTAACAAATTTTCAGTATACATAACTAAATCAGTTGGAGGGTTAGGATTTTGACAGACTCCAAGACAATTTTTGTTTTATTACTACAAAACTTGATTCATTTACAGTATCTCAATGACATACATTGCTGTTTTTGGCTCTCTTCTCCACTAATAAACTAAGTGGTCGTATTTAATAAGATTCGCACCGGCCTACTTCAGTTGATGTTTCTCAACTATTTAACGACTCAGCTTATTTTGTAAAAGTTCTTTGTAGTCTGAAGTGGCAATCGTTAGCCATTGGTGATTGTCAGCATATTTGGAGGCAGCTTTCGTTTAATTACCCATATTATTATTGTTAGTTTTTCAATAATAATAAGCGTTACTGAAGCATAAATAATGAAGAAATTCGCAACACCCCTTTTATTTCATAAAAAGGTTGTTTCTAAAGGATTACACGGTTTTCTGAAGTTACTGCCTTTCATTATCAGCTCAAATTATGGAGAATATATCTACAATTTGTTTTTATCATTTTCACTCTTTTGATCAAAGTAGCAAAGGGGGGAATCGAATAAATAAGTTTCAATGCAAATGAAGTAAAGCATGTTTGACTATAGCAAGAATAGGCATAAAAAGCTTTTGGCTTTGATCATAATACTTGGTAACTAAACGAGGGTTCACTGTTTCTACCCAAAGTATAGGTTTAAATTGGTCAAAAATAGATTATACCTGAACAGCAAAAAGCATTTTGAAGTAAAGATGTCTATACCTAATATAATCAGTTGATTTATTGGATTAAGTCTTCTCACTGTGCTAAAATCTGATAGGAAGCCGCAGTTTTGCTAAACGCCTGACAGAAGTTTTTAAGGCTAAGGTGTCTGCTAAGTTTATCGTGGTAATGTAACTGAGAGTTCTCACTAATATCTAGGTATTTTTGATTTGGTGATTTTTTGGTCCTTTTCTTCTTCTTGGTTGTTATTAAATCTGCGTGTTTTGCAAACCCTTGGGCCCAATGCTCTGTAAAGCCATTCCACGTAGCCAGACGCTTTTGTTCAGCTAGGACAGATTAATAAGACTTGTTTTTGATCATTTTAGCCAATTTGTGATTCTTTTACTTGTCTTTAACGTTACTGTCTTTTTTCAAGTGGTCATGGGAGGTTTCAAGGGAACCCATAGTTGCTGAATAGTTCAAATGACTGGGGTCTTGGCTTTGACTGACTAATTCCGACACATCTTCAGAAACGAGCATTTAAATGTGCTGCCTACCTTTGGTTTTGGCTCTTTACTTCATCAGCATTCTTGTTGCTTAAATTTTGTTGATTTTTTAAATCGGATGGTACTATTTCATTTTTTTCAGAAACTTCTCTCCCTCCAAGAAAATGTTCCTTCCCAGATAGGCCGTGTCTTCTTTCCGACTCATAATATCTCTAGCCTTCTCGTTTACTTCCAACTTCATTACGTTTATCTGCTAGATCTCGATTAAAACAAAAGTACTTGCTTCTGTATCTATTTCTATCGATTGCGCATTTCGTTGAGAGTCGTCTGAGATCTGCACTTGGCTAGTGTATGTACCTTATTGATTTTATTTTTGGTCTAAAGTTTCAACTAAAGAGTCCTCAGGGTCTCAATCTCGCGGTTGACCTATCTCCAAATGACTTTACATACGCGTCAGACTAGTTTTCACTCATTTTCGGGTGGTTTGGGGAAAGATGATTTAGGATATTGGATACTAGAAGATTGGAGTTGAGGAAAGTTGACTTATCGGGGTTGATCCTTGTGATGTGTGCGTGCGTTAGTTTGCTGGGGGAGCAAAAATTGTTGATGTTACTGTTAATTACTGCATTTCTGCTTATTTTCATCGAACTTAATAATCAATAGAATTATATATATCGACCATGGCTCCAAGTTAAACACTTGCTTGCTTTCAAATGAGCAGTATTTTTAAATCCAAGCTTTTGGAAATCTGCCAACATCTAAACTCAATCAATTTGTTATGAGTTTTGTCAATAAATTTCTATTCTTGAACTGAAAAAGTTCTTTTTCGTTTAAAATCGATTAATTCTTTGATTTATTATTAGATCTCATAGCTGTAATTCATAAGTATCTTCATCGCATTTTTTAGAATCTGAAAGAAAAAATGTGAATATTAATATTTTTTGATTAATCATAATATTTTGATTGCCATAAATGCCTCCCAAAGTTGATCCCAGCGAAGTTAGATTCAGTAAGTCGGTTCTTATCAAGTTAACATCAAAGTCTTCGGAGGATAAGCAGGTCCTGCAGCCACCCTCGCTCCCAAACTCGGTCCCCTTGGTCTGGTAACACCATAATAACCAAGAACGCCAAAAAAGTTGGATAGGACATCGTCAAGGAAGGCACAAAGTGGAAAGGAATCAGAGTTATGGTCCAACTCAAGTGCCAAAACAGAGCTGCTGAAATTACCATCAACCCCAGCTCATCAGCCCTTTTGATCAAAGAGCTGGGAAACTACGAGAGAGATAGAAAGAAAGTCAAAAACATTAACCACAAGGGCAACCTTACTCTTGAGCAAGTGAAAAAAGTAGCAAAAGTCATTGAGGAGAAGTCAATGGCCAAAAACTTTTCAGGCACTGTCAAGTCCGTCTTGGGAACCTGCCTTTCCCTTGGATGTACAGTTGACAAGCAAAGTCCCAAACAACTAATCGCCAAGATCAACAACAACGAAATCAAAGTCTGATGATTAAAGATATTTAAATAATGGAACAATCATAAAAACATAGATAGTTAGAACATAAGGTATTTCGGCTCACTTCAAGCCATGGACTTTCATATGCTTTGATGCTTAGTCTACAACAAACAAAGGCCACTTTTATTGCTTTATTTTGTTTTTCTTGAGATACTAGTAAATCGCGAAAATGTCACTTTCTGAGAGATATTTGCGCACAAACTAATATTTGCTCACTTGTTTCTTCAATTACTCCCAATCACTTTCAGTTTCAATGTTTTCTTTGGGCTTGTTTTATGTTTAAAATTAGTCTATCTTTATACTGGGCATCTAAATTTGGTAACGAGGACGCAAAGTATACTTATCACTGGCTAGTTTACTGCCAGAGGGCTTGTTTAACTTTATCTTGATCTTTTATGCTTTTTTTGGCATTAAATTCAAATTTTTCTTCTACTTTGAGAGGCTATGGTCAGTATTAAAATCTAGATAACAGCGTGAGTACATTTGGGTAACCTTTCCATAGATTGATTGAAATATCTTTCTAAAGCACTCATTTGATTCGTTTTATCCTAAAGAGAACGGTTTATATTTTATCTTTATGTCAACAGGCGCTTGCTTTTCTCTCTTTGAGCCTTTTCAACTGAGTCTCTTGGCTTGAAGTCCTCGATTTTGAATAATTCTCTCTTTCGCGGCTAAATTTGAACCTTTCGATCAGTCAAGCTGAATTTTCCCTGTCTTAATGATTTCTTTTTCTAGACTTCGGCAAATTGGGTCTAATATCGACTGGTTTAGAAATGCTGTAAATCGTTCTTGCTTACAACGCGATCTCTTTCCTCGAAAGAGCTATCCAAATGAAGTGGTATTTGTATATTCCCTTCTTCAGGTTATTAATCTCTTTCTGCTTCATCCTATCTTTCGTAGACTTTAGACAAACCGATTTTAATTGTCTCTGCTCTTTTCTTTGAACTTTCATGGTCAAAGGCTATACCTATGTAGTCGGAAGCGATTAATTTTTCAGGGCTTGCTTCCTGCTTTCTGGACAAGACCAAAGCTAGTTTGCTCTGAACTATTCTTCCTTTGACCTCTCTTATTTCGCTCTTTAAAACATTGATGTTGTCAACTCTATGCTTTTATGAGTTAAAGGAAGGTTTTTCTTATAAATTGCCAGGACTATTCGGTGGCTATATTCTTATGAACAGGTTTTTGGGAGCTTTGGAGACCTTCTGAAAAGGTTGCTAGCTCATAATTAATTAGGGCTGTTATATTATCTCAACGAATATACACAACGATTTCATCATCTTTTCAATCATTTCTTTGTAACTAAAATACAATTTTGAAAATTCTTATATAGACAATCATCTTCACCCCAAGAAGTTACTTTCCTGCTAAGCGAACTTCCTAAAATACTTATCCTCTTCAAATACTTAGTACAACCGGTCTTAGTTATATTAAACTTGACTGCTTCTTCTTTGCTACACTTTCTTTCGAATATTTCGAGATTCTTTTGGCCTTAGGCGGAAGCTGAATCGATTATGGCTCTCATATATCCGAGTCACTTCTTTAAGGTACTCTAAAAATAGCTCACGATTCACTATCCTTTGTCCAATTACCACATTTGGCTCTGGGCTGTTAATCTGAGAGAATGTTAGTTCTCTTATTATCTGGCATGATTTTAATAGGTGATATTCACTAAAACTCTAAACTAACTCTTCATAGCCAACTTTACTCATGGTTTTTGTGTTGATATTTTTGCTGAAAATGGCATCTATCATTTTTTTAGGAGGATGTGGAGTATTCTCAAGTGTTTCTACTATTTTAATGGCTATTGCTGTGTTGATCTAATTCAAAGGCCAACGCTTGATGTTGTTCTTTATGATGTTTTTGATAGTTTTTGCGTAATGCTTTGCAAAGTTTCTAAACTAGCTGTCTTTGGTTTAGGCATTTCTTTCAGACTTAGATGAGGAGACTCCATCTTCACTATTTTCTTGAGATTATTGCTGAGAATGAAAGCGTTTTTGAAGCGTTGTTTGAGGAAATTAGATTTATGCCTTTTTTGGATAAGGCTACCACTCTACAAAGGCGCATTCTTACTCCATTTAATTTAGAAATAAATACCGATTACCATCAGGTATTAAGATTTAATTTCTATCTTTTCTGACGAAATCTGACCAAGCTGAATAAATGGGGTGGGGTTTTTCTCAAACAGAGCAGTTAAGATTGATTGGTGATACTCATGTAAGTATTCAAAGGCAGTCTTGCCTCTTTTGGTTGCTTTCAAAAAAGTATTGAGCTCAATTTTCGTTTTCTTCCTCTTAAAAAAACTAGAAATAACTGAAAATTAACCATCCATGAAACCAAAATATATTGTTCAAATATATCTGCTTTCAACTCACGTTCGCAAGAGAACCTTAAACAAAGATCTTCTAATGAGTTCAGTACAATCAAAGATGATTATTCAACAAAAATGTTTAAAGACTAAAGACAAGGTGGTTTTCGTCTAATTACGATAATTATATTTCCATTTTTTACTTTTTTAGTCAAGTAAAATTTTTGAAATAGCATAGTAAATTTTAGCTCCATATGTTTGTGCCTTCAAACTAGAATAAAACCTTTAAGATAAGCTTATGATTATTAGTATTTCTAGTGATTTTTGCAGGGTGGAAGGACTAGATTCATAGTCAAACATAACTTCTAAATGTATTGTTTTTGATCGAAGTCTAAAGATTAAAATAGAACAAGAAGAATTTGGTTCAACATTTCCTTTTAATAATGGAACTCTTCATATAATAGTACCGATTCTGATTATTTCAAAGCCATTCATTATTAGCTAAAATCTATGCAAATCACTAGAATGATTAAGCTATTAATCAACGTTTTTGCCTCTATAGCTTTGGGGTGCCTTTGTAACAACTCTATTTATCATATCTTTATCAACAAAAACTACAAAAGTAAAGACTCTGATTTATTATTCCCGTTTTTTACTCTAACTCCAAAATGAATATTATTTAGTGTTAATGGAAAAAAAAGGAATTCATCACTAATAAATCCGAGGATGGGAAGATGAGGAGGAAGCCTAAGCGTTCACTGCCTTATATTCAAGGATAACCCATCCCAAAAAACAGCATAACCATCTATCCAAAATAGAAATGTTGGCCAACAAACTCCCTGCCAAACGAGATCCCAAAATGAGTTCCAAAAACTTCTTTAAATAGAAACGCTGCCTTAAGCTACTAACCTAAACTAAGTATAGATAGCCTTGGTAGTTACACAATGATAAAAAGACTTTACTCCAATACTTAAAAAAATAACCTTCTAATCATAAGCTAAAGCTACAAGAATCCCAAATAGTATTGAATGAAAGTATCACCTTCAAATAATAATAATAAAAACAATTCTCACTCACAACCTCCAATTTCCCCAAACCCAACAAAGAATTTTAAATTCGTCCTAGTTTGGGAAACTAAGGTGAGCATCCCACTTTTAAAGATCTATTCTTCAAGCTTTCGCCAATCAAGAAATAAAGAAGAAAAAGGTTTTATCTCAAAACCAAATCATTCGGTTCCAGCAAGCTGATTGAAAAAAACTAAAGAACTCGCCCCTTAGTTGAGCTACTTCCCAAATCTGAAGTAAAAAGGAACTACTAGGTCAAGAAGCAGACCAATCTATTCAAGCAAACCAAATACTTTCCCCTCTTTTATCGAGAGCTTGAATAGAGGATGCAAAAGAACAAGAAAAACCGGTAAGCTGCAAAAAACCAGTTCAAATTGCACAAAAAGAAATACAACTCTCAACTTTCGATGGCGAATGAAGACAAAAGCACACGATATTAGGAGTAGTTCTTGGATATCAACCTAGTTACGAAGCCTTGATTTATTTATTTTCTTCAGCTTTTACCAAGATGAGTTACCATTTATTAATGTAGATGGATTGAGAAATATTTTGAATTTAATCATATTGCTGAAGATGTATCAATTTAGCATAATTTACTCTTAAATGGACTAACTTACAGTTTGCTGCCTCCAGTAAGGCAAATTTCCACATAACTGATCTAATTCAACTAAAATCGACATTTATATAATTAAAACAAAAATTTGAATCTAAAAAATGAAGAAAGAAGAACATAAGCCTATCTCAGCCCTAAAACTCACAATGCAGCCAAGCCAGAAGTAAGAATACTAAAATCCTCTACACTCATAACAGGGAAACCCATACTCTTCCTCACTGGACGAACAGTAGTTTCAAAAAATTCACCAATAGTATTTGGCTGACAAATTGGCCAGGAAAAAGGAACTTGAAGCAAAGAAAAGATAGATTTTTGGTGCTTCGTCAAGTGAAGAAGATGATATCGGAGGTTCGTAATCAGATTCCGATAGCTAGAGGCGTCAATCAACTCTCGAATAGTAGCGAAGATTCCGCTAGAGCTAAAAGTTAAAATAAGCGAAGCTACTGGCCTAGAAATAGCAAAGGTGCAACATTTACTTTGCAATAAAGAAGTACAAATAAGCTTGGACCGAATAATCTCTGATGCTCTAATAACAAAGTTTGGTAATTTCAGACAAGCACTATTTCTTGAAGTAGTTTCATAAGATCAAAATCATTCAAGGAATAGTTGTAGCTAACTGCCACAAAATCAAGTTGAGTTGCATTGATGAAAGCTAGATATTCATTGCTGCCAATAATAAATCTTTTAAGGATTTGCCTCTCAACTACTATATCTTTGCCTATATCATTTAACAAAAACTTCTCAATATGGGCAAAAAGCTTTTCAAATGTCAGGCCCCCAGTATTCCAGGCATACCTTAGAATTTAGCAAAGAATAGCTATAATTTTGGCAAAATTTACAAAAAATCACAAATTCTAGGTCGATGGGAGTAAAGGCTAATAGTGATCAACAAGTAAGGGATATACTCATACAAAAAGTTCAATGAGAAACACTCAATGTTCATTAGTGGGTCTTCAGTGAAGTAGATTTGGACAAGATTCTAGATATAGTAAGGTTTGCTAGTTGTTAAGATTCTGCATAGTAGCTCTACAAAGACCTAGTTTGGGTTGCCTCTAACTGAAGTACTTGACAAAAGATCTTGGCTATACAGTTTTTACTTACTTGCGTTTGCGCTTTGATTTTTTATCATTATTTATACACTTTATTCTTCTTTCAAAGTATTTATATGAATCATTCTCTTTGCTCCTATCTTTGCTTGTAATAGTTGGAAACGGCTTCCTTGATAACTTTCCAACTTTGTGCCAAAGTGGGCTCCTAATTTGGCTAGCATTGTTGAACCATCTCTCTAACTCTTCCTAAGAATCTATCAGCTTTGTTTATTCTGTCTACCTTTCCCAAAGCTTACTAAAAAGACCTGCAATTCAACATTTCCAGCAGTTTTTGCAAATTCTATTCTGATTTATTCATTTCTTTCAAACGGCCAAATGTCACAGCTTCTGGAGAATTATTGTAATGCCTATTTTCTTTCAAAGGCTTTTCTCTTCGCTTCTAATTGCTTCCCAAAGTAGTTTTTTTGCTTTACAGATATCTCTGGTATTATATTTCAATTAATGCATCTATTTCTTAGTTGGATTTGTCTTTTTAGCTCTATTTTAGCATTTAAATTATAACGGGGACAAAAATCAATTCTGGGTCTGTTAAACGCTGGAGCTGCTTTAATTCAAATACTAATCTCCTTTGCCCAACTCAATTATTTCATGTTGAAGGAGTTCTTCTGCCAACTCATTCTACTTTCGGCTCATTCTCTCTCTAATCTTAGCCAAATCATTTCTAGGCTTTGAAATTTTTTGTACATCACGATTCTTGCGGATTTTTACGCCATAAATAGACTCAAGATTAGGGCCATTCAGTTGTTTACTCCTTTGAAATTGGTTGCTCATAAGGTATGAAATAGATCTCCTTTCTTGATTGACTTTATTTCTGTTTACTTCTCTACGACTAACATACATTTTTTGAATTGGCTTTTAAGGATAGACGTTCCAATCTAAGGAATTCATGCGATTTTCTTCATTTTTCTATGATTTTTTAATTGTGCTTTTGCTTACCCTTTGGAATTGAGGTACTTACTGTCTATCCAAATCATTTTTGTATTGTTTAGCCGTTCTCCTTATAAATTCCTCTATATCAATGAATTTGGCATCTGTATCGGTAAATTCTTAAACAATTAACTACTTTTTGATATTCCTTTTCTAAAGAGAACTATAAGTATCATGCCCATAAGACCTTATCCTCCCTCGCAAAGTAATATCATTTTTGACATTACCTAGAGGCGTGTTTAAGGAATATTAGTTCTCAACAGGATTGCCGGCAACTTTTCCTAACAAAGTAACTAAACTGGGGTACTAGCTGTAGTGCTTTATATACAAAAACGAGGCATTCTACGCTTGTTCCTATTTGAGCTTATTCCTATGAGAAAGCAACTCAGAGGTAGGTACTAGATTTTGGTACTCCTATTTCAAAGTTGCATAGTGACCAATCTATAAGATCAAATTTGTGTGAAATAAGTTCTACCCGTTTGAATTCTTACTGAAGCAATGGTTAATCAAGCGAAATAACTTACTTTCATTGTTTTATGCAATGTTTCGATGGGTGTTTTCTTGCATTTTACGTATTTGCATTCCTAATTTCAGCATAATCGATGATACGCTTCTAAGATATTGGTTGATTCTCAAAACATAGTGGGATTTCAATGTTCTGACAATTTGCTGAGACTAATCACATTCAATCTAAGAAAGCATATAGATTTCTCCTTGCAGCCAATCCCACTTTGGAGCACTCATAAATGCTTTGTACTCTATTGTGTTTTTGATTTACTTGTAACGCTATAAAGCTTCAACGAACTAATCCTAAGATTGTAAAAGCAATATCTAAGCGTTGGTGGGTTACCATTTTCCTTCGTTTTTGTTGATTCTAATCTTTCTTCTTACAAAACTTTGCGAATGAAGCTACTCAGCAAGTTAATCGACTTAGACTGCCAGCAAATCCGTCAAATCGTTTTAGTTCTCAATCCCTACAACAGATAGCCCGATAGATGTGCCCTCTAACTTTTGCTAGTTCAAAGCTCTGTATGCTTGCCATATCAAGGCGTCCTTTTTCCCCTGATCCCCAATGACATTATCAGTGCATTGGTCGTGATTATTGGTCACATAAACCGTCAGACTTGATGATTTAAACTGCGTATTGGCCACTAATTCTTCCAGAAGCTGCATCAAAACAAAACTACATGTTGTTATGTGCTATCGATTACAGTGGAACACTACCTGTGGAGATACTATTGCTCATTGAAAAGCATGATGACGTTGGGGTTATTTGGGTTCCGATGGATTTGGTACTGTTGAGTGTTGTTGCGATTGGTGATAGCAATCGATGTGACTATGGAGGATGGGCTTTTGAGTTTGGGGGTGGGAAGCAGTCCGTGATTTTTAGAATATTTATATTTATGCCTTAACATTTATTATTATAACTTATATTAGCTCTGAAACGTCCTACTCAGTTCGGTCTGTATCGTGGTGATGAGCTTTAATCACAATTAATTAGTTTTAGTTTCTGGGTGCTTATCTCGTCTAAATTCGATGGTTTTAAATGATAAATGATGCTTATCTTTTAGATTGATCTAACATAAAGATACATTCAATATTTTCCCTTACTATTCAAGTTTTAAAAACCTAATGGCTTAAAAGAAGAAAGACGAAAACTAGAAAATGATAGATTTTTATTTAAATTTACCCAATCAAACCAAAGATCAAAATGGCTAGAAGTAAACGATTTCCGTTTTACTGCTATGAATCCAGCTGGTAGGCAAACGCTTGTAGTATATAACATTATTTGCTAAATTGCCTATTAGTGACGATATGCTTATATTTTTTAATGCAAAAGGAGTAAAAAAGTAAAAAGGCAAACCTTATCCTCAGCACTTAGCCAACAATGTAGTAGACTACCTAGCTCTCACAATAGTAAGAAATTACGGAAATACTTGTAATCAAACCTTTGAGGTCAACCAAAAATTAGTTCTAAATGAGATAGAAGTTTTTTCGTTCCCAGAAGCACTAGGAAGGAGGCAACCGCAAATACTCCTTATCTTTGGATCAACTCTAAAAAGAAAAAGAATAATTGATGGAATCTATCCAAATACTGAAAACAGGTGCTATTTCCGCAATCGCTTAAAAAGAAGACAAACTTTCAAGGCTAAAAGAAGTAGCAAGTAACTAAAAAAAGTAGGAAATGTAGGTTTATTAGTAAATCATAAAATAAACTTTAAGCAGCTAACGTTAACTCTAAACCAGTTTATCATAGCTTCATTAGCAGCTGCATCAATAAAGGAAATCGTTAACTAGTATTCTGGAGGAAAAGTAAGCCAGAATATAACAGCTTTAGAGCTTAGTCCGCAATATGAGGAATTATATCGACGAGTTATAGGGTAATGAGGACCAGTTGGTTGCCGAGTTGAAGATTTTGGAAGATAAAGTTTATAGCTTATCGAAAGAGCTTTAAATGCATACGATTGAAGTAGTTATTTAGGAATAAGCGTAAAAAGTCAAATTAAGTGACATTCGTAGTCACCACAAAAGAACTTCTTCGGTATCAAGTAATATCCCGTTTTGTAAAAGCTCTACTGACCTATTTGATGCTCTGCATACGAGCGAACTCTCAATTTCAATGTAAAGACAATACACCTAAAAGATCCAAGAAATGATGTAAAGGCATTTGGAAGAGATCAGCGAAATCAAATAGTTTTACTAAAGCAAAATATCCAATATTAGAAACATCTACAATGCCTACATATTTGAGTAGTTTCAAAACAAAAGTTTAGAAGAGGATATCGAAAAAACTGAGGCTAAAATCAATGAGCAAGGCAGCATTATCGAAAAGTATATGAGTAGATGTCAAAGTTCAAGTGATATCTATTTGGGCAAAGAAAAAGCAGAAGTCATAGAAAAGATTAGCTAACCTTCAGTACATATCTTGAAGGAAGAAATCCACTTTGCTCATGAATATTCTCCTCAGAAAAATCAAAAAAATAGTGGTTAAGCATCAAGTTAATTGACTAAAGAATACTTCTAAAACCCTTTTCGATTTGTTAAACAAAAAAGTATGTAAAGTTTGAAAAGCATGGGCCTTCTTAAAATAGTTCATGAAACTGGTAAGGAAAAAGTGGCAAAAAATGAAATATAAGAGCCAAAAACCAACGAATTAGAAGAGAAAAACACTTATTCTGTTTGGCAAAAGCCGATTTTATTCGCTGCAGGGATGATTTCTGGGATTTCAATCAGCTCTATAGTAAACGTAGCTCTGAAAAAGAAACAAATAAAAAGCATGCTCAAATATCTGCCGTTTTGAAATAAAACTGAGGCATAAATACCTCAGGCTAACTAAAAAGAACTTGATTTTTTTAATTTTTCAGCTAATATATGGAATGTCTTCATTTATCATACTAAAACTATTTTGGTTATGTATTTATTTGTTTTTTCAACACCCGTTTAATAATCTTAATTTAGATGATTGCTAGAACTTTATCCAGAAGACTCTTATCTCTCAGATACTCAGTTTTACCCTCTGTATCTCTTTTCACTAAACCCAACTACACCTTCAGTCGTAAAGTATAAAAAGTCTCTTCGAATTTCACCTCAATCATCTAAAAATAAATACAAGCAGAGGAAAGCAATGTTGCAGATGTTTCCGAACTTGAGCAAAAATTCAAAAGTAGTGGATGGGCAATTGCGAAAG
>Ga0316217_10002373_pt1 | contig 22739 bp, 14 predicted proteins | sample 1anoAmetaG_FD_203633 | JGI IMG/M metagenome (GOLD analysis project Ga0316217, IMG submission 203633) | Freshwater microbial communities from Trout Bog Lake, Wisconsin, USA - 1anoA | ecosystem: Environmental > Aquatic > Freshwater > Lake > Hypolimnion/Profundal zone | place: USA: Wisconsin...
CTGAGCAATTCCCAGCCGGGCAGGCGGCGAAGTAACTCCCGTCCCTGTTCCACTGATTCCGTCAAGATGATTACCTTGCCTGGCTGATCGCCGGCAGGCAGTTCAGCGCCGGCAGCGATCAGCAGTCCCAGTTCGCCGAGCCGGGGCAGGTTGCGCTTGGCGATGGCGCGGGCCGCGGCGGCGATCCGGTCGTTGCGCGCAGCGTTGGCCCAAAAGGCGGTTCGCTTATATCCCAGCGCATCCAAGCCCCGGGTCTGCGGGAAGCTGGGGGCATCGAGCACCTGTACGGTAACCGCTGGTGCCGGCATGGCCTGATAGATCACCGGGCCTGTCATGGCTTCCAGCTGCAGTCGCTCGGAGCTGCGCAGCGCCATCGTCGGCGTGGTGAAGGCGTAGGTTCGCCGGGGATTCAAGCCGACGTGGCCCAGGCCTTCCTTGGCTTTCACGCCGAATGCCGTCAGCGGATCGGCCAGCAGGAGCAGGTCGACGTGGGGCTGGCGCACGCTGCTCAGATACATGTAGCCGCAAACGGTGACGCGGTGTTGCCGCGTGAAGTTGCTGTCGTGGGTAGCCACGCCGATACGCTCACGCAGGCGCTTGCTGAGCGTGCGCCACAGCAGCCCGGCGTGCCGGCGGGTGGCCGTGGCGATGGCGATGCGGGCCGCGGGGTAGGCCCGACAAACCGCCGCCAGGGCGTCATAAATATCCCGGCCCCGCGCCAGTTCCACCTGGCCTTCGGAATGTCGGGCCATCGCCAGCAGCATCGGCTGGTAATCACCGGCGGCGGCAACCACCGCAGCATCGGCAATGTGGGCGGGGCCAAAGGTCCGCAGATCGGTGATGCTGACCGTGCCGCCCAGATCTTGGATAAGCTGGATGCTGCGGGGCAGCACGCCAAGGGGCATGCCCATGCGCAGCCGGAAGTCAGCCGTGTAAAGGCGTTTCATCTCGATTTCGGGCCGGCAGCCAGACGGCCCGCCAGGCACAAACGCCGTGCGTGGGTAGGTCAATAGCTCGGCGACCTGCTGAACGGGTGGATCGATCAGGGCCACCACGCCGCTGATGAGGACGGAGAAGTTCTGGCCCGCCAGCGGGCGGTGGGGAATCAAAGACTGTTTGTAACTGTTGGACATCCGTGAACCCATACTGATTGGCAATCCCCGGTGCCATCCGATCCAGACACCGTGTCAAGCAGAGTGGTTTTGTCTACATGTATTACAATATTTATTCACTGCGCTTCGGTGGCACGCTGTTTCAGGCGATGCAGCAGATCCTCGCCTTGTCCCAGCACATTGATGTAAGGCTGCGCGACATGCGGCCGCACACTATCCACCCGATCACCGAGGTCAGCGATTGCCCGCTGCAAACTATGCGCCAGGTGGTCCAGCGCCCGGACAGGCCGAGGTTGGCGGTGGGTGCTAGCGTCCAGCAGGTTCGCCACCAGATCGTTGATTTTGGTTGGCGTGTCAGCGGTGGCGATGGTGTCGGCGATTTCCTGCTGCTTCTCTTGCGGCAACATTGCGATTTGGGCGCCGAGAGTCAGACGGAGTTCCTCCCGTTCCACGGCATCCTGGATCGGCTTCGGCGTGGAAAGCACGCTGATGTACCGCGCCACATTACGCGGCGACATTTTCATAGATTTGGCAATGGTGTCCTTCAGTTCTGTGCGCTGCGAATCGGTCAGGCTGTTCCACGCCCTGCCCTTGACCAGTTCGAGCTGCCGCTTTGTGATGCGGATCAAACACAACGTGGGCATCTGGCCACGATTCGGGTTATAGGTCAGATATGCCGCTTCGATTTCCTCCGCCGTTTGCAGATCGTCGCGTATGATCGCGATCACGTGCGTGTGACCGAACTGCTTCATCAATCGAACACGACGGTGCCCATCAAGGATCGTGTATTTGATTTTGCCGCGGCGGCCAACCCGGCGCACGACCACGATGGGATCGCGCTGGCCGTCCGCCAGCAGGCTCTGCCTCACCCGCGCGTCAGTCTGCGCATCGACGACGCCAAAAAATTCGGGCTGGTGCTCGTACGCTACCAGGTCGGCTATGGCGAGCTTGAATGGTTTTGGAATATGTGATGCGGTCATAGTGACTCCTGTGCGGCGTCTGTGGGACGCGCTGGTTTGGCTTCAAGGCCATCCGGTAACATCCCGGCCACCTTGAAGCGACTGTGAATTTCTTTGTTGGAGGTTTCCTGTAACGAATCCGGCGCGGCGAGAAAATCTTCCAGATCCTCAATTAGCACGAACCTCCGCCCACCGATAAGCGTCGTGTGTAGCCGGCGGCCACGAACGCCCTCTCGCGCCCATCGCCCGGTCGTCGCCGGGTGGACGCCCAACTGCTGGGCAAGCTGGCCCAGCGTGAGCCGGTTGGCGAAGCGCTCTCCGATATGGTTTGCCAGCATCTGCCGTACCTCGTGGCGATCGCCACGGATCGCTGAGGTTTATTATGTGTGCGGTAAAAATGGGGGCCGATTTACCGCGGCGATTGCAAATGTTCAGGGCTGAAAATGCGGATATGGCGTCGTGTAGGCAGGTCAGGCACTAGAATTTTCGCGGGTTTTTCCTTGACGCGGTAAATTCGCGCTGGCTATTGCTTGGTTTGCGAGGCTTGAGCACGTTGCGGATGGTTTCCTTACTATCCAAATCCACATTGCCTTGTGACAGGATCTGCTTGATGACTGGGTCATCTACGGCGATCTTCCAGAGTGCAGCGGGGCCAGCATTGGAGTGGAGCTTCTGCAGTTCATGGATGCGTTTGTCGCGTGCTGCCTTGTCCCGGGCAAATGGCGTTGCGTCTTTGCCGGTACTGCGGCTGTTCAGCTCCCATGTCAGGCGTTCGCGTAATCCCCGCCAGATCTGCAAATAGGCCTGGTAAAGAGCATGATAATGGTCTGCCTTGTTGATCGCACGCTGCGTTTTCTGCTCTGATGCCTCGTCCGGCTTCGATGCCAAGGCCTGTGCGGCATTATCCTTGAACACTTTGAAATGCCGTCCCATCTCGGCAAGCAACGGCCTCGACTCCTTTTTTATCGCCTCCCACTCCTGCGAAAGATAAGTCGGCGGGTTACCCGTTGCCGAAAACAAGCCACCCCAAAACTCAACCCGTTCCGGGTTCGCAACACTGTCCGGCGGTAGGTGCGAATTGCCGGTCGCCCGCATGAGAATCTGCGCCTGCGCCAGCTTCTTTTCCAGCGTGCGCACGAATTCAGCAACCTGCTTCAGCTTCAGCGCAATTACCGTGGTGTCGTAGCTGCTCAACAGGGCATCAAGGTCACTTTGGTTTGGTCGCTTTCGCACTTTCAACCTGCTCGAAGGGAACAACACAACCGGCCAGGTGCAATGATCCATGTTCGCGCCTTGGCCAGACTATGGCACCGAACAGCCGACTGCCCGATGGATGCGATTCTGACCATGAAGTTGCCACGCACCATATTAAGTCATGCCTGTTATCGACCATTTGCATCTTCCGGTATCACCGCCACGTCATCGGTGTCACTGAATGCAAATTGGCAAACGTCGTTGGCATCGCGCAGACACGGTGTCCGCTTCACGATGTCCGGCAGATGAGCGCTGACGCTGGTCAATCCATATAAGTGTACACCAATGTCCGGCTCTCGACGCGCAACCGCACCGTTTTCTTCAAAGGATATTCCGTTCGCTGCCGCACCCTCACCATTGGCCGGCGATCTGGGTCTGTAGGCGGCGCCCTGCACCCCCGGCAGCCGTGATGCCGTGGGCGCACTGTCCGCTGGCCGCGCTCAAGCCGGCGGCATGGGCGGGCCGCCGGCGCAGCCGGGCCATTGGCAGCGGGCCGTGGCCGCTGCAGCGGCCTTGCGGCAGAAGGAAGCGGAGAATGCCGCCGTCTGATCGGCGTCGCAAGAACGCTTGCCGTCCCGCGATACCCCGCAGGGCACACCTCAAGCAATCGCCCGGTAGGCCAACGGCGTCCACCGGGAGCAACCGCTGGGCTAGGAACACCAGGGCTATATAAGGGCTGCCTTGGGCGTAGGCGGTTGCGTGCGGCCAGGTAAGCGAACGTGACGGCTTGGCCGCTGCTGGGCGAGCCTGCCGCCGGTTACCTACCTGCGCCGGCGGGTCAGGTTATGCCCCAGGGGCGGCAGACCCCGCAGTTAGCCAACGCCGGCTCCGCCGGCCGTAGCCACGGAACTGTGGCACAGGCACAGTGCCACGCCGCATGACCCACGCCTGGCCCTGCCGCAGCAGTCGCCGCCATACCAACGGGACCGCGGCAAGCCGGCCTTGGCGGTCGGTTCGGCTTCCAGCGAAGCATGGTCCGGCTGCCGGCCAGGCGACCAAGCACTCGGCCGGCTAGAAATCGCCGCTGCCCGGCAGCCCCGGCACAACGTCGCCAGCGCCGGCGCCGGCACAATTGCCGTATGCCTGCCATAAGCACGTTGCTGATCATGCTCCATCCGGAAGTGGCTTCGAGCAGATTGGCATAGCGGCAACCGGCACCCAGTTGCGCTGCGGCGGCACGCCCGTCCGGTTGATCTGGTTGCGCGGATACTAAAGCGCGTCGGCCGCATCCATCCGCATCGACCAGACCGCCAGTAGCTTATTGAGATGGGGCGCAACCCAGCCGGCAGTGGCGGCCTTCCCAGGGCATCATCCAGCCACGCAGAGAGTGCAGCCGGAAGTGTGGCCAGGCAATCGCGCACGCCGCCGGCGCTGCGCCACAACGGCATGCCGTCGATGGACCGCAGCCTCGGCAACGCCGGCGGCGGCATCGCCAGCTGATACCGGTTGCCAATGGTCGCTTGGCCACACACCGGCAATTGTTCAAGGTGCCGCCGTAGCGGTTTGCACCACGGCGCGCCGTAAGCTTCCGTTGGGCGCTGTCGGCGTAAGCGCAACCGGAAGGATCGCAAGTGATGTTGCCCAGGCGGCTGAGGTGGATGCGCTGGGCGCGCCAGGTCCAGCAGTGCGCTGTGGCTCCAGTTTAATTTGTTGGCAGCCGTGTCTATATTGGCTCCTGCCCCCTGCTGACCGTACAGATGCGGCGGAGGTAGGCCTGCAGCCGGGGCCCTGGCCCGGCCGCAGGCCCACCGCCGCAGCGGGTTGGTTTTTACTCTGGTAAAAACTCTGGAGTAAATGAAGATGCTGTACGTGTATGGACTTTCGTCACTTCTGTGATGGCCAATAGTGACTAAATCATGTAACAGTGCCATCACACAGTGAACGAAAACGGTAACAGTGGCCTGCCAAAGTGAATTTCCTCGGATGTCCATGTAACACTTGCCTTCATCTCCCTGCCAAGTAGCAGCGTTTCGGCAGACTTCCAGGCAAGCCCGAAGCCATGCTCGTAAAGGCTACCCCCGATAGGAATAGGCGCTGCGAATGGTGGCCAGGGCATTGGCCGTTTCCGTGTCGTTGTCCGGGTCAGCCCCAGCGACCAGGACGCGCTCGGCTTGGTCTTGCGGAACACGGTGGTCACGACACCAGCGGCTGGCCTCGAAGATGCGCCGGTTCCAGCCGCCGGTGTGGGCGTAGGTGCCGCGTAAGAACTCCGCCACTGCCTTGGGAAGGTTAACGCCTTTGTATTTGGCAAAATAGGTGGAGAAATCACCGTCACCTGCCTGCCTGACGCTGGGGATGTTGGCGGGCCTGACCTTGGTAGTTCGCTTGGCGTTGGCCGCTTTCAGGATCGCGATGACCTTCGGTGGGGCCTTGGGCAGTGGCACATCCGCAAGCCCACGGCCGGGCACCCACTCATACTGTTTGCCGCTGCTCTTGTGCTGGCTGGGCGGCAAAATCAACAGGCCGCCATGCCCGCGAATCTCCAACTTCGCACTGACGTGAGCATCCACGTTGCTAGGGCTGGTGGGCAAGCCGGCGGGGTGCTGCATCAGGTAATGGCCGTGGCCGGGCTTGTGACTGCCTGACACCACTGCGGGGCAGCGCGTGAAGAGCGGCCCAAGCAGCTTCTTGGCCGTGGGCACGACGATCGGATCGTCGGTGTCGATGGCCAAAAGTCCGCTGATTGGTCCCAGGATGCAGCCGATGGCCGCATCGGGATGATCGTCCCACCACGCGGCAACTTGGTCGGGCAGCGGCAGTTCCCGCTGGAACTGCGCCCACTTGATGTAGCCCGCGCGAGTACCGGGCTTCAGCGGCACGATGCTGAGACCCAGCGAGGCATAGCCGACAGCCCAGTCTTTCAGCGTCTGGCATTTGGTCAGCGCTGCAGCCGCATTCTTCGGTGTCAAGACGGTGCGGCCCAAGGCCACGCGGCGCACGCGGTTGATGGCTTGGACCGACAGGCCGCGGCCGTGATTCAAAAACAGGCTCAAATGACCGGGGGCCACCTTGGCGTACTCGGCGACCGTTCGCAGGCCGGCCAGCATGACGCGCTCACGGAGAATGCCACGGTCGGTGTCGACCGCATCCGGTAGCTTGGTGGCCTCGGGCGTAGCTGGCGTGGGCGGCGCCGTGGCACCCTCCCAGCCAAACAGTTTGGCCCAACGGTAACGGTAGTCCCGGCCGGTGTAGATCCGGATGTTGGCCTTCTCGCGCGACAGCGGCGAGTCGAGCAGTTCCGCCAGCGTGTAGAAACGCTCGGTCTTGTCCACGCCGATCACCACCAACTGCAAGAGCTCCTGGGCTACCGCCAAGCGCTTGAGGAATTTCACTTCGTCGGTGTTCAGGTATTTGGCCCAGACCGCCGCCTTGTAGCCGCGGCCGCCGCTATTGCCCGCGAAAGTGGCGTAGCGTTCCTCGGCCTTGAGCCAGTCGCATTTGACCTTCTTGCCCGATTTGCCGCCGGAAGCGATCTTGCTGTCAATCACATCGTGATGCCACCGCGTGTGGTGGTCCACCAGCAGATTCACCAGGCTGCCCAAAGACCGGCACAGGTGCTCGTGCCCGAGCAAAGCGGGGATGAAAATGTTGCGGTACGCTTGGGTCTTGGCGATCTTGCCCAGCGTGGGCGTGTTGGCGGCCTCCTGCCGGTATCGCCTAATTACATCCCGCAGTTCCTTGTTGCTATAGCCTCCGCCGCCCACGTTGCCCGGCTCCTTCGCGGGCCAGCCGTGGTCGCGCAGGTATTGCAGTTGCTTAGCGCTGACCGGCCACTCGGGCTTTGGGTTGCGGCTGGTCAGCACCAAGTCAAAAACGTCTTGGTTGGGCTGGAGCAAGGCAGCCAGGCTGCCGAAGAATGCGGGTGGCACGTTGAAGCACAGACCACGTCGAATGGCAAGCGACGGCGCGTCGGCGACAGACTCTAACTGAACCAACACGTCATATAAGGACCGATGCCAATTGGCCGGCCGGGCCGGGCCGGGCCATAGCCATGAGGCAAGCGTTGATTCAGGCACTGTGAACCGCGTGGTGCCCAACACACAGGCCATGTAGTGCAAGCCGATCAACAAGCGGCGCACCAACGGCGCCCGATTCAGCACCATGATCTGCTCAAACCGGCTGGCGTCGATAGGCACTTCCGGGCCGGCAGTGTCAACTTGGTAGATGGGCTTAGGCCCCCAGACCGCGCCGCACATGGCGGCATAGGGGTCGTCGTCTGCAACATCTTTGTTCTCGTGAGGCATCGCACCATTATTGGAATCCGGTTGCGGCTCGCCAACGTCAGGAACCTGGCCATCATCAGCGGAACCATCGCCAGGTTCTGCCTGCTGTTGCCCTGGCCCTCTGGTTGGATCAACGGAACGCGACGGCTTGGGTGGTTCGGCCATGATCTCTCCTCAGCCTGTGCGGACATGCAAACCGTGAGCACGCTGGCGTATTCTGCCTGAAGACAATTGTCAGGCACTGCCGACACAGCGGTTCTGCCAAGCCATCAATGTCAACAATAAAGATTGGAGAACACCGATGGCGATCAGACACGGTGTCCAATGCTATAGCGCAAGGGCCGCCACCGGCAAGAACATGGAGTTGTTTCACAGTCGATATTTTCGATGTTGATCCCCTGCCGCCGGCATCAAGGATGGTTCTGCGTATCTGCCAAGGGGGGATAGCACATCACGCCCCAATCCCTGGCAGCGCCGTGATCGATCATCACCAGCAGCACGGCCGCCAGCAGGTGGCTCATCATCTCCACGCAGCGGGCAAGTGCGGTGCGGTTTAGCTTGCCCGCGAAGGTGGCTGCCCCGTGTACAAGCTGGCACCGCAGCAAATGGATTCTCTCCAGCAGCCGATCCAGTAGCATTGCCCACTTTCCATCGATGTACCAAGTGCGGGCGTCGAATTTCGCCTTCTTGGATTTGCTGGCGCGGATGTTGCTTGGCTCTTGCCAGAAGAATGCACTCAAGTATTCGTCATCCAGCAGTGACATTACCAATTCGCGCTGCTCGGTCAGCATGGTGCGCAGGTGGCCGGCGGCGTCAATAGCCAGCAGTTGATCGAAGAACCGTCGCCAGCATTCCCGATCGGGCTGCGGTTCCCGCTTATCGGTGTTCCACTGGCCGTACAGGCTGTTCAGGGCAATCCACTGGCAGATCAGGGCCAGGTCGCGGTCCTGGCCATCCTGACATTGCTCCACGCGCTGAAGCCAACTGAACGCGCGATGCAGGCGTATCGCTGTCGGGTGATCCGGCAGGCTGGCCTTGATCGGCTTCCACCGGCTGCGAAGATCGTCAACGCGAATATTTATCTTCGCCATGGTGCAGCAGTATCGCATTGTGCCGTGGCAAGCTCAACACTTGGGGAAACCCCCGCCTTTCCTTGCCGTGGATCTATATTCCAATGCATTTGTCCCGATTACATGTTACCCCGAACGCAATCACCATTGTTGGGTATACCTGCCGACATGCAGGTCGGCGGCAATTGCCTGGCCAGAAATCCGGAAGATGGTTATGCTTGACGACGGTTTTGCAACACGATGTAGGGTTGGAATTGTAGTTCGATCAGCAACGGCGGACGCTACCGTACTAAATCCCGTACTAAATGTTTTCAAAACCCGTGTTTTTCCTGGGAAATACGCGCAGGCACATGGATTCAAATCCCCATGGCTCCATACCCAAAGTGAAGTTAAATTAAGTATTTTACGGAGGTTTTTTGTCTCATGGCCTACCATCAATCCCCTTTTAATTATCCGGTTGTATCCGTTTTAGCTTGTGCATTATCCGATTTGCAGATAAAATGGTATCGTCATTCACGAAATATGCCTTTCCACATCTTGTATACCATGGCCGGCATCAGGCCCATGGGTCCGGGTTTCAGCCGATTGCAGATTGAACCAAATCTAAAACCCGATGAATGGCTGCAGACTACCGTGGCGCATCCGGCGGGAATGATCCAAGTGGATTTAGGCATGGATAAAGAGTTGGAAGGCAGCATCATGATCACCCGCAGGGTCAAAATTACCGGGCCGGGCGGTAAGATGAAGATTCAAACGATCGAATCCCCCTTCAGCAGTGCTGCCGGCCATCCCTGATGATCGATGTGCGCTAGCAAGCGATGCAGCACATCATATTTTCTGCCGTTATGGGCATTGAGGCACGCCTGGCGGAATTCTTCAAGTTTCAATCCTGCGGCCGTACACTTCGCCATGGCTTTGGCGAATGCCACCTGATGCGTTGCCAAACTTTGATGCCCTTCAAACCGCAAATGGTCCGGCGACCCTGGCCAGACATTTTTCACCGCCAGCAACTGCGCTGCGGCAAAACCGGGTTGACCCAACGGTAAGTCATCGTACCAGTAGATCGGCACACCGGTGGTCACCAGCCGGCGCTGAAATTCCAGCAGGCCGGTATCATCCAGCACATTGCGGCATTGGCGTTCCAGACAGAATGCCGCCAGTTCGCCGGCCGCTTCGCCGATGGCCCATTCGGCCGGATGCAAACGGTAAGCGCCGTTGGCGACCTGGGTCACCCCGATGCCTTTTCCCGCTGCCGCGAAATTCGCCAATTCAGCGGTAATCATCGCCGATAGCGGAATCTGATACGGACGGGATAATTCCCACACGCCGGGCACGCTATCCGCGGTAGTCGAATGCCCGTCAACATCCGGCGATGCCGCGCGATGGTGAATATCGATAGCGTAACCGGCCAAACCAACACTGTCGGCATAAGGTCTGGCCCGGCTGCCCGGTTGAAAGGCGCAGGCCACATCCTGCTCGACGATCGTTCGCCGCGCCACCAGCCGGCGGCCTTCGCGGACATAGGGTGCCATGGCAATCCCATCAGGCGTTCCCGTGGCTTCGGGCATGGGGCGAAGTTCCGGATATCCATACCCGCCTTCATCGCGCGGCGCCTCGGTCTGTAGCCAATACAGATAGCACCTAGTCAACGCACGTGCCCGTTGCAACACCTGCTCGCGCCGCGGGCTTTCCAGATAAGCCTCCTCGTCAAAATCAATGCTGCCGACATTGATCACCGCCCGGCCGGTGACGTTCTGAAAATTCGCCGCATCCACCAGGCAGCGGTAATGCCAGAATGGAATGATCCGCCTGCCGTTCTGCAAAATACGCGGCTGGAAAAAGTAAGCCGGTTCCTGCGGGCTAGCGCCGGTGCTGGAGAGATAAAATTGCTTGCGGTCGCGAACGCGCTCATAGTTGTGGGGCTTGGCAATTACGAAATTCCCGCCCGGTACGTATTCGACGACCGCGCAGTAGGTGAAGCATTGGATCGCCGACTTTATCGCTTCGGCGCCGGCGTGCGGTTCGCCGAACATCTGCCGCGATTCGCTGCCAAGGCGGTAGGGTATCGGCAGCAATGGATAGGTGTCGCCGGTTTCGGTTCCGTCTAGAAAGAAGTCGGCCGCGATTTCGATTTCCGTGTCATTACCGCTGGTCGGTTTGCAGACTACGGATTGTACGCGATTCCCCTGCCGCGTGGCCCGGACGGGTGCCACACCGGTGAGCACCTTCAATTGTCCTGAGGCCACCGCCGGCTCCAGCCACTCCTGCAGGCAGCTATGCGCCACATTGGGTTCGGCGGTGAGATGTGAGCAACACGTGTTGCCGGCACACAAATGCAGTTGCGCCTCTCCGAGCAGTGAAAGCGGGTAATGGCTCTTGTACCAATCCCGTGTGCGCCGGCGGAATTCGGCATAACGGCGCGAGATTCCCGTGGCTTCACCCGAGGGATCATACAGATCATCCAGAACGCACAACGCCTGGCTGCTGACTTGCCCACCGATCCAGGGAAATTCCTCGGTCAAGACAACGCTCCGCCCGCGCTCCACCAATGCAATGGCCGCCGCGACACCACCGAAACTTCCGCCAATTACCGCAACATCACCGTGAAGGGAATTCATCGCTAAACCTCCCAACGTCGTTATTCCACCGTGCCGGGAAAATTCAGCCGATACGGTTGGGGGCCATCGTAAAGTAGCCGGCCATGGCCATCGGCGGCGATCGTCACCTGGTAGCTCACGTTCCCCAAAGCGGTCGGCATGTGCGTGACACCAAACGTGCCACCCGGTTGGAACCACTTGACCGGGACGCCCGAACCCAAGACAAGTTGGTCGCCATCTTCCAACACGAAAGCATCGCGCAGTGCGTGCAGTATTTCGGCGCTAGCCCAGTGATGCGGCATATTCCCACCGAGCGCGGTTTTTTCATTCAGCCAGCCGCGGCGGGCGTTGCCGTTGCCGAACGGGAGCCATTCGTTGCCATTCGGCTCGCCCTCGATGTAGCCGCCGACATCCCAGGTTGCGGTGGTCGGTGCTAACATGCCATCCAGGGATTTCCACGCTTCCTCGCGCAGACCCATAAGGAAAGCGTTGTGAGCCTGCGCGGCTTCAAAATAGGTCCAGAGGCGCTCGGGCTGGCGTGTGCCGTCGGCATTAAGGCGGTGCGTGGCGAACCACGACGCAAATTGGGCCTTCAGCGCCTCGTGGTGAGCCGCCAGTGCCCCACTGGGTTGCGGTGCAATTACCGGGTCACGCGGGTTGCCGTATGCCGGCAGCAGATACGCCGCGATTAAATCGTCGTATTTAATCGCTTCGCCACGCCAGGCTTGTGCCAAGTCGGCGTGCCCGATTTGCGCGGCGGCGTGTGCGGCCAGCCGCAAGCCGCCGGCATTCCAACAGTTGATGAAAAAGTTCGGGGAATGCCAGTCCATACGCCCGTTAATCAATCCATCCTTGGCGGCCAGACATACAATGCTGCTGCCGGGCGATGACCAATATGCGGGGAGGCGGTTTTCCGTCACGGCACGCAACGGTGCGGTGGCGGTGCGCAAACGCTCGATCCAGCGGACGCGCTCTTCGATGTGCGGGAACACCCGTTTCAGCCATGCCCTATCGTGCGTTATCAGCGCATGGTACACCAATGCCGCGATGCCTTCACCCGGCGCATCAGATTCAGCGCCGAAGCCACCGGAAAAATAGAGTGGCGCGAGATAATCGCAGCCAACCCGCGCCAGATCATGGCGGCCAATCAGATCCAGCGCGCGTAATACCCGCACACCATCGCGAATCCAGAATACGGGATAGTCCACCGCCCCGATCCGCGGCAAGCCGCCTTCCATGGCGGCCAAAATGTGGTACGCGCAACGCTCCCACGCCAGGGCCACCCGTTCATCGGGCGCAAATACTCGCGCGGGCAATGCCCCTTTCCAGGTCGTGGTGGCTTGGGCAAATCCTTCCGCCACGGTGGTCCGCACGTGACGATCGGCGCGCGGAATATTCGCGGCAAACGCGCGATTTGCGAACCCGTGCAACACCTTGAATCGCAACGGCGTCGCATCACGCATTTCGATGGCGACCGCCGGCGAGTCATGCGTTGAATCGGCCAGCACGATTTCACATGCGGCGACTTCTCCCTCGACCATCAACTGGATCGTGCCGTTGATGACGAGGGCGCGTTCGGCTGCATCCCACGTAAATTCCGTGATCTTGCCGCCGGCGGGGCCAACATCTTTCACAACGATCGCCACGCGTGCCGGGTCGTCCAGTGCCACTTCGCAAAAGTCCGCGCCTTCACTGCCGACGCCGCCAAGGTGCGTTAACCGGCTGGTCACTGCGATGGTGCCGGCGTGGTAGCGGCACAGACTCTCGGGCGAACTGCCAGGCTGCGCGAGGAACGACCAGACGATCTGCTCATCTTGCAGCATATCCGTGCCAAGCCATTCTTGTGCCTCATCTTTAATCCACACGCTGATCCCGCAAGTCCACACGCCCGGTGAAAAAGTGTTGCCGGCTTCGACGGTGGTCTTGTCGCAGCCGTCCGCGAGCGGATCGCCGAGATAGATGTGGAACCGCCCGCGATTGGGCGTGGCCTGGGCAGATTTGAGCAAGCTCTGTAAACTCATAGCATTAGCTCCGCTCAAGGACCATCAGTCCAGCACGGCCACAATGCTCATACCATCGACAACGCGCGTAAAGGGTATCAGGTTTCCGGCCATCTTCACGCCATCGATCAGCAGACTCTTAACGCCGCGGCATTGGCGTTTGGGGTTTTTGACCGTGATACGGATTTGCTTGCCACTGATTGCGCGGGTGACCGTAAATCCCGGCCATTTCCGCGGAATGCAAGGATCAATCCGCAGGCCATTTAGTTCCGGGCGAATTCCCATAATCCATTGCGTGGCGGTGTAGTAGCTCCAAGATGCCGTGCCCGATAACCAGGGAATGCGGCTGGCGCCGAACTTGGGCGAATGCTTGCCGTGCGTGCTCTGGCAATGCACGTAGGGTTCGATCTGGCGAATATCAGCAATGTCGTTTTGCGCCGCGGGCATAAAGGCGCGGTAATACGCATACGCCTGATCGCCGTTACCGCGGAGAATCTCAGCCCAAACCGCCCAACTCTGCGTGTGGCTGAAAATGCCGCCGTTTTCCTTATTACTCGGATTAAAGAGTACCGCACGCATCACCTTCACGCTGGTTTTGTCGAACGGTGGGTTGGTAAGGGCGACACCATATTTAGTTGCCAGCAGTTTCTTCACGGCATCGAGCGACTTGTTGGTCTGCACGGGCGTGGCCGCCCCGGAAATCACCGCCCAGCATTGCGTGTTCAGATAAATCCGGCCTTCCGCGGCACCTTTGGTGCCGTAGACCGTGCCATCATCGCCGATGGCCCAGATAAACCAATTCCCGTCCCAACAGACCGCTTTGATCTTCTTATCGAGTATGGTTAGTTGTCGAGTAGCCCATTCGGCTTGTCTCTTGCGGCCAAGATGAGTGCATAAATCGGCGTATGTCTTCAGCCCCAGTCGCACCTGGAAAGTTACAAACGTGCTTTCGCCTTTGTAGCCCAGCTTCAGACAGTCATTCCAGTCCGCCAGCAAGCCGCAAGGCAGGCCGTTCCTGCCGGTGCGTTTAAGATTGAACTCCAAAGCCTTGCGCAAGTGGCCAAGTACCGTGTCTTGGCCTTTATCAGCATAGGGAATGACCTTATCGAGAAACGCCAGATCGCCGCTCTCGGCCATATAGGCAGGAATCACATTGAACAACCACTGGCAGTCATCGGAACGATATTCATGTGCCGGTGTCGGCGGCATTTGGCCGGGTTTGTGCAGCCAGGGACGGATTTCCGGTTGCGCGCCGCCGGTTGCATCCTCACCGGAAAGCATCAGTTCCAGCCGGTCGCGTACCAACCGCGGCATCATCGGCATCACGCCCAACATATCCTGCACAGTGTCGCGATAGCCAAAGCCATCGCGGGCATCGCCGGTGTAGATCAGCGAGCAGGAACGCGACCACTCGTAGGTAATCAGCGCGTTGTAGGCGTTCCAAACGTTGACCATGTGATCGAAATCGCGATCGGGCGTGGCCGCTTGCATGTTGCCAATCAGCCCATGCCAATGCGCCTTGAGTTTGGCCAGTTCCGCCGCGGCACGTTTGAGGCTGCCAAACTCACGTTTGATCCGCGCACCCTCTTTGCCGGCTTGGCCTATGCCTAGGAGCACGATGACTTCCTTGGTTTCACCGGGTTTGAGGTCAATATCACTCTGAATACTGCCGCAGAGGTTATCAGAAGAGCCTATCGAGTTGGTGCATTTCCCGGCTTCGACCACCTGCGGATTATCGAAATTGTGATATACCCCAACAAACTTCTCCCGATCCAGATCATAGCCGGCGATTTTCCCGCCGATCTGGGTCATATACCACCAGCGGGATTGGTCGCGGTTGGCAAAGTTGCCTGCATCCTGTGGCAGCCGCGCGCAGCTCGACACCGAAATCATGCCCCTTTCCCAGCGAGCCTGGCCGATGTACATGACGTACTGGAGATTGAGCAGATCATTCTTCAGGTTCCATTCGTTGGTAAACTCACAAAACGAAAAGACCGAGAGCTTGCGGGTGGTTTTGCCATCGTTCGTGACCTTTAGAATCCAATACTCAAATCCCTGATCCAGCGGCACGAAGTAGGTGGATTGCATTGCCACGCCGGCATATTCACTATTGATAATGGCGTAGGCGGTGCCGAAGCGGCAGGTGGTTTTATAGTCTTTCAGGCTCTTCCCCACTGGCTGCCAGGAGGATGACCAGAAATCGCCGGACTGGCGATCGCGGATGTAGAAATAGCGCCCCGGCTGGTCCAGCGGAACCGCATTGTAGCGGAAGCGCAGAATACGCCCCTCGGCCGGGGAATGCGTGAAAGAATAACCGCCGGCGTTGTTGGTGATGATCCCGCCGTACGTGCGCGAACCCAGGTAATTACTCCATGGGCGCGGTGTGTCTGGGCGGGTAATGACATACTCGCGAGCCTTGTCGTCAAAATATCCATACCGCATGGGGCAAATCCTCCTGCTGGCGGAATATTACTGCGCAGCGATGCTTTCCACGTCACGGCCATTGTTGTTCGGCTTGCGGCCATTGCACTCTTCGGTCAGCGGTACGGTGCCATCGTCTTGCGGATTTTCCTGGGTTGACCGCAAGGCCAGGAATATCCGGCGCAGATCGTTAACGCCACCGATGGTAAACCAGACAGTGGTGATCAGGCCAATCACGCAAGCTAACTGCACCGCCGTGAAATGCCAATAGACGCTCCACCACTTGGTCGGCCAGGGATGCCAGACGTTCCAGATCGTCACAACCAGAAATACTGCAAACCAAAAGACGTTCCAGAAAAACAACAGGATGGCCAGAAAAGCGTCGCCCCGCGTGAAATGACCGTCAATACCGAGATAGTTTTTCCAGGTCCGCGGTGGCTGGATGATCGCAGGCAGAGGGTTGCCTTGTTCGTCCACAGCGTAGCGGCCGCGGTGCAGCATCCGCTCCAGGTTAAAATCCTCGCGGCAAGTCAGCAGCGAGGTAGTGACATAAACGGCAATGGCGATGCAGGCCGAACCTAAGGACATCCATTGGCCGTTGATGGGAAACTTGTCCAGATGATGCGCCAAATGGACATTGTCGGGAAAAAACTTATAGAGAGCGGGGGCGAGTCGTCTCTGCCATGTCTGATCCACCGCCATTCCCGCCAGGGCGATGATGGAGCCGACAATCATGGCCCCCCATGCCCCGGCGGTGGTGCCTTTGCGCCAATAGAGACCACCGATAATCACCGCGCCGGCACCGGCCATATAGATCGCGCCGGTAATGGCAAAGAACATCAGGATATAACTCGTTTGTGAGAACAGCAGGCTGAAGCAATAGGCAAACGCCGCCACAAATGCGATTGAGCAACGCAGCAGCCGCACATGACTCTTGGCCGCAAGCGGCGTTTTGCGCAGCGGCATAATCACGTCTTGCACTAGAATACTGCCCCAGGAATGGAGATAAGACGAATCACAAGAGATCAGCATGAACAACATGACGGCGCATAACGCTCCTTTGATTCCCACCGGTAACAAATATGCCAAGGCGACGGGGACCGTCATCTGGTTGCGGATGTCCTCGGATTTGATGCCCTGCAGTGCCTGCTGCACGGACTTGGCTCCCAGGGCGAAATTGCCGTGGTGCATAAAGGTGTAAGCGCAAATGCCCAGCAGCGTAATCATCAAGCCGCGCGACTGGGAACGCCATCCACCTAAAATGCGGCCCATTTTGGCTTCGTGCGGGCTGACTGCGGCGCAGTTAAAACCTTGATTGCCCTGCCAGGACATCGGGCCGTAAATTCCGCCAACACATATCCCGATCAGCACGTACCACAAATTAAAGTCGCTGATTTTCCAGGCAGCAAAGGGATTGAGCAATGAATAGCCTGGTGGACTATTCGCCAGCGACTCGGAAATTGTCTGCCAACTAAAAAGATATAAGAGCACACCGGCTATGATCATGAAGATGACGCTGGAGATCAGGCATTCGATACAATCGGTAACCATCGCGGTGAGTTGCCCGCCCAGTAAGGTAAACGGCAGGGAAATGCCCAGTAGCACGAGCATGGCGACCGCAAACGTCGGGATCGTCAATCCTAGCAGAGGGAAATGGTCGGGAAAACCACAGAAGTAGACAAAGAAGCGCGCGCCTACCGCCGGGAAAATACCATAGTTAATAATGCCGGCAATGTAGGATATCATGCCGGTAAAGATACGAAACCTGCGGCTGTAGCGCACTTCAAAGAGTTGCGCCATGGTTAACACGCGTGTCTCCCGATAACGGTAATAGAGATAACCACTAAGGTAAACGACGATGCCAACCGGCATCCCAATAGCGCCCCACCAGCTCATAGTAAAACCGGATTTATAGATGACCTCAAATAAGGCCACGACGCCGATGGCTCCACCACCGGCCTCCGCCAGTGCGTTGCACACGAGATAACGTCCGCCGCAGCGCCCCGCCGCCAGAAAGTCGGTCACGCCGCGCACGTAACGCTGGGTCTTTATGGCAATAGCCAACACCACCAGCAGTGGCACCGCCACTACCAACCAGTCGATCCACGTTAACATCATAGATGGCGTCCTTGTCTATTGCGATAGCTGTGTGCCTCCCGCCCGGCATTGGCTTACTGTTTGATCTTGAACAACGCCGGACCCGCCGCCCACAGTTGGCGCGTGGCGGGGTCGAAGCGCAAGACCAGCGGCTTGCGGCAGGGGAGATCGCCGGTGATTTCCTGCCACGTGGTGCCGCCATCACTCGTCTTGAACACGCCGCCCGCCGAGCTATCGTCCCAGGTGGTGACCGAGGCCCACAGCGTCTTGGGATCGCCGGGGTCTGCCGCCAATCCGATGACCGCCCCGTTGGTCGTGAAGTGGGTCAATTGCTTCCAGGTTTTGCCGTGGTCGGTGCTCCGCCACAGGTTCTTTCCGGGGCAGTAGACATCGCCATTATCAGTGACCATGACATTGAAAACCCAGCTATCGTTGGAAAAGACGTGCTGCCAACTATCGCCGCCATCTTCACTTTCCCACAAGCCCCCGCCGGTGCCGCAGCAACCCCAATAGATGCGCTTGGAATCCGTGGGATCGACCGCCAGACCGAAAAACATCCGCCGGCAGCCGGGTTGATGCTCAAGCTGTTCCCAAATGTTGCCACCATCTTCGGATTTGAAAATCCCGCCGCCGCTATGGCCTTTGGTGGCATCGCCATCGATGCCTAGGTAAAGCACCCTGGGATTGTGCGGATCAGCCGCCAGGGCGCGGGCATAGCCGGTGCCCCACATGGTATTGGTTGTCGGCAGATAGTTGGGCAGGCCGTCTTTGATAATGCCGTAGGTTTTGCCGCCATCATCGCTGACCACCACGCGATTAGGCTGCTCGCCCTCCCAAGGGAAAAGGGTGGCAACAATATGGTCCAGCCCCGGCGCGCTGCCGTCACTGATCGCCAAACGCCAATTGTGCCCACTGTACTCTTTCGAGTAGGCTTTCGGCCATAGATTCCGCCAGGTTTGCCCATCATCACCGCTGACAAACGTTCCCTCGTCCATGGCACAGGCATAAACGCGCCCGCCATGAAAGCGAACATCGTAAATACAGGAGATATCGGCGCCGCGATCGGCTTCCGTCAGCTTTTTCCCGCCATCATCGCTATGCAGCGAATGCCAGTTGGCCGAGATAAACAGTTCCTGCGGATTGAGCGGATTGATGCTTATATTGGTCAGGGAACTGAGGCCGACTTTGGAATCACCGGTGCTGACCGGGCTGGCGGCAAAATCAACGGTGAAATGCCGCAGTTCCGTCCAAGTCTGTCCGCCATCGTCCGAGCGATAAAAGAAGCCGCCCCAACCCTGGTTGCCGATGGCATACACGTGATCAGCGTTGTCCGGGGCAATCGTCACTTGCATCGCCGTGCAGACGGCATCAAGGCCGGTGGAGCAATTGATCCACGTTTTGCCCTGATCGGTTGACTTATAGATGCCATCGCTGCCAAACGAACCATAAATGATATTGGCATCCGTAGCCGCCACCGCCACGCTGGTGGCCGTCTTAGGCGTATCCAGCGCACGCCAGGTTTGTCCCGCGTCGCTGCTCAGCAGGATGCCATTCTTTTCCGAAGCCGCCAGCACGACATTGGGACTCTTCGCCGCCACCGCCACGCAGCACACCCCGCCGGGGCCGGCGCCGCCCACATTGCTGTTGCCGTAGTTGGAAATGAACTTGTCCTTGCTGAAATCCCTGGCAACGAGCCGGTCGGGATTGGCTCCGGCCGCCAAGGCGAAGTACATGTCCTTGAACCGCACCGTCGAACCCTTGGTTTCCAGGCCGTTCACACAGACAAAATCCATCCGGTTGACTTTCGGCCAATCGGGGGTTGGCGAGGCATCCTTGGCACGGGCGGGATTTTCTTTGGCGAAGTCTGCAGGGATGGCCAAATCCGCGCCCTTCAACAAAACGTCCTGCCAGCCGTCTTTGGTGAACAATTCGGCCAGGTTCTTACTTTGATATTGGATGCCGTCGCTGGTTGTCAGTGTCAAAAACACCTTCGCCGGCTGCAATGCCCCCTCCGCCTTGAAAGACAAATGCAAACCCTGGCAATCCTCTTTCTTGATGCTGGTTGGAGCCGTCAGCGGAAACCAAAAGCCGCCAAACACCGCACCGTTCACTTTGCCAATCTGTATACGCAGGACATCTTTGGCATCGACGTCCACTGCCGGTGTGTAAACCTGATCCCAAGTTTGCCCACCGTCCTTGCTCTTAAAGATACCTCCCGCCGGGCTGCCCACGTAGATTACATTGGCGTCGGAGGGATCAACCGCGATGTTGCTGCGACTACGATTGCGCTCGCCAGTCAGGCGTAAATCTTTCGGGGCGGTCTTGGGCAGCAATGCCCAATGCGCGCCGCCGTCGCTGCTTTTGCACAAGCCGGCCGTAGTCCCGGCAAAAACCGTTTCGCTGTGCGGATCAACCGCCAATGAGTACACGCCCATTCCCGCCAGGCCGTTGTTCATGAACCGCCAATGCTGGCCATGGTCGTCGCTCTTCCACAGGCCATCGACATCGCCGCCCATGTAGATCACGCCGTCCTTGGTAGGATCGAAGACGGTTGACCAGTAAAACCCGCCGCCGCCCCAGCCGCAGGCGGTCCAGGAAGATTCCGCTGCGGCCGGCGCTTGGGCCTGCAAAGGTGCCGCGATCATAAAGAAAAACCCGAACACAAGTAGCCACTTACATTGTCCTAGCATGATGCTCTCCATAACTGTGAACTATTCTGCAACCGTACGGTTGCCCAAGAGGATTCGTTTCCTTAGTGGTGGTTGGTGTCAAAATCGCCCCATACACCAGTCGCCGTCGGATAGCTGCCGCTCAATATAAAAGTATTCGCGGCTCCCGACGATGCTTGTGCGGCGATCATATCGTTGATGAACATGTAACCCGCAATCCACGACGCCGAGCCATCAGCGTACAGGACATTCATGCCGCTATTATGCGGCAGGCCGGCCAGGGAACCCACATACATGCTTTCCGCGAACAACGCGCAGCTTTTTAATTGCCACAGTTTGGGCAGCTTGCCGGTGGGCGCGGGGAGTGTCGCAGTCGTTGGATCCCAGTTGGTCCACCCAACCATCGGTCGCGACGTGTAGCCGATGGGGTAGGTGCTGTTGGAATAGCCTGGATAGGTTGATGTACCCCAGTTGCCGGGCGGCCAAACATTGGGCGCTTTGCTGAAATCAGTCACCGGTAAGTTGTTCCACGGACTAATCGGTGGATTGTTCGGACACCAGTAGATATTGGGTGTCTTCATAAGCCCGCCGTAGTACATCCAACCTATCGACGCCCAGGCCCCATATTGATAGGGTTCGGTGCCATTCGCCCCATTGTAAAGCGATGAGGCTCCCCCGTTTGCGTCCCAAGTATTATTGCTATCGCGTTTGTCAGCATAAATATAGCCCAGCGGCACGGTGCCGTTATTCTGATCGGCATAGGTGTGAACATCCAGGTAGACTTGCCGCAGATTGCTTAAGCACATCGTGGTATAGGCCGCTTGCCGCGCTTTATTCAGCGCCGGCAACAGAATCGCGATCAGCACCGCGATAATGCCGATCACCACCAGGAGTTCCACCAAAGTAAAACCCTTAGCCGCCACTCGCCTTGATAACATCCGCATAACCAATACCTCGGTCACAGAAACCAACGCCAACCGCATCAACGGTTGACGATTACGTTCCTTTCCAACAGGTCGGTCCAATAACAAAGCGAGCCGTTGGCAGAAGTCCAGGGATGGTTCGCGTTAATATGAAACGTATCGCTATGACCATCGACAAACAACGCATTCATGCTCGTATTCGCCAGGTGGCGCCAGCGGAAATCGCGGTAAATCGTCGTGTTGGGGCCAAAATCGCCGATGCTAACCGCATACACCGGGCACAGGCCGTTGCTCTGTTGGTTCTTCCCAGTGTCACCCGCCGGCCAGGCCAGCGAACCGGGATACGGCGGGCTGGAACTGAAAAAGAAGTTGTCCTGGTCAATATCGTAAGCGCACCAGGCGGCATCACCGGCGTGTTCGCTGTTCGCCCCCGTATTGATGCTGTTTTCGGTGCCACCGATGATTTGGTTGCCGTCCCACACGATCAGGATGTCGCTGGGATGGTGAATGTGCGCCAACTTGTACCACTGCAAATAAACACTGCTGGCCGCGCCGTAATTCAGACCGGCGTAATCCTTTTCCCACCGCACCGGCAGCAACCGCGGATGAGCCGAATAATGCGTGATCGTGGTGGGATTGACCGTGGCATCCATGGGTTGGCCTAACTGGGTATCGCCATCCATAAACGAGCTGTAATCGGTCCAACCCATGCCGGCCTTCAAGGAATCCACCCAATTCATTTCGCCGGGGTAGGCATTGATGCCGGTCGGTAGATACCCGCCGTTCTGATCACTGTACATCATCAAAGCCTGTCCGACCTGCCGCAGGTTGCTTAGGCACGCAGCCTGCGTAGCTGACTGCCGGGCTTTATTCAGCGCCGGTAGCAACAGCGAGATCAACACCGCGATAATGCCGACCACCACCAGCAGTTCCACCAAAGTGAATCCGCGTTGGCCGGAGCTTACTTTGCTCCAATCCATCGCATGCAATGATGTGGCAGTATCGCGCATTGAATTTCTACAATCACAAACATCCTACCGCGGCACAAACACCGGCAATTACTTCGACTGCTTCCGCCGCCGCCGACCCAGCAGCGGGATGCCGCCGAGGAGCAACAGGCTCAGGCTCGCAGGCTCGGGAATCGCCGCGGTAATGCCCGTTGGACTTGCCTCGCTGCTCACGCCCGGTTCCGATGCCGGTAGATCAGCCGCCGCCAACGCGCCGCCCAGCGGCTTGGCCAAGTCGGAGGCCGTCAGGCTTGCTGTGGTTAGATTGTCAGCGCCGATGAGCGTCCCGGCGGTTAGCCTGGTGTCGTAGTTGGGAGCCATCGCCTGATAGTCCAGAATGTCCACGTGGCCATCGTGGTTGAAATCGCCTTGCGACCAATCGTAAGTCCCAGCCTCATCATAATGCG
>Ga0316217_10002374_pt1 | contig 22736 bp, 19 predicted proteins | sample 1anoAmetaG_FD_203633 | JGI IMG/M metagenome (GOLD analysis project Ga0316217, IMG submission 203633) | Freshwater microbial communities from Trout Bog Lake, Wisconsin, USA - 1anoA | ecosystem: Environmental > Aquatic > Freshwater > Lake > Hypolimnion/Profundal zone | place: USA: Wisconsin...
CTTTTTTCTTTGGTTTTGCCGCGCTTGGCTTTATGGGTCTTACTACTTCACTTTCTCAAGGGTAACCACGATTCCTTTTGGACTGTCTTTGAATCCATCAACGACTCGATGGGGAACTTCGATAAATTTGAGAATTCGTTCAAGGCGCTCCTGAAGGAATTTCTTGTCCATATATTTTGTTCGTCCTTTTAGGAAAAGTTCAACCTTTACTCGGTTTCCATTGGTGAGCCACTCGGTTGCTTTCTTGGCTTTCATAGCAACGTCGTTTTCGCCAGTTCCAACTTTGATCTGTATATTTTTTACCTCACCCGAAGTGCTGGCAGCTTTAGTTTTTACTTTGATTTCTTTCTGTTTCTTGCTTTGGCTATACGAAAATTTTCCGTAGTCGATGATTTTCGCTACAGGTGGCAAAGCGTCTGGTGAAATTTCGATTAAATCAAGGCCGAGTTCGCGGGCTTTCGCAATTGCGTCTCGAGTTTTCATGACGCCGAGATTTCCAAGATCGTCGGAAATGACACGGACTTCGAGTGCGCGAATGGCTTCATTGATTTTTACTCGTTCAGGTTTACTCATTGATAGTGTATATTGTACTTATTTTATAAGGTAAGTCAAACAATTGCCCTGGGAATTCATATAATCTCTAAATATCGACAAGTGTGCTATGCTCGCTTCATGAAAGGAATTTTAGTGCTTGAGAAAAACGTTGGCGAAACACCTCTCGAATGTATGGATCGGTTCCGAGCTGAAAATCCAGAATACGATGCGTCAGTTAAAATGACGTATGCAGGACGACTTGATCCGATTGCGTCAGGCGTTTTAATTGCGCTTGCTGGTGAAAAACTGTTTCTAAAAGACGAGTTTCTCACACTTCCGAAAACATATCATTGTTCAGCGATACTGGGAGTTGCGACTGATACGTATGACATCCTTGGAATATTGAACGTGTTCCCAAAAAGAGAGTTCGCGGAAGCCGATGTCATGCCTGCGCTGAAAACATTTGTCGGAACATGGAAGCAAGCCTATCCGCCATATTCATCAAAAACAGTCGATGGCAAACAATTGCATTCTATTGCGCGAGCAGGGGAACTTGAAGGTGTTGAGCTGCCAAAAAAACGAGTCACGGTGGAAGAGATTTTTGATGTGGCGTTTGCCACGATTTCGCGAAGCGAAATCGTGGCTGATATTGTTTCTATTATTAAAAAAATAAACGGGGATTTTCGCCAAGAGGAAATTATTGCCAGTTGGGAAGCGTTTGCTCAAGAAAACCCCGATGAACGGCTCGACATTGTTCATTTTTCGGTCTCTGTTTCAGGCGGAACCTATATTCGAGGGATTGTAGACGACCTTGGCAAAAAGCTTGGATCAGGTGCTTGTATTTGGCGACTTCACCGAAGCCAAGTAGGAAAATATACCTTAGAATAAAGCTTTTTATCGGAAATGGCCTCCTCGGCGGGGTGCGGGTGGGGTACTTGACATTTACAATGGAATATGCTAATATAAAGGTATGAAAAATCAAATGAAATTCAACTTTATATTGATTCCTCTTATTGCCTTCTTTGCTATGATTGCAACGCCTTTTCTTGCATCTGCTTATACTGCGCCTACTGGTACTCCTAGTATCAGCATGCTCGGTGTTAGTAATGTTACAAGTAATTCAGCGGTTGTTTCCATGCAGTTTAGTGAAAACAATGCGACTTACACATGGGCTCAGGAACCTCAGATGACGATCCAATACACAGGCTCAAATGGCCAGGTAATGGTAACTCAGGAACAGGGAGTTCTTATGGGAGATCGAACACTTAACTTCAATCTTATTAATCTACAGCCTAACAGTTCTTACTCATACGTCGGTATCATGCAGTACAATGGACTTGCTTGGGATACGAATTCAGGAAGTTTCATTACCTTAAACGGTACTGCTACGACTGCAACTACATCAAACACAACGTCTTCAAATACTGCTACGACTACAACGACTAGCTCAACGACTTCAAATACTTCGTCAAATACGATTGTAAACACAAATCCTACTATTAGTGCTCCCAATATTGCGCCCGTTCTTAAATCAGTAGGGAACTTCTTTGGGCAAGTAAAACAGGATGCTATAAACTCTGTCGCTACAGGTGGATCAACAACGAAAGACGGAGTTACTCTTGCCATCACTGATGACGCTGCGAAAGTTAACATTGGAGACACGGTTGATTTCAAAGTCGAGTACTTGAACTCAAACGCTAAAGACTTGCAGAATGGCGTCTTGGTTGTAACACTTCCTCCACAGTACGTGTATCAGGAAAGTTCATACAATGCGATACCAGATGATGGTGCTGATACGGTAACCTTCCACGTAGGACGAATTCCTGCAGGGCAAGTTAAAACGATCACCCTTACTGCAAAAGCAGTAGGTGACGGAAGTGGAACTGTCTCAACCGTTGCAACACTTAGTTACAAGGGAGGTTCGCTTATGGCGACTGACCATGATAACTATCAGACAGGTGCACAAGATGTGCTTGGTGCCTCAGTCTTCGGAGCTGGATTTTTCCCATCGTCATTCCTTGGATGGATGTTGGTCATTCTTCTTCTTGGATTGGTGGTGTATATCGCGCGACGATATGTTAAATCAAAAGATAAAGTAGTTGCTCAGAAGCCTGCGTAATCTTGGTGAGGTAACATAATCGAAAGAATAAAACAGCGGGGGCCTTCGGCCCCCGCTGTTTTGGTATATTGCTTTTATATATTTATGTAGTATAATGTGAACAACTAAAACTCAAGGTTATGCTAAAGTTCTTTTCGAGTCTCGGTCTTTTATTGATGCTTACCGCCAGCTTGTATGCCCAAGGTAACCGTAGAGATTATAATCGCCAAAACGGAAATGGGGGTTATCACAACTATGGTAATTACCACAATAACTACAGCACGGTTTACCCTCAACATGGTTATGCCGGCCCTGCCATAACGCTTCACACACCGCCTTTTTTGGGGCCTGTGGCTCCGCAGGTATGGCATGCAGGTTATGGCTTTCCAGCCGTTGGTCCTACCATTGTGGTAACGCACAGAAAGTGTTGGCACAGCGACGGATATTACTAATCGTTTACTTAAAAAAAGAAAAGGGGTTACTCAAAAGGCGCTTCGCAGGTTTCATCTTGCCAGCGCTTTTTCTTTTTGCTACACTAACCGCGCGTTGGTTTTGAAGGCCTCCTTGGTTTGCTATATTGGCATTAAAAGGAAAAAGATCGCCCTCTCACTGTCGCAAGTAAATATAAGCAGGCATGTCCGTCCTATGCCTGCTGCCCGCACATTCCGTGGTAGCTCAGCGGTAGAGCAGTTGCCTGTTAAGCAATTGGTCGCAGGTTCGATCCCTGCCCACGGAGCAGAGTAATTTGGTGAAACCGACCTGTTTGCGTCCAAATTAAAACAAAAACGCCTTTCAAAAGGCGTTTTTGTTTTCTTCAAAAAATCATTCTAAAATGTTATAATTTTGACACAAAACTTTCTATGGCCTATACAGCAACCTTAAAAAAATTGGCTGAAAATTTAAAAACAGTATATGAAAATACTATCTTTACAAACCCTGGAAATATAGGAAATTCTCGAGAAAAAGAAGTCATTGATTATCTTGTAAAAGTGATGGCTCATAAATATGGATTTCAATCAGGTGAAGTTTTTGATGTTGACGATAAAAATTCTGGTCAGATTGATATCATCATGTATGACAATTTATTCTCTACAGTTTTCACGGATGGGAGCGGGAATATTGTCGCCCCAGTTGAATCGACTTTTGGATTAATTTCAGTCAAATCAAAAATGGGAACAGGGCAATTAGACCATGCCATCGCAGGCATTAAAAAGTATGACGCCTTAAAACGTCCATCGGCAACACCAAATACTATTCAAATCATGCCAGATTTCGGGGTTACTTTAGGGACGGGTCTTTCCGTGTCAAATAGCAAATCGACATATAGGGAAAATATAAATTGTATTTTTGCTTTTGATACGACTGTAGCAATTGAAACTATTATCAAAAAAATAAAAGATGCAGGATGTATCGATCTGGTGGTTGTTCCGAATAAATTCTGCATTGTTGGGCGCCATCGCAAAGAGTTCGGATTAAATCATGCTGATGGAACTAAACTCGAATTCTCTTCGATAAATAGTGAAAATGCAGTCAGCTTGTTTACTTTATTCCTACAAATTTATCTTTCAAGAAACCGTTTACTTGCAAGAAATATTGAAGATTTAGTTCTTGATATAATAAAACAGAGCACGATACAGTCCTAAAACTAGAAAACTTATTTACCAGAAATATTCAACCGAATCATCTTATCCTTTATCTCAATCCTGCTTTTCAAACACTGCAGCAGCTCCCGTTTTTCATCTCGCGTTCCATTCATCAAAACGTGCTTCGCATACGTTCGCACGTTAGCATCAACGTTTCCTCGGTCAAATTCCGTTTCTCGCCCGAGCACAGTGTAGCTGAATTGCCGGTACTTTGCGATCTCGGCGTTGATCTTGTCCTTGATTCCGATTTCATCGACATCTATTTTGTCGATCAGGTGTATCAGCTGTTTCAGCAATTCTTCCTCGCGCAGCATGCCTTCCTTGCAGTTGCGGTCGGACGCATGCGTGCAGTGGTAATAGACGTAGCGATGAGTTTTCCCGTTTTTGCAGTGCTTGAATTTTTCCTCGGCAGTGATTCCGGATCCGCAGGCTCCGCAGAAAAATAATTTGGTGAATGCGAATTCGTTGGTGCCGGGATGCCGGCGTGAGGGAGCTTGCAAATTCGCGCGAGCTTTCAGATACAAGTCCTTGGTGATGATCGGATCATAGGCGCCTTGGTACCATTTTCCGCTGCCGATGGGATATTCAAATTCGCCATAATAATAAGTGTCTTTCAAAATGGTGAAAATTGCGCTCAACACGATTCGCTTGCCGGATCGTGTCGTGAAATTCTTTTCGCCATTCAGCCAGTTCAGCAGGTCGCGTCCGCTCCAGTTTTCATAGGCGACTTTTTCGAACATTTCGCGGATAACGGGCGCGCGCAATTCGTCGGTCAAGACGCGTTTCTGTCCTTTTTCTGCGAACTTGTCGTGGATGTATCCAAGTGGTGAGGCACCGGGTCGCGCTCCGCGTTCGCATTTCGCCCGAAGTCCGCGTTTTACATTCTCGCCCTTGTGGTCATTTTCAAGTTTCGCTTGCGAACACAGAATCATCAGCAGGAATTTTTCGTTCGGCGAATTCGTGAACCGCTGTCCGTGGGTGCGGATGTCGACGATCAGCCCTGCATCCATCAGGTCGACGATTTTTCCAAGATCACCCGCGTTTCGCGAAATACGCGACGGATCCCATGCGATGAGTCCGCTGAATTTTCCTTTGGCGATATCCTCGACAATGCTTTGGAATACCGGTCGCTGTCCCGATTCTTTTGCCGAATGGGATTCGCGCCGAATTTCCCCGATCTGGAGTCCTTCCTTTACCGCCATGTCCGTCATTTCCTTGATTTGCGAATCTATGGAAAGGGCTTGCAATTCGTCCTGTTCCGTCGATTTTCTGGCATACAGGCAATAATTAACCCTTACGGGGCTTGCTAAATTGATTGCCACGTCTCGCGGCATTTGTGTCATGTGTTCCATACACATCATCAATGACGCGACCTGTCTGAGGAGTCTAGGGTGAGGTGTTGGTAACTAATCTCTTTCATTTTCGGACAGAGGCTTGAATTTCTCAATTTCTTTCCTTGCGGTTTCCATATCCTCAAAAATCTTTTCGTAGATTCGCTTACGCACTTTCTTGGATTTTCGAAACGATTCCAAATCCTCATCCGCAATAAATGTCGCGAGTGAAATGTATGCACCGTACAAAATCTTAATCCGCTCCTTGATCGCCTTTTTCAGATGTGGTTTCGTATCGGGAAGCGACGAAATCAGGTTCACAGAAAACTCCTCTTTTTCGAAGTATTTCATGTGCTGTGCGGATTTGATGATTTCTTCAATATCGTCCTTCATCCACCAATGAATGACGGAGGTCGGTCGGGAAGGCTAGAGGGGCGAAATTGTCTCTTTTTAGACTGTTGGTAACTAATTACCCTTATTTTTCAATGTGAGGTAAGTTATCAACATATGAAAACCTATGAACATTTGACTTTATTTCTCGAAAGGGATAGGATGGTTCGTATCACTATGAGAAAAGACATTCAAGCCAAATTAAAGGACATGCCCGAACTGCTTTCTATCAGCCAAGTCGCCGATATTTTTTCTCTTCACCCGGATACCCTTCGAAACTGGGAAAAGGACGGCACGCTCGTGCCGCTCCGCGCCGGCAAGCGCGGTGACCGCAAATACCGCCCGCAGGACATCCAAGCAATCGTCGATAAGATGGGCAGCAAGCTCACCTTGCCTCAACTGGAATCGTTCCTTTGGAAGAGTGCGGACATCCTTCGTGGGAAGATCGACAGCTCGGATTACAAAAAGTACATTTTTGGACTTCTATTTTACAAGCGCATGAGCGACGTATGGGACGAGGAATATAACGAGGTGATGAAAGAATATGGCGATGAAGCAATCGCGCGAGCTGATTACAATCATCGCTTCCAAGTTCCGAAAGATTGTCGTTGGGAAAAAATCACGGAACAAGCGGAAAGTATCGGCCAGAAGTTTAACGATATTTTTGAAAAACTTGCCACTGCCAATAGTCCGAAGCTCGACAAGATTTTCGATGATTTGGATTTCGCGAACAAAGACCGCTTTCCGAACGAAACACTGCAGCGGCTGATCAATCATTTTTCGCAGTACAATTTCGGCAACACGTACATCAGTTCGGATTTGCTCGGCGATGCGTATGAATATCTGATCAAGCAATTCGCGGCGGATGCCGGCAAAAAAGGCGGCGAGTTTTATTCGCCGCGCGAAGTGGAACAGGTGATCATGGGAATTCTGAAACCTCATCAAAAGGATCATATTTATGATCCGACTGTCGGATCAGGAGGGTTCCTTTTGGAGGCATACGATTATTTGAAACAAAAATCGGGCGAGAAAATTGCCAAGACGCTTTACTTGTATGGACAGGAGCAGAATCTTGCGACGTTCGCGATTGCGAAAATTAACATGTTCCTCCATGGACTCGACAGTGCGGATATTCGCCGCGGCGACACGCTTGCCAATCCGCAATTTTTGAATCAGCAGGGAAGCTTGCAAACGTTCGACATCGTGGTTGCAAATCCTCCCTATTCAATCAAGGATTGGGAATATGAAGCGTTCAAAACGAAATTTGGACGACTCGACGGATACGATGCACCACCCGATAAAAATGCCGACTATGCGTTCGTGCTTCACATTATTAAATCCATGAACCAAAATGGGCGCGCGGGAATCGTGCTTCCGCATGGCGTCCTGTTCCGTGGCGGAGCCGAAGGCCGTATTCGCGAGCAGATTTTGAAAAACGATCTGGTTGAAGCGATTATCTCCTTGCCACCGAAATTATTTTATGGAACAGGTATTCCAGTTGCTGTCCTGATTCTCAATAAAAACAAATCCGAACAGAAGAAAAATAAAGTGTTCATCATTGACGCGGAAAAAGATTTCCTGGAAGGCAAAAATCAAAATACGCTCCGCGCGCAGGACATTTCAAAAATTGTAAAAGCGTATGACGGTTACGCGGATATTGAAAAATATGCTCGCGTGGTTGATATGACCGAAATTGCCGGAAACGATTACGCGCTGAACATCAAGCAGTACATCGACTCGACGGAAAAGGAAGAAGTGATCGATGTGAAAAAAGTGCGGGCGCAGATTCATGTTCTGAAGAAAGAATTTGCGGAGGTTGATGATAAAGTCGAGAAATTTCTAGACGACCTTAACTACTAATTTTATGGAACAAACACCATTTGATAAAATCAAAAGAGTCACCGAATACGGAGCCGAGTACTGGCTGGCCCGAGATTTGATGGGCTTGCTTGGATACGACACGTGGCGCCGATTCGAGGATGCCATCCAAAGAGCGATGGAGTCGTGCAACACAGCAGGGGGCGACGCTAGTCAAGAGTTTTTGCCGGCCCCGGCAAAAACCCTCGAGGTCGGCGGAAGACCTGGCAAAGACTACATTTTATCGCGTTACGCGTGTTATTTGATCGCTCAAAACGGTGATCCATCCAAGGAAGAAATTGCCCGCGCGCAGATGTATTTTGTCCTGCAGACAAGGAAACAGGAGGTGCAGGAAATTGCTCTTGAAGATCGCAAGCGCGTAATGCTTCGCGAGGAAATGAAAAAGCACAATACCGATTTGGCATCGGCCGCGCGCGAAGCGGGCGTAATCGAGCCCTACGACTATGCAATCTTTCAGAATTTCGGATATCAAGGATTGTACGGCGGACTTGGCATGAAAGAAATTCATCAGAAAAAGAAATTGAAAAAATCCCAGAAGATTTTGGATCACATGGGTAGCGAAGAGCTTGCGGCAAATCTTTTCCGCGCAACGCAGGCGGAAGCGAAACTGCGAAGGGAAAACACGAAAAACCGCGGTCGAGCGAATGATGTGCACAAGGAAGTTGGCACCATGGTTCGCAAAACGATTCGGGAAATCGGCGGAACGATGCCGGAAAATTTACCTGCAGCGGACGGCATTGGCAAAGTGGTTACGAGGCTTAAGAAAAACGAAGTGGCGAAAAAATTGTCGAAGCCGAATAAGAATAGAAGATCACATGAATAATAAACCTACGCAACAGGATCTTAAATTGACCGCAAAACTCGCCGAAATTATTTTTGGCGAGTTTCATGCGAAAGTTTCTGTATCAGATATGCCAATGACAGGACGAGGTTTTGCTTCAATGGCCGGACAAGGGACTACGACATGGGAAGAATCGATTTGGACATTTCGTTTTGAAACGGATTTGGGAAATACGCAGGTGACGCAAACGGACAGGTTTGGTTGGGATATTATAAAAATTTCTCAAAATCTGGTGGATAAAGCGTATCGTGGCCTTGCAAAAGATGCCGCCAAACAAGAAGTCATTGACCATATTTTTACCAATGGGAACAATTGGTCAAACGAATTGGAAAGTTTGAAAAAAATTATTTCATAATAAACCTTTATGCTTCATATAAATCTTACTAACGCAATAGGTTTTATTCTAAAAATCGGGTCTGTCGCCGGTTTGGTAAGTTTATTTTACACAATAAAGGATCACATCAGAAACAAATCGAGTTTCAGTTATGATTTCGCAGGAACCGCGGGAGGTGCTTATGAAGAAAATGGTCATAGGTTTGCAAAATTTCGATGGGAAGGAATTATCAGAAATGAAAGCGTTGCTGAAAATTCAATTGTCCGACTTGATTATGTTGTCTGGGCAAATAAATCAAGAACCCGTACAAAAACGCAAGGAATGATTCTAGATGTTTCAGATCCGAATCTTTCTCAAAAAATTGGCATACCGATTAATTTCGGTCCAAAAGAATCTAAAAAAGTAGTACTTACTGCGGTTGTTCCTTTAACAGGGAGTCATAACGAATCATTGTTTTTGGCAAGAAAACCTACGCAGCCGGGGTCGATGTTTTTCTTGCCAGAGAATCAATGGGACTTACTTTTCATGGATGTGAACCATAATTCATTTGACGAGAAAGGAAGTTTGAGAAGCCAAAAACTTCTAGACCTTTGGTGGGTGCTTCCGAATGCGACTAGAAAGTTAGATCAGGGTAATCCTATTCCTGCAATTGTTCATTTTTGCAAAATATTTTGGTCGTACCTTTGTTTGCAAACCAGAAAATTATTTAGAATTCTTGGTCTATAAAAAATATGTCAAAAAATAACCTTACAATTCCAAATGGATGGCAAAGTCAAAAGTTGGGATTTTTTGGTACCTGCATCAGAGGGGTTAGCTATTCGCCTGAAAATTTAAGGGCTCAAAAGGATGACTCGTCTATTATTTTGTTACGCTCAAATAATATCAAGGATGGGCAGCTAAATTTAAAAGATATTCAAGTCGTTTCAAATGAAAAGGTCAAAAAAGATCAAATAATCAAAAAGGAAGACGTTTTTATCTGCATGTCTAATGGTTCAAAAAATTTGGTTGGTAAAAATGTTATGTTAAAAACTGATTTGCAAGACTATACAGTAGGTGCGTTTTGTGCCTTGTATAGAATTCTAAGGAAGAATAGTGTTAATGCTAATTTTGTTGAACAATTGTTTCAGTCGAATCAATACATATCTCAGATCCAGGAAGCTTTGCAAGGAAGTAGTATTAATAATTTGAAGAATTCTCAAATCGAAGACTTGTCTTTTCTGTTTCCCTCAATAGATGAGCAGGAAAAAATATCAGAAATCTTGTTAAGTGTTGATGATGAAATTAAAAAAATGGATGCAATTATTTCTGAAACGGGGAAATTAAAAACTGGACTGATGAATAATCTTTTTACAAAAGGGGTTGGGCATGGAAAATTTAAAGGTACGAAAACAGGAATTGTGCCGGAAGAATGGACTACTCGTCCTATGGAAGATCTTGTGGAGATAAGAAGCGGTGATTCTCCTTCGAGTTTTAAATTTGTAAATGAAGGATACCCCTTTTTTAAAGTTGACGACATGAATTATTCAGATAAATTTATGATAGACAGTGACTTATTTTTCTCGGGGTATAAAAAGGATTTGATGCCGAAAGGTATGATCGTTTTCCCAAAAAGAGGTGCGTCAATATTTTTAAATAAAGTTAGAATTCTTGGATGTGATTCATATTTTGACACTAATGTTATGGGACTGATAGCAAAAAAAGAGGTTGATAATATATTCCTATACTATTTTATTAACTTTATCGGTCTAAGTAAATTTGCTGATACTACATCTATTCCTCAAATCAATAACAAACATATTTTTGCCATAGAAATTAACTTGCCCTCTTTTGACGAGCAGAAAAAAATCGCCGCTATTTTGTCGATTACTGATGAAAAAATAGCGATAAGTAAAAAATTAAAAGCCAAGCTTTTAGAGCTTAAAAAGGGTTTGATGACCGATCTGCTGACTGGCAAAAATAGAGTTTAATTATATGGAAACAATTCAAGGAAAACTTTATGAGCTAAGCACCAAATATTTCCATAAATGGTACGGACTTTTGAGCACCTTGATTTTAATATGGATTGTTACTCTTACTATTTACAAATTGATTCCAACAAATACATGGTTTTATTGGTACGCACTCGGTATCGTAAGCATCTGTCTTATCGTAGGAATAGGTTGGGGTGTCTATACTTTTCGTTATCCGAGGAGATCCAAGAAACGGCTTGGACTTGTGATTGCGGTTCAGATTGAATCCTTGGAAGATTTCACACTATTCAAAAAAGATTTCCTGCTGCCTTTCAAGGAGAAAATTGCGCAAAATAATTTACCGTTTGATATTTTGGTTTTAAAAAATCACCAGTCCGAAAATGTTGAGACCATGGAAGACGCAAAAAAGATCTTGAAGAAAACGAGAGGACATTTCATTTTGTGGGGAGAGGTTAAAAGACGAAATCATCAAAACAAGGAGCATTATGTTTTTGCGCTTCGAGCCATGGTTATTCATAGTCCTATAACAGAAATACAAAAAGTCTTTCTTACCCAAGATTTTGATGCATTGCTTAGAAATCAGGTGATGTTTGAAACTGGACTCCAGTATATGCAGTTCAATTTGCGATCGGATGAATTGTTTTCTGCAGTCAATTTTATCACAGGCAGAGCAGCTCTTTTGTCCGGAGATGTCAGTATGGCGATTACTTTGCACGAAAACCTTTATAATCAGCTACTCACTGGTTTGCCGAGCTCAATCAATCTCAATAATTTCAAAAAACTGCTTTCTTTAGAGTACGCAATTAAATCCGACATTGTCTATTTCCAGAACGGACAAAAAACAAGCTTTGAATTTATTCAGAATGTCGCAAATTCAATTAAGTATGATCCGAAGAACTATGGTGCCCTATTGAAAAAAGCGATCGTAGATTTTGCGGATGGGGATGGAGATGCCACAAAGGCAATGAGCACCCTTCAAGGTGTTCACAAAAACCAAAGAACAAAGGAGTGGTTATACAGTAAAACGTTTCTACATCTATGGTTGAAACAATATGACAAAGCTTTGTATGAAGTTAAAAAAATAGAGAAAAAAGATCGAAATGGTGAAGAAATTCTTGCAAGGCAAATATGTGTTTTTAATGAAAATATTTTGAGCAAGTTTCCTCAAAACGTAGAAGTCGCTTTCTGGTCAGGGTTTCTCAATTATAAGAAAATAAAAAATCTCAGTCTTGCAGATACCTTATTCCAAAGAGTCATAGATCATGCCACTCCCGCCGAACAAAGAATTCTGACTATTAGCAAAACATATCTTCAGGAGATACAAGCAGAAATAGGATACTCCTAAAATTTATGAAATTCAACGAACAACACACCATCGAAAACGCCGTCATAGCTTTCATTCAAAAACTCGGATACGAGTATGTTCCCGCGGAAGAATTTTCTAAACTTCGGCAGTTTGAAAACGAATATATCATCACGCCGCACTTGTTGGCAGCTGTGAAAAAAATAAACGATATCGGGGACGACGAAGCGCAAAGTATCGTACGCGAGGTGAAAAAACTCGACACGAATGAATCGTTTGTCTTGGCGATGCGAAACGGCATCAACTTGAAAGACCCCGCGACGGGCATGTTTCGCGACTATAAAATTGTTGATTTTGACGCGATCGAAAACAACCATTTCGTCGTCACGAACCAATTTTATTTCGAGGGGCTTTCAGAAAACATCCGCACCGACGTTTTGGTGTTTTTGAACGGGCTTCCGGTCTGCGATATCGAGGCAAAAAGTCCGACGGCGTCCAGTTCCGTCAGCTTTGAAAACGCCATCGACCAGATCAAACGCTATGAAAAAGTCGCACCGAAATTATTTTTGTCCAATGCGTTCAATATCGCGACTGACGGATTGAAAACCGTATACGGCGCGACCTATTCTCCGAAACAATATTTTTTGACATGGCGCGAAGATCCTCATGCGCCGGTCAAGCAGTTTGAGGAAGAACTCGATGCCACATTGTTCTTTCTATTGGACAAGGAAAAACTGCTCGACGTCCTTGAAAACTTTATTGTATTCGAGAAGAAAAAAGACGGCATCGTCAAAAAAATCGCTCGCTATCAGCAGCTGTACGCCGCGAATAAAATCGTTGAGCGCATCAAGGATGGTGAGCACAAGAAAGGTCTGATTTGGCACACGCAAGGTTCGGGCAAAACGCTTACGATGTTTTTTACCGCGTGGAAATTGCGCTATCATCCCGATTTGAAAAATCCCAAGGTCTTTATCCTGATCGATCGCATCGATTTGGACGATCAGGTTTACGAAGAGTTCGAGGCGTGGGGCGGACAGAATCTGATCCGTGTCGAATCGCGCAAGGATTTGGAGAAAAAAATAAAAGGAGCCGATCGGGGAATTTTCATTTCAACCATTCAAAAATTCAACGAATTATCCGATATCGAAACCATCGACGGCAACGTCATTGTTTTATCCGACGAAGCTCATCGCGACAACGAAGGCGTGGCAGCAATTAAAATGCGAAACGCTTTCAAGGATGCATTCTTCTTTGGGTTTACCGGAACACCGATCGACAAATTGACGCTCAACACGCATCGCAACTTCGGCGAGGAGGGCGAACGGTACTTGGATTATTATTCCATTCAGCAAGCTATCGATGATGGTGCAACACTTCCGGTGACGTATGAGGCGCGCCTGTCAAAATTTTTCATCGACGGCGATGCCATTGATGCAGGGTTTCAAACGCTTACCTCACAGGTTCACGAACAAGGAAAAGAATATTTGGCAGGCAAATACAGCCGAAAGGAAGCGTTCGTAAAACTCGACGAGCGCATGCAGGCGATCGCGCAGGATATTGTCGAACACTACAAATTGTATGTGCTGCCGAATGGATTCAAGGCACAAATCGTTTGTTATGACCGCGAAGCAACGGCAAGGTACAAAGACTTGCTTGATACATTAGTACCATCCGAATGGTCGGAGGTTGTGTATTCGCCGGGAGATCCCAACAGCGACAGTGACGACTTGAAAAAATACAATACCAACAAGCAAAAGCGCGAACGCGTCATCGAACAATTCAAAAATCCTGAGCACCCACTGAAATTTTTATTGGTCTGCGACATGCTCTTGACCGGCTTTGACGCGCCAGTCGAGCAGGTCATGTATTTGGACAAGCCGCTGCGCGATCACAATTTACTGCAAGCCATTGCACGCACCAATCGCGTGTATCCCAACAAGGGCTGCGGAAAAATCATCGACTATTACGGCGTAACCCGAAATTTATATGATGCTTTAAATTTCGACGAAAGCGTCGTCGATAGTGCGATGATCAGTATCGACCGATTGAAAGAAGAATTTGTAATCGTGATCGGTGATGTCATGGAGCTTTTTGAAGGCGTGAACATTGAAGATCCTTCGATCGAAAATCTGCGAAGATGCTTGAAAATATTTATCGACAATCAGACCAAGCAGCAGTTTTTCAAGGACAAATACAGCCGGCTGAAAATGCTTTTCGAAATCCTTTCGCCTGATCCGTTTTTGATGGAATACTTGCGACGGTTCGAATGGATCACCAGTTTCTATTTGGCGTTCAGCAATGAATTCAAATCCGAGGAGCGCATCGATGCCATCGCGCTTGGCGAATACGGAGAGAAAATCAAAAAGCTGATCCAAGACAAAATAAATTACGAAGGCATCACGAAAAATTTCAGAGAGCTCAACATTCATGATCTGGCGACACTTCAGAAACTCGACAAGATGCCCGACGAGGAAAAAGCCTTGAATCTTGAAAAAATGCTCAAGCGTGAAATTTCCGTCAATATCGACACGCATCCCGCGTTCAAGAAATTCAGCGAGCGGCTGATCAATATCCGCAAGGAATTCGAGAAGCATCAGATCGACCTTGCAGAACGCATCAAACGGTATCAAGAACTAATGAATGACATCAAGACCAAGGCTGATGAGGCAAAAGCCCTTGGGTACACGTTGGACGAATACGGGCTGTACGTCATATCCGAAGAATTTATCAAAAATTTATCCGACACTGATACCATAAAAGAATTCATCAAGGATGCAACCGAGCGGCTTCATAACGTACTCGATAAGGGATGGCAGGATTCGTCCAAGAGAGAAGAGTTTTTGAAAGAAGCCAAGCGAACTCTGCAAGAGTTGATCTTGAAAGATTACAAAGATAAAATCGAAGTTTCCGATTTTCACAAATATCTGAACCGATTGGTCGATGTGATTATGAAAAAATTCTAACTATGCAAAAATCCATTCAACTTCACAAACAACATATCGGCTATACGCTCAAAGTGAGCAAACGAGCGAAACGCATGCGGCTTGCCGTATATTGTGATGGAAGTTGTGTGGTGACGATTCCTCGGCCGCTTCCGGAATCTGCGATCGAGAAATTCCTGATCCAAAAATCAAAATGGGTGCTTGATAAGATTTCATATTTTCGTTCAGCAAAAACAAATGCTTGGAAGATTGGCGATAAAGAAGATTTTTTGAAGCACAAAGATCAAGCATTGCTACTTGCGGAAAAACGTCTCGCATATTTCAACAAATGTTACGGATACGAATGGAATAAGATCACAATCAAGAATCAGAAAACCAGGTGGGGTAGCTGTTCCAGAAAAGGCAATTTGAATTTCAATTACAAGATTGCGCTTCTTCATCCCAAAACGGCGGACTATATTATCGTGCATGAATTGTGCCATCTCGGGCAGTTCAATCACTCGAGAAAATTTTGGAATTTAGTGGCAAAAGCCATGCCTGATTATTTGGAAATCAAAAATGAATTGAAGAAAAGCGGTTCGGTTCTTTAAAACCCCATCCCTCCATTCTCCTTAACCCAATTCTCCCAAACGTCAAAAGCCCTGCTGTCCTCCATAATCCCAAGCGATCGGATCACCGCCATTGCAAAGGCATCTGCTAGATCGTCGTGTCCCTCGATTCCGAACCCGGTCAGCTGGTTGATCAATTCCTCCGCACCATTCCTCGGGAATTTAATAATTCCCGTCTGGATGTAGTGCGATGTCATCGCAAGGCGCGACCGTTTGTGAGAAACAAAGGGGCTAGATTTGCAAAACCGCACGATCTGGCTACCATGGTATCCCTATGGAACTCACCAAAAACCCGACCGCCCAAGAAATCCTTGAACCCCGAGACAGCGAATTTTTCGTTGAGCGTCTGGCACAGATTTTCTTGATGCAAATCGAGCAAGAAAGCCTTGTAAATGTTGGTTCAAATGGAAATGAGACATTCGAGACACGGCTGCCAAAATAGCCGAAAAAGTGTCTCATGTGTCTCATTTGAAACCGACCTGTCCGCGTCCATAATTCGCCGAGCCGAACGCCAAGGAATGCTTGTGGGGCTTGGAGTCGCTAGGTGTTGAACCTGTATGGGGAGCACGCTAGGACACTTGTCCTTAAAATCCTGAAAACACTCTTGTATATCAAGGGTGTTTTTAGGTTCGAACCTCTCGATTTCGGTATGTGATCTTTTTATCCCTTCAATGAGTGCATTTACTGATTTCGTGTTGATAATGTTGAGTTCTTGCTCGTTCCAAGTTAGGTTCGATCTCAATCGGCCAATAAGCTCTCGTTGCTGCTTTTTTGTCCCCTTATCGAAGATATAGCTTGCCTGGTTACTCAGGACCAAGATTTCTTTTGCTCGCTCAAACCAGCTTGAAACGTATTCCTTATTGGCGTGAACGGCTTTCTCTTTCTCAAGCGATAGGATTTCTTCTTTGTAGTCATCATCCGACAATGTGCCGCTGATGAGGAGATCGCGTAGACGTTTCTTTCGAGTCTCTATGTTTTCAATGAACGAATCTTGGCTTTTTATTGCAGCCTGGTTTTGCTCGAGTTCATTGTCGTGCACCTCTTTGAGATATCTGATTGACCACTCGATCAGTGATTTAGGGAGAGGAAGGTTCTCATCAAAAAAGTTTATAAGGTAGCCTTGGATTTTCTTTTCTTCTACGGATTTGCAATTCATGCCTCGCTTTTTTCTTGTGGTGTTGTAGTAAAAACGGTAATGGAGATACTTGGGATTTTCCATTGCCTCTATTTCAGCTTTACACTCGGGACAGCAGTTTCTATTGCGATAACTGAACTTCTTTTTGCAGTCGCAAATGACTTGATCTTTGAAATCGGGTCCTATGGTCTCCCCGATTGGAGATTTTATAAAGCCTGAATATGTCGCGTCATAGACTTGGGTCTTCATCGCTTTTGAAGACCCAAGCATTCTCACGACTCGATCGTGTTCTTCCTCAGTTATTATTCTGGGAAGTGACGGGTGAAGCTCGTAGCGCTCACCATTCTGATAAAAGAATCCGGCGTAGATCGGGTCCTTGAGCATGGTGTAAAGGTAAGACTTTCCAAGTAGCTTACCGCCAAGCTTTTTGTGTTTCGGAGTAGTCAGCTTAAGTTCCTCTGTTGCATACCTCCAAATCTTTCCTCCGGAATATGCACCCGTGAGAAAAAGTTCGAAGCATGCTTTTACGAGAGGGAGTCGGACACGATCTACGGTCCATTTTCTATTTCCTTTCTCTTCAGTTTTGTCGTTGGTGTACCCAATCTTTGCAACTCCATGAGGGAAGCCCATGCGTGCCTTTTTTGCTTGACCACGTTTTACGTTTATAGAAATATCTCGGCTGTATTGGTTAGCAGACCCAAACTCTACTGCAAGAAGAATTGCATTTTCATTCGGAAAGTAGATCTTCTGCGGTGTTATGATTGCTTTGATGATACCTTTCTGCAGGAGATCGATGATCTCTCCGCCCTCGTCCATATTTCTTGCGATGCGATCGAGTTTCCAGCAAACGACTGCATTGTAATGACCTTTCTTAATTGCCGTAACCATTTCTCTGAATGTTGGCCTGTTCCCGTGAGTGAGTGCTGATCGTGATTCCGTAAAAATCTTGTCAGGTGTTTTTAGCCTGTGAAAAGATGCGGTTCTTTCGATCTCTTCAATCTGTGCTGGGATCGAAAGTGCCTGACGATCTTCACCATCCTGAGATTTTCTGCAATATCCGCACGGTTTTACTTTTTTTAATTCGATTTGCTCGTACATAGCGTTCATAAATAAAATAATCTAGTAAATATTCTTTCTTGTACTCAACAGTATGTGGCAACTGTCTTAATAAGCTAGCCAAATACTTGCTTCTCTTGAGAAAGAGGGGAAAAGTTTTTTAGTTTTTACCTTTTAGGCGAACTCGTTCTCCTAGCCTATGAAATATAGACTTCTGGTGAAGGAGCCTTGGTCCGTTGTTTCTCGGAGCCCCCATTAGATTGCACTGTAAGTACCCTGGAATCTTCCCAAGTACCCCTAAGACCTGCCAACGCTGCGATCTATTTACACCAAACGTTGGAGTGAATGGAAGAGAGTCTTCCTCATAAGTTTTTACCTCCTGAGACGAACCCGCCCTCCTGCTATGATTTAATGGCATCCAGAAGGGGCTCATAGCTTCGCCTACCCAATCTTCCAGCGGAGTTTTCTCTCTTACTAAGGGAGCAGCAGAGAGAGTTGGTGGCAATATGGTTTAAGGCAAACTCTCATAAAATACAACCCGATCTTGATGAAAGTGCAAGGAATAAAGATGTTGAACAACAATCAGAATTGTTTTTTAATGAACTCTCACATACAGATGAATTAAAGGAAATCGCTCAAAATCCCTTACTGCTCTCGTTGCTGATTTCTTTTAAGATCTCAAATGTAAGTTTGCCGCGTGGTAGATTTGAAGCTTATGGAGCACTAACAGATCATTTGATTGCTATCCATCCACAGAAACGTAATCTGGCAGCAGATATATCTACTCAGTCAGAGTTTTCTGAAGCTGATACGAAAAAAGTACTGGCTCGTCTTGCAACTTTCTTGCATCTAAATCATTCAGAAGGTTTGATTCGTGAGGATGAAGCACTCAGGATTATAGTAGATTTTTTAACGGATAAAAATAAGGACTTTGGAATGGAAAAATATGCCGCTACTGAAATTGGTAAGGATATATTGTCTCGAGCAGAAGGAAGTCTTGGAATCATTGTTAAAAAATCTCAAGACGAAATAGGTTTTTACCACAGAACCATTCAAGAGTATTTAGCTTCTTTCGACATCTCGAGACTCCAAATAAATGAACAGATCGCTATAGTATCAGAGCACTGCACAGATCCATTATGGAGAGAGGTTGTCTTGGGGTTACTTAAGATAACAAACAGGCCAAGTGATGTTAAGCAGTTGGTTGATGCGATTCGTTTTAAAAAGATTGATTATCTTGAACAAGTTATAGTCACAAGTCTGTTGTCAGAGGTGGCTTTCGGTGACTTTAATTGTCCTGCAGCCCTTGCAAAAGAGTTGGCGGTAAAATCGTTTGAGCAAATAAACCTTGGAACTCGAATGGATACAAGAGAGCAATTATTAAGATTTGCTCTAGGTGGACTTAGATCTACTGCAACAAAAGATCTTGTAAAGGAGAAAATAACTGAATGGTTTCCGGATCGTCTAGGATGGGGTATGAGCTGGGTTTTGGAATCAATGTCTGAATGGAATGGCGGAGATGATCTTTTGGAAACATTGTTTAAAGTTTTAAACGCAGAAAGCTATGGTGTTAAAATCTCAGCGGTTACTTTGTTGTCAAAGATTTGGAATGGGGATAATAAAGTTGCAGATCGTTTGGTATCGTTGGCCAATACTACAGAAGATCCTTATATCATTGCTACCGTTATAGAGGGGCTTGGTTTAGGGTGGAGTGATAACAAGGACCTCCTAGCCCTTATTGAAAAATATAAAGATTCTCTGATGCCCGCGCTAACAATTTCCGTAATTGGTGCGCGGATAGTGCTAGGAACTAATGATGAAAATGATTTAAATAAACTTCTTAAACTTGCAGGTAGAGGTTTTAGCCTTCATTCACATCGAGAGCAAATCATTACTAGTCTAAAAAAAGGATGGCCTAAATCAGAAAAGGTTAAAAAAATACTTTTATCTGCTTTGGAAAGTAGATATGGAGGTCAAAGAAATAGCGTTGAACCAGAAGTCGCCTTGCCTCTCTTGTTGAGTGGTTACTCTGATGATAAAGATGTGGTGGATTACTGCGTCAAAGAAATTGAAAATGAAGAATATCCTTTTTTATCACTTCGTCATGACGGTTTTCGATTATTAGGTGAAAACTTTAAAGGTAATCTAAGACTTATAGAAGTTTTAGATAACTGGGTTGTTAAGAGTAAAAACTTCAATGAGATGGAAGTCTCGCAGGCTGCAACTGTGGGTAAGACTGCCACATTCAAAGCTAGATTACTTACTGATTTAAAAGGAAGTGTGCCTTTCTGGGCAGCTGATAGTCTTTTAAAAACATGGGACATGGAAGACCCTGAAATAGCCTCTGCCTTGCTGGGAATCGTAAAGGGACCAGCCGATAGAGCTTCTAGTCTGGGTCATGTAATGCCTAAAATATTAAGCGATAAAAACGAGTGTCGTCAAAGACTAATAGAAATATTGAAAGACCCTTTATGTGATAGGTATAATTTTGTTATTCAGGGATTGATTGAATTAGGAATTAAAAATGATACAGAGGTAGTTGATATCGCCATTCCCATAATAAAAAAGTTTCCAAAGAAACATTCTGTTCATGGTTTATGGTCACATGTAATAAAAAGTTATAGCTTCGATGTGAGAGTTAGAAAGTTGGCAATTGATTCAATCGGTCAACACGATTGTCCTTACCATGCGATTGCTTCAGCATTTGGTGATGATCCAGAAATAAGAGCCCTTGTTCTAAAGTTAACGGCCCCACTGCCCACCTCGCTTAGGCAGATTATTGCAAGGCATTTATCTGAGTCGGAAGTCGATGAGGATTTTATCCTGTCAGTATTTTCTCATTACGACGAGGAAAAGGATGGAAATGTTAAGGTCCAAGCATCCATTGGTTACCACACTCACCTGAAGAATAGTGGTCGTGATACGTCCGACGATATAAATAAACTAACTGAATTAATGAAAAGTTACGGACCTGACTATGATGAAAGAAGGTTCGCAGCTTTCGCTGGTCTAAATATTTTAGGGAGACTTGATATTATGCGAGACATGGAAGAAGATCTGGGTCGGCCAAAAAGCAAGGTGGCAATTAACAGTGTCGAAGGTTTTAGACTAAACGTCCCCCATGTTCAATTACTTTTGAAACACTGGAAACAGTTGAAGGATTTCTTTGGTGGTGATTTTTGGAAAAGACTCTTCAGTCATGGTTCTAGTATGTATGTTTGGAATCATCTGGCTCAATTCGGTGATGATTATCCTGAATCAAAACAAGAAATATTAGATTTCTTCAATAGTACTTCAAAGAAAATAGGTGCGGAGGGTCTTCGTTTTTTGAGTAGGGTTCAACCAAAAACCAGTAATCTTTTAGAGCAGTGTCTCAGAACTATTGGATTAAATGAGAGTTCTCCTACGGAACGTTTTACTCCTGACCCCGACGGCTTTGTCTCATATAAAGATGAGCTTGCTGCTATTGAAATAATAGGAGAGCATTTCGGAGGTGATGAGGATGTTTTAAAAAGAATTAATACAGAAAAAAAATAGGGTTCATCATCCGGACAAATTAATTATGGTTTTATCCGAGGGATGGCCCCAGGGTAAGGAATTAGATCTTCTATTAAAGGATTTAATTTCTTCAAAAAGAGGATCCAGTGAAGCGCTTGCAATCAGGTATTACTGTCAAAAATCAAGTTCCACCCGAATGTGTTTTATACTTTTTGATTTAATTCGTAAGTGGTCATCTACTCCAGAATACAGAAGATGTGATGAGATTCTTGGGCCCCTTTTAAAAAGATTACAAAAAGATGCGGGGGTAATTAAAAGGTTGATGTATTATCTGAATGTAAATAAGAAGATTTCACAAAAAATAAGTATTTCGAAATTAATTTACAAATCAAGTGGATTAACTCCTGAGTTAAAAAAATGGGCAGAAAAAGAACTCAAGGCTCAGTTAGCGAGTAAGGGATTTGATGTTGGTTACGATATTACAACGGGAGACTTCGTTTCCGTTCCCGAGACCCTTTATGAGATTTTGTCATAGTCGATCTTAAAAATCTCTAGAAGCTCAGAAAGATGCTTCGCTTCACAAACAAAAACCACCTCGGTCCATGTTGTTATGGTTTCAGTTAGGGGGATTTTTCGTTCAGCAACTTTATGTAGTAGTGAAAATGCGATATTTGGTTTTGGGTGATAGTTAGGACTAATAGAGAGTCCAATCGCAGAAAGATCTTTTAATAGTAAGGCAGGTTTTGTCTTCATATGCTTAACTACTTTTTCTGATTTCGATTCACTGCAAATGACAATGATCGCACGGGTATTCTGTGAGAAGCTGAACCATTCATCAGTCCTTGGTGAGATTGCCTTTTCAAGCGTCGCAAGTTGTTTGGTGACGATTGGGCTCTTTTCAAATACGAGCTCCGCAAGAGGTGTTTTCACAGTAAGCCCATCAATCACCACTTTCTGTAGTAAAGGATTTACGCCTTCCAATCTTTGTCCCAAACGTGAAAGAGACATGATAATAGTTGTCAGCTTCACGCCTTTCTTTGTTTTCGCTTCCACTTTTTTGTGAATCAACCGTGCATAACTGGACAGGTTAAGGATACCTCGTGAGAGGGAGGCGATGGCCTCGTGGTCTTTCTTGATGAGATCTTCAACAACAGTGCCCACTTTTATCATGTTAT
>Ga0316217_10002375_pt1 | contig 22732 bp, 17 predicted proteins | sample 1anoAmetaG_FD_203633 | JGI IMG/M metagenome (GOLD analysis project Ga0316217, IMG submission 203633) | Freshwater microbial communities from Trout Bog Lake, Wisconsin, USA - 1anoA | ecosystem: Environmental > Aquatic > Freshwater > Lake > Hypolimnion/Profundal zone | place: USA: Wisconsin...
TGCGGTGTCCACATTGTAAAAGTTCGATTTTGCCTCCACTCGTTTAGAATGTAGTCTTTGATTTTACCCCAAATTGCATTAGTTATTCCGCTTATTTTTGCATATTCTGATTTTGAAAGATTTTTTGCGACTTTTCTGCTCCAAACAAGAATCCTGTAGTTGAAATAAGAATGAATGTTTCCTCTGTACTAGTAATGAATGTTGGTCTTAGGATGGTCAGTATTTAAAGAGGCTAACCCAAACTGTGTAGTCAAGTTATTGAAAAGCGTCTAAGGAAATTTCTAAGAAAGCTCATAAATAAAGGGAAGTAAGCTTTAGTATCCGGAATGTTTGGCATAAACTCTTACGCCTCCGCCAATATCATTGATTGAGTAGAATCTTCCTTGTTGAGATTCACTATCGCCTTTGGTAAAATAGCCTAAAACCTTCAACAATGAAATAGGTTGCTAAAGTGAAGAAAGGTCGTCGGCATCTCCAATGGCCTTGACTAAATCATGGTACTAAACTGTGGCCTTGAACAGCCAAGCAAGTTTAGAAATGCAGGTATCTACAGTTTGGTTGGGGTAGTTGTAAAAGTAGTCAGGAGTGAAGCTCTATTCGTAGACTGAAGATATTTCATGCTTGGGAGAAGTGGCTTTCCATTTCATATTGAGCATCTTATAGAGCGTGGGATGCAGTTTTTTAGTTTACCTGTAATTCATCTCCTCTTCGATGTGATTCACTTCAGAAAGCAGCATTTGGTTGATTAGTCCGTTTAGCACTGCTTTAACTCTTATCGAAAGTAGTTTCAGCCTCTTGCCTTCTCTCTTCGCTGTCTCACTGTAGAACTCAAATAGCTCAATATGCTCAGGAATGGGTAGAAATTGGAACAATCCTTACTCATAAAACAGCCTGTTTTCAAGTAGATTGACCATGTGCTAGAATAAAAAAAGTGCTGTCTGCTTATACTAAACTCGCAGAAGCTCAATAATAAGAAAAGAGTGTCTAAGGTCGATTTAGTATTTTGCGTGCTTCGTTCCGAAGTGTGCAAGATCACAGAGACCAATATGGTTCTGAGGACCTTCTTTACAAATCATGCTAATTGTGTGTGAGAGCATTTCCTGAGCAAATTAGAGATGAGTGGGACTGATGTTGTTCTTTTTCAGCCAAGATAAGAGTCTTTGTTATGAAAGTTAGCTAATTTTAGGTAAAGTAGCATTCCAGTGTTCCAATAAGTTGCCATCTTTTCTTTAAACTACCAATAAATCGCAATCTTGTGAAATTACAAGCTTTTAGCTTCCATTTTATTTTAATTCAATGGGCACATATTGAAAATTTTTGCTCAACTTAAGCTAAAATTATGACGAAAATTGAATATTTTGACTAATTACTATTTTTTCTCCTGCCGAAAATCCATAAATACCCAAGCTATCGTTTTACGAGAGCACAGTGATATCAATCTGCGGACTGAGATACTTGATTACCAGCTGATGCTAATTGAAATAATGCTTGGTTGAGAATTAGGCTTCAAGTAGATCTGGAAACTCGATGGTGAATGGTAATTCTGAATGCGAGAATATGAGGTGAGGACTATCGAGATGGTAGTTCTTCCAAAGCTTCAACGGAAAGTGGAGAGAACTTATAAGAGTGCAAAGGCAAATGCCTAAGATTAGCTTATTAAAGTGTGATCTATTCATCTATTATAAAGTAGATAGAGAATCTAATAGTCATTTCAAAGAAAAAAGAGAAGCATCTTTGCTGTATTTTGGATAATTTAGTGAGGATTTTTGCAAAAGTATCTCAGAGTTATCATCCTTCTTAGTAATGGATGGATACGAGTTTTTAATGCAGGGTTTAACTAACTGTTAAAATCATTTAATGATCAGAAAAAGCTTCTTTCCAATACCTTTTCTCTTTCACTTTTTATCTTAGAGCCTAGAATCAAATTGTCGAAGGATCTTTTCTTGAGTAATAGTTGGGTTTTCTAACTAAGAGCTAAATTACATCTGCTTAGAGAGTGTCAACATTGTTAAATACTTCAAAAACTATTTGGCTAAAGCCATTCCACGAAATGTAGAAAGCGACCGAAATGCAAGTAGCGTAGAAGAAGTTGATACGTGGGGGGCTGCGGAGTGGCATAGCTTTAAGATGGCCCCACCTATTGAAACTCTTTGGGTAACTATGTAGATGCCTTGTCATTGTTTTGTGAAATAATTAAACATAGTCAAATAGATGACAAGTTTTAGATAGATACATAAAAGCGAACTTTTAGACAAAACATGAAAAGAAATTAAGAATTGTTATATGTAAAGTCAATAGATGAAGAGTATTGGAGTTGGAATTCAAGGGTTTAATACAAAGATTGATTCAAATGGAGGCCAAACCGACCAATACCCCTCCCTCCCTTGGAGCCCCAAAAAAATCAAAATCTTTCTTCTCGTCTGTGACATGCAAAATGCATGTCACAGAGCTCCGATCGAGCAAAAAATTGTCATTTTTGAGAAAAATATTTTTTACCTTTTTACATTTTCCTCATTCTCCCATCCCTCTCTCATATTTGTTTGTATTACACTACTTCTCTTTTTGATTTTACATTATTAAAATTTCTCTTCTTGATAATTATAGTTAAATCTTAACAGCTTTTTTATGAAACTTCAGATCATCAATCGTCTTTCTCTTCATTCCCAAAATAATTTAGACTAAATGATCACAGTCAGACGTGATCCTCAACCTAGTGTCAGTACATCAATCACATAATATGCTGAGGAGACCTTTTAGCCCAATTATTATAGCATAGCAGGCCATGAAGAGGTGGACTTTAAACAGAAAGTTCTACAGCACTCTAGTTTCGCTGGCAGCCAGTAGTAGTATAAGTCTTTCTTTAATAACTTCGATAGATCATGCACTATCAAGTACGAACAAAAAGATAAAATATAGCCCAACCATAGGAGGAAACTGTAAAATTAGTTGAGATTGATTCTCATTGACAAATAAAACCTCAAAAGATCTACTCACAAAGACCAGATAGTCAAATACTCGAAACAAAAAGACCAAAAAGTTACCTCGCCCCTGTAGTCTAAAAACTTTTACTTGGGTCAAAACAGGCACAAAGACAAAATTCGCAAAATAAGCAGCCTCATCTGCATTAAAACTGAGTAGCCAGAGCTGAGCCGAAAACCAGGATTCATCTTAAAGAAAAACAGCTCATTGATAAAAAGAGAGTCAACCTAGCAAGTAACATTCTTTGAAGACGCAATAAGCAATAAAGAAAACGTGAATTCGAATCACTAGCCTATCTCAAAGCAAGGCGGATCGAATGTAGACAGGCAAATCTCACAGTCAAAAGATCGTATAGCTCAGATCCGGAAATAGCTGAACTAGATCTATGAGATGCGCAGATAGCCCAACAGCTTCAAGTTGAAGCTATTTTGACTGATTTGTTTTTGTTTTTTGTTTGTTTTTGTTTGTTTTTGTTTGTTTTTGTTAGTTTTTTGTTAGTTTTTAGAAAAGACTCAAAATACCCACTAAAATACTCCAGATAATGATCAACAATCAGCAAGTAATATTAGAGGAAATCACTAAGGTTCAGCTGTTTCTGTCACGCACAACATTACGAGCACGAAGCATTAGTAAAAAGTTTAGAGAACCAACGAATTATTCCCAAAAAGCCGTCACAGCTTTCTTTCCATTGAAGACATTCTCCAAAGGGTCTTACTTCAAGCTTTTGCGTATAAATTTGAGGAACTCTTTTTAGTTGAAGAACTTAAGATCATTCGTCTGCAACTACAGATAATCCTAGAGCACAGTTATGATGCTACAATTAAGTTTGTAAAAGTATTTCCTCAAGGCTGATTAGTTCACTAATCTCTGCTGCTAAAGACCGCTTGAAATGAACAGTTAGCGCAAAGGTTTTAAGTGTTTTTTGGGCTTGACTTCTCTCAACCTAACCACTTATACTGATCCTTTGCTGAACAGTTTTAGAAAAAGAGGATTTGTTCCTCCTAGAAGCACGTTTCCTTACACCTATTGAAGCCTACTTAAATGAGAGTCATAAACAGTTACATATGGATACATCTCGCCACCGTATTCAATTGGATTCATCAAGCTCACAGCTCCTAAAACTGCTTGACTTGCATGATAGGGACTTTCTGCCATGATCAAAACTGCTTTATTGAGCATAGCAGATTACCATAAACTCCACAATTATTGCTACATTCCCCCGAAAATTTCAGCTAGTCGCACCTATTGAAACTTCCCTAGCTGTAGCAATGATTATAAAGCCACGATTTCTTAGAGAGAAGTCAATTTGTCTCTACGAGCTGAGCTGGGGAAATTTTCAGCTTTAAGAAAGCCCTTCCCATTATTGAAGAGATAGTTAGGAGTGGTTGTCGGCATTTTGTAATCCAGAACTTGTAACTAAAACTTACTGAGGGGCTCGGGTTAGGGCCACTCTTTTGTTTGAGTGATGACCTTTCTCAGTTGTTATTCAAGTTCCTGTTCGGGAAGGCTGAAAAGTTTGTAGACCAAGAACTCTGCAAGTTTTTCAAAGAAGATCAAGAAAGGCAATTTGGTGAGAACAACAAACGATTTCTGCGCATATCCTCGTTTATTTTTGTTATCTTTCTTTTGCTTGAAGCATACGAAAGCAAACTCATCGAGTGAGGTTCTACATGTTTTCGATCATACCTGAATACGTATTTGTAGAGCGTTTATTGCTATGAGCAAGAGTTGCTGTCTGGAAAAGCCAGCATTGATATCTCTTTTTCACGGGCTGCTGACAACCTTTCCGGCACAGACAACTGCACTTTTTGACCTTGATTAGAAACCAAGTACCTTAGTCCAGATCGAAAGTGACGACCACAACTGCCTAGATCCAAGGGTTGTAGTTCTGTTCTTTTGCCTTCATTTCTGTTCTAATAAATTACTTTATATCAACTCAATAATTTACGCCTTTACTAAACCTCCGTTATTTGAGCTTTCGGCCTACAAAAAGCACTAAAAAAACGGGAATAGATTGTCTAGCACATAAGTTTAAGCTAGCTCAATGAAAACAATTGAAATAGCATTTATATCATTGCTTTTGTTACTGACCCTGCCTTAGAATCAACGTATAAACCATTACAATTTGCCTGAATAGTAGCGTAAGATGTAGACAATCCCTTTCTATTTGTGCTAGCATGCTGAGTATATTCCCTCAGCGTATCCTCTCATTTTGTTGCCTTCGACGATCCAAAACAAACCTTGGGTCTCCAAGAAGTGAGGTAGGCCAGCTATGCTTTGGATGGAGCGGGGCACCGATTAAAGGTAGAGTTAGAGGTAAGAGATCTATTTAGATCCGTTTTCTGAGGTATGAATGGTAGTTGTCAGAAAGATACGGTCGTAGCTTACGCTAAATATCTTGTTGCTGCTGAAAGCAACACACATCACACAGCTTTTATGCTTTTTAAGCTACATTTATGACACCCTGTTTTGGGCGATTATCGAAAGCACTAAAATCGACCCTCCATATGTTCCCAATGCAATCTGTCCCCCAGTATTGTTAAGTGCATAACAGTTAATGTTGCGCCACTGGGCAGAAGATAGTTCAAGTTGCCCTTTGGCAGTGTTCCATAGGCAAATCGTGTTGTTGCTGGCGTAGAAGAGATGACTCGAATCATTTGAAAGCACGAAATTGGTAACTCCCCTAGGAATGCCAAGTATCTTAGAAATGGTGTTTCCTGTTTTGGTGTCAAATAGAAAAACTGCGTTGTCTGTGAACGAAGCAAGGAAGAAACGCTAGCAGCTCGACAATCTGGCCATCCTTGGGTACGCACTCCTGCGGATGACTACCAAAATATCCTCAAACACCAGATCTATGACTAGAATGTTTTAGCTGGTTGTGATGACTGCATATGAAAGCCTCTCTCCGATTGCTACTTCCTTTACGCTGTACCTGATTTCCATAGCCCCCAGGAGATGCTTCATCGCCAGCGCTTTGGATTCACTTTGTCCAGACATTATATATTTATATGAACAATAGTTTACCTGCCCTCTAGGAGCTTGACGATGACCTGCTCATGGACTACCTGCAGAACTTCCTAGACATCAACACCTTCAAAAATATCGCAAATGGCAAAGAGTTGCTCTCAGCGATTAGGGACAACCCTGATCACCCGAAAATAAAGACTATAGTTAGGAAAGTGTTGGCATTGTTTCAAACTGACGCGCCTGGGGCCAAGGTCTGCACTTTGCAGTTTTTGAAAGAGGCAATGGAAACAAATAGTTGGGAAGTGGTTGAGGCGGTTTAAAAAACTTTACTTCCTAAAGTTGCATAAGTCATAGAGTACCGGCCTCACATAAGAAGCCTTCAAAGAGGCAGCAGCTACTTCATCACTTCTTTTGACAAAGATGAGCCAGACTAAGAAATTTCAAACTTGATAAAGCTTTCAAGTACTTTTTTTAGGATGATTCACGAATGTATTTATGTATGGGGCGCTCTCTATTTTCCTAATTCTAGCTTCGATCGAATGAGAATAAAGTTGATGAAAAGATTTGATTTTCCCAGGTTTCCTGAAGAATTCAAATTTTATACCGACAAAAAGATTGAAAACTTCAAACAGAACTGCCAAGATGCCATCAATAAGATGACACAATACAATGAGGAAGTCATCAGTAGAAGCAGTGTCTAAAAAAAGAGAGAAACTTCCCTTAAAACCAGTAGAACTGATTCAAATCTCATCAGCAAACATTCGAGAAGCCAATCAACTCAACAGCTTAATTAGCCCAAGGCAAACGCAAAGAACAAGAAAAGATAGGAATAGTAGCTCAATATGAAAAAAATACGAGCGAAAGACAAGAAAAAAGAAAATTAAAAAAAGAGGGAAGTTTAGAAAAAATAGCCTGAAGCTAGTTTGAGCAATTCAAGCTTATTGAGAAAAAAGAATAGCTTTAATGAAGCCCTTTTAGATACACAGTTATAGCATGAGTCTAAGTCGAATTCAGAACAAGATTCCAAATCAAAGTCTTCGAAACCTAAGATCAAAGAGTAAAAGACGAAATAAAATCGATTTAAGACCATATCAGAACAGTAAGATAGTGAAGGAGGAAGGTATTCGATGAAGTAATCGATAGTATAATCATCCTAGCAATTCAGCGATTTAAATTATATCTATGAGGATAGGGCGAATCAATCGCCTAGGAGTCAATTGAAGAACTAAAGAGACAAAATAGCCTTAAAAAAGTATATTTCGTAATAAATTACAAAGTAAATCCCAAAGAATCAATCTTCACTTAATTAAAATAAGTTGAGTCAAATAAATCAGTAACCCTAAAAAAAGCAACCAAAGTCGATTCCTCCAAAAGATACTAATAAAAACAAAAAACTACTGTTAGAACGCTAGAAAGCAACCAAATAAAAAGACCTTTCTCAGAAATAAACACAAAAAGAAAAGCAAACTTTATCAAACCAAAAGGATTTGTAGAAAAAAACTAAAGTTAATAACGGTAAACAAGGAAAAACCAACATCGCAATTGTACCTAAATTGCCTTTGCCTGTCTAAAGTAAAGGTCACTAAGATAAAAGAAAAAGGAGAGACTAGTCTGCTCGCAAAAAGTTTGTCACTTCGGAGTAATAAAACTCTCATAAATAGACTTAGCACTAAAATGTTGAGAAATAATCTTAGGACTAGCCGAGCTAGATTGTTTTGAAGGTTCAATCTCCACCCAAGGAAAAGGTGGTGACACATAAAACAAATGTTAAATAAAATGCCGAGAAAATCCCAAAAAATTAAAATAGCAAACAACAACATAATCACTATCGATCGGCTTAAAATACAGTATAAGAAAAACAAACAAAGAAGAATGAGCAGCAAGTGGTACAAAAACCTATTAAAATGGCAAAGCCACAAAAGATAAAGGGAACTGGGTCAGGAAAGACGGTATTTTAAGGAAAGGAATATAGTATAATAGAGACCATAAGTTAATCAAAACCTGTCTAGAAAGTCCTAGAAAATCAAATAAATACAAAGAACAAGCCTATTTCCCCCAAAAAAGTTGAAGCTACTGCCAAAGAAAGTGTCAATTCTAAAGACATTTACAAAATAGCTGAGTTGATTGAAGATAATGATTTGATTACAATAGAGCTCAAGAAAAATACTCCAGAAAGCAAAGTTCAGAAAAACAAAGTGAACCAAATAGATTCAGATCAAAGCAAACAGTCTTCCAAAGAACAGACTATTGAAGGAAATAAAAAAAGATAAATACCAGTTATTGTGTAGAAAAAAAGACAGATTCTCGAAAAAGAAGTGAAATAAAATGATTTAAGACAGGAAAAATAAGAGTATAGCACCAAGCATTATGTAGAAATCAACAGAATTAATGAAGCTCACTACTAAAAAACTTAGAATCCAGCTACAATCAATAGCATATAAACCATCTAGTAAAATCTTACTCAAACAGTCCCCGATTCAGGCCGCATTAGTGTCTATTCCCCCAGAAAACAAGAACTCAATGAACTACCCAAAAAGAACTTGTAGAACCCAATCTACTCCTATCGCCAAACCTTAAGATAGACCCAATAAACTTCAGTTAAGTATCCAAATCAAGATAGATAAAAAAGCTACTCAAGGAGCAGACTGAGAAAGCAACAATAAGTTAATCTAGCCATACATCCCCATGATTAAAGCCTTTCAGAACTCCAAGCTAGAAGCCGATACGATAGTGTAAGTTAAGTGAAGGATATGGTGAGGAATCAGATAACTTAGGAGTTTGAACAATTCAAAAGCGCTCTACTTTAGCAGCAGCAAGAAAATATACATCAAAGTATTCAGCTTTATGCTGACAAATTCAAGACTTAGGCCAGAAATGTTGAAACTGCAGTAGATTTTGGCATTCAAACGAAAATTAGGCAGAAACAGAAAAGCAGGGCAATCAGCAAAAGAAGATACAAAATGTTTGATTAGAGTGTTGAAGCAAAAGATCAAAAAAATAGTTTGAATTCCTAAAATATCAGTGTTGGTCAAGTAAACGTTATTAATACCCATGAAATCTAGACAGCTAAACATTTCAATTAATCTCAGTAGCCCAAAGGCCTAAAAAGCAGGGGTAACAGTAAAAATCGAACAAACAGCAGCGCTGCAGAATATTAACCGAATACTTTGTTATATGCACTTCTTCGCAAAAGATCACTGGTCCAATGACAAAAGATGACTAATTTGAACTTGAATATGATTTTTATCATTTAAAAAACGAAATTTGAGGAAAACATTTATAACATTTAATGAACTTCTTTTTAAAGGGAGATTTTAAAATCCAGGAAAGTTGGCAGCAAAAGCCACCCTCAAGAGCATCGAATTCCAGAGACAAGTCGAGGGAGAAAGATAAAAATAACTCACTTGTCAACGCAGGCAAGAACATTTTGGCCTAGCCCTCCACAGATCTTCTTGACGATTAAATCTCCAAAAAGATTCTCAGAGACTTTGCTGCAGAAATACCCTCCGTGAAAACTGAAAAAAAGAGCTAAAAGAAAGAAGACTCATTGGCAAAGCTGCCTCCCAAGCAAAAGGGGCCACCAATGCCCCAATCCGACAATGACCTGCTTACTTCGATGGCTGCAAGACTGCAAGTCGTTGAGAAAACTTGCAAAAACCAAAGATAGGAGATAAGGGTACTGAGTGATTTATTTAGTAAAAATCGCAAGAGTTGTAGAAACTCAAAAATGAAAATACTTTTCTGAAAGGGTTCAGAGAAGACGCAAACAAATAGTATGAAAAGATGAAGACCCTGGAGGCCTAAAACGGGGAACTGAAGAAAAAAGTGGAGGAGATGTAGACCTATCTCAAGAAATATGGGCTGAAATGGGTGGGGAACAAGATTGAAGGCAAAATGGAACATGAGCAGATGAAAAAAGACATCAAGAAGGGCAATTACAACTACCGCCTGCCCAGCGAAATTGACATCAATACCATCATTCGCAGAGTCTAAGAGCTCAATTCTAGGCTGCACTCTGAAGGAATGGGCACTGAAGTCTTCCAGGAAAACGGGGTTCACAAGTTCAGGAAGGCAGATCCTTTGCCCATTGGCTTTTTTGCTAACGGAATCGCTATCAAAGGGTTCAAGTTCTTAACTTACAAATCCAAGTAGTCTCTGCAAATCCTAGGCGATTTCATAGACGGCTATTTCCCCTACATCCTCAAAGAAAAGTACCCAAATGGGGTGTTTTTAAGAGTGGTGGACAAGGTAGCTGAGAAGTACAACAATGAGAGCTCTTCATAGGCGATAAGCACCTTTGAATCTAATGAAAGCAAGGATTTCAAGCCACCTTCTAAAGAGTAGTTTTTGAATAAGTTGCCAAAGCAGGTAATAAAGAACGGGAAGGTGATAAACATTCGAGGGGAAATCGAGAAGCGGCTGAATGGATAGACCGAAAAATAAATCAAATAGTAGGTCTAGGAGTAAGACAGCTAGGTGTTCGAAAAGATGTAGGGCCTGAAAGTGTTCAAAACTGAGACCAATGAGAACTTCAAGTAAAACAGCACCAACGAGCTGTAGTTCTGCACCATCAAGATCCGAAACGAGCAGGGCGAAGTGTTCATCCTTCGGCTAGAAAAGGAGAGCAAGGTCAGGTAGATCTACAGTTGGATGAACAAGGTCACGAGGGCACCCTACAAACTTATGAGCAACTTCCCCAGGAGGACATACGAACTCGACGAAACTGCAACCCTGGACGAACTGGGCTTCTGCCCTAACGCCATGCTCCACATCCAGAACTCACCCAAGTGATATTCTCAGTTTCGGATCTTGTCCAAGTAGTAGTATTAGTAGTCTTAGCTCTGCTGAGGTAGATAGAGTGTTGGTTTGGCAGTGATAGAGTGTTGGTTTGGCAGTGATAGAGTGTTGGTTTGGCAGTGATAGAGTGGTGTTGTAGTTTAGAATGTATGTTTGTTGGTTCGCATGATCAGATGGTGATTCTGTGGTGACCGTTGTGGGCGACGATGGTCTTGCGGTATGCCGTCTTTACTACCTTACTCCATTCTTACTGCGCTTCACCTTCATCTCCTCCCCGATGCTGTGCACGTAGCTGTAGATTCCGTAGGAGAGCCCGCCCGATAGACCCAGGCGTCGGAAGCCGGGCTGGATGCGTATGACTGGGAATTTGAGGAAGGCCAGGAAGAAGAATGCTCCGGAGGCTAGCGCCAAACGGCTGAATCTTTCAGATTGACTGCATAGGTGGATGGATACTGTTCTGCCTCGTAGACCATTCTGAGATGGCGCAGCCTGGTGTAGGGTGAACGTTTGAGTTTCTGGGCGATCTGAGTGGGAGCCAGAGTACGTCGAGCCATTATTAGTCAGTCCAGGCGGTCTAGTTGAAGCCGAAGAATTATTTCCTCATGGGTACGATAATATTATTAGTTGATTTATCAAGTCAGCAGCCACAACAGCAGTGAGGCAGCCACAACAGCAGTGAGGCAGTCAACAATAGCAGTGAGACAGCCAACCCTGGTTGAGGTGAGAGAAGTGAGGATAGCACAAAAATGATGCGGATGGTTTGATCTGGCCTAAATTAAGTCATTGGGCAAAATAAACCATTTGGTAAACATGCATTGAATTTGGATAAAACATTATCATCTTGATTCCTATATCAATTAACTAGTCTGTTGATATTTGCTAATTGTTATTCTGAGTTTAGCCACCCAACTTAGCAACTCTCAATTTACCACTTACCTTATTCTCACATCACCTAACTTACTTAACCCACGCATATCACTCACTACTCTATCGCATCACTCACACTTCAGCTTGAAGTCGAACTCGCTCATGGCAATCCCGAAGGCCTGGTACAAACTCAGCGGGTGTCTGAACTCCAGCGCAAATGTATTCTCGTCGATCTTGCCGAACACGATGGCGTTGGGCGCCTTATCCTCCTACTCCAAATCAAACGTCTCCTCGCACAGGATGAAGTTTTTTATAGAGGCCTGCTTCACCCTGCCCCCGAAGTTCAGAGCGTATGATTTGAGTCTGTCGTTCCAGCGGGGCTGCTTGTTCCTGAGGCGGACCACGTTGTCCTTGAGGTCAGTGAGGGACTAATCGCCTGCGAACTTGAATTTGTCGTAGTCTTAGACGGTAGTGGCTTTGGGGATGACTGCCTTGAACTTGCGCGGACCCTTCATGCCCAGGAAGTTGCTCTAGTACTCGATGTAGGCCATGCTGGCTCTCAACTTGGAGGGGTCTTCTTGGGCAGAGGGCTGTATGCCGTGGTCGTAGAGCTGGTAGATGGAACCGGCTGCATTACCTCTGAGTTTGCCCAGGTACGCGGGGTTGTTCTTGTCCATCTCCTTGGTGAGGCTGATGTAGTAGTTGCAGCCGATGCAGCCGCGCTGGTTTTCGCAGAAGAAGATGGGCCGCTGGTCCTACCCGATGGCCTGGTAGTACTCGCTGAACCCACTCTGGTACCGCTTGAAGTACACGAATGAATGTTTGTTGGCCCCCAGCGGCGTGTACACTGCCTTCTTCCTCTCCTCCCTGCTCCCGCTCGTATTGTTGATCAGCACGTGCATGAGCAGGTAGTCGTCGGTGGGCGAGGGGGTCTTCTTGCTGACCATGGCCTTCATCTTCTCGGCCTACAGCCTGGCCTGGGCCTGCTCTTTGGCCTACTACTCCTCCTGCTCTCTTCTTCCAGTGTTCGTAGACATGTCTAGCTCTTCCTCTTCCAGCTGCTCGCCCTCCTCGAAGATCGATGATTACGGCCTCTTCTACTCCTTCTGCCCCTTCTACTACACCTCCCCCTTTTATTCGTCCGAGTCGTATTTCTTCACCTACCGCTTGCCTCTTTCTCTCTTGCGCTGCTTGCGACCCGACTACTTGTTGCTGATGACGGATTCGGACTGCTGGAGGACTGGTTCGGAGAGGGTGCTTTGTTCGTCTTCGAACTCGATGAAGGGTTGGTGGTTGTGGTTGTGGTGGGTGAGTATGTTCTGCTGGAGCTGGTGGGGGTCGAAGAGGTCTTCCTGCTTCTCTTCGATTTTGGTCTTGGGCGGGTCCTGGTCCATGACCCCGATGACGTTCTCGTTGTCGTCGTTCTCGAGGAACTGCTTGCGTTCCGCACGGTCTAGGTTAGTAGGTGGTACTTCTGCGGGCTCGTGCGTTGGTGCTCATGTTTCGATATAATTGATGTTATATTGTGTAAAGCTGCTAGTTAAGGAAATGTGCCTGCCAGCTAATAGGATGTACATGGTAACTGCTTTCTGATAGCACTTGGTAATTATGCCTCAGAGGGCTGGCGGTAGATATTTGCTTTCGCAGCATACTCACCTCATAGTGCAATATCCTCGATTGAGGATTAAGGGTACATGTCTGTTCAGATCATCACTGCAGTACTCACTGGAGGCATGCAGATTACCACCTGGGTCTGTCCTGTTATAATAAAGACTAATAAAATTATATGTAGTTCGGGCCGCTCGTGAGTCGCCAAACCATCGACGAAAGGTTCCAGCAGCTGCGGCAGCAGTCCAGACAGTAGCTCCTCTCCCAAATCTACGGCCACACCCCGCACCTGGCCACCCCGCCAGCCGTCTAGAAGGATCTCTCGGAAGCCTTCTGCGCACTGCTGGAGAACTACTAGTTCGACAAGAACCACAGCATAGTCAAGGAAATAGCGCAGCTGTTCCGTATCAACCTGGACTCCCTGAAGCAGGTCGAGCCCAAGGAAAGGCTCAACTTGCTGCAGGAGAAGATACATGACCAGATCGAAGAAGGCACCAGGGTCATCGAGAAGATAGCTGCCGAAAAAGATGCCAGTGGTAGTGACAAAAATATCAGCAAGAATAGCAACCACTTCGAATGGCTGGGCATCAAGTGCAAGTACACTGGCCTCAGACCCATATTCGAGGAGATCCTACTCGAAAAAGTCAAGCTTTTCGACAAGGAACTCACCCAACTTACCCACCTATCCTCCTAGTAGACATTTTAGAGCCTAGATCTGGCCACTACGGCCAGAGAAGGCTTTGATCTTGGGAAGAGTCAGCTGATGAGAGGCAAGACCATGTCCACCACTATAAGGCAAAAGAGAATACAAAGCGACATCGAAAGTGAGTTTACCAATGTAAAAATAAGAGACAAAAGTGAGTTTTTGCTGAACAAGTGGTCCAAAGTGCAGGAGGAGGAGTTCCAGACCAAGAAAGCCAAATTTAAGAGCAACTTGAAAATAAATAACGTGCCGGTGCTGTTCCAGTTCGTCAAAAAGTACACAGAGACCGTCAAGGCCAGGGACAACATCTATCGCAAGTGGGAGCAGAGATAGAAGCTAGGCATCACTCCTGAAGAACTACGCTACTTGTGCGCCACTTCCGTCTTCCTCAACAACACCCTCGCCAAATCCGAAAAGCGAAGGATCAAAAACAACATCAAGACCGCAGGCACCAACCTGGTCTCCAAACTCGAACTCAACATTGCCGAAAAAATCATCGAGACCTATCACCAGCTGATGAGGAGGGTCGCGGATATGCGTGCTAAGTACTACGAAGAGCTGACCCTGGAACGCAAGTTGGAGCAGAAGTAGAGCAGCTGCGTTTAGGAGTCAGCCAAGAAACAGCAGCAGAAGAAACTCTTCTTCCTCAAGTACAAGGCCATCTTCTAGCGAATCGTCAATGGCGAAAAGATGAAGGTCAGACTGAACACCAGGGTCTTCAGCTGGGTGCAGCTCTTCGTGAAAAAGCTCAGGTGGGCCCTAGGCAGGAAGGTCAAGAAAGGAGCCAGCTAGGCTCTACTCAAGAGGCTCACTGCCAAGACTGGAGAGGAGACTCCCCTTTACAAGATGAAAATGAAGTACCCCTCTTCCAGAGTGATCAAGAGGGAAGACCAGTATTCCCATCGGCTCAAGTACAGGCAGTATATCCCGTCGGAGCGATTCAACTACAGCAAGAAGTTTGAGGACTCCATCTCTCAGCTCAATACCACTAAACTCAAAACAGCACATAAACACGTCTTTTTCAAGCAGCTGACTGGAGGGCCAAGGACACAGTCAGATTACGTCACTATCGATTTATCCAAGAAAAAGATCTTTCTCTCTTCTCCTTCTATTCTTCTCAAAATAATCAAGATTCAAGCCAAGTGGAAATCCATTTTCCAGAGGAGGAAGTTTCAGGAACTCGTAGAGTAAGCCCGAGAAAAACGGAGAGCTGAGTTCTAGGAGAAGGTGGCCTACCTGTATGAGCTCTACCCCGAGGGCAAAAAGATAGACCTGAGGGCAATCGAGAGTAGACTGAAAAGGATCAATATGAAGATAACCAACATCATCAAGCCCTACGTGAGAAACACCCGCAGACCCATCAACGTGTTCACTTCCTTTTGCCTCAACAAGATGACCAACGTTGAGTTGAAGGACAAATACGCCAGGAATGGGGTCATTAGGCTGGGCCAGTTCACTAAACTTGTGCAGACCAACCAATTCGCCTTGCTCAAGAGGTCGGGCATAGTCGTGACTTCCAAGGAAATCAATGACTGCTCAATGGGCAATGGCTCTAGTCCCATGTGGTGGGCTGTCCAACATTCCAATCTTGAACTGACTACATTGTTTTTGCAAGGTGGAGGAGACCCCAACTCCAAAGACGCAGAGGACAATAGCTGCCTGCATATCGCCATCAAAAACGGGGCGATTCCCATCATCTTCCAACTGCTGGACTACGGAGGGGACTTGAATAGCAAAAACAGCAAAAAGGTGACTGCTCTTTACTACGCAACAAAGCGAATGCTGAAGCTGCTAGGGCTATAGGAAGGTAGTGTGATTGGGAGTGGAGAAAGGGACAACAACAGCTTATACTATAGGAGGTCCAACCACTTCGACAACATCTACAATGATTATCTGTCTTGACTCTTTTAAGGCCCAAAGCCAACTTAGCATTTAACTGATTTAGTTGACTCTCTCCTCACGAAGCAGAGTAGCTATTGCACTTGTTGATAGCACTAGTTATAGCATTTGCTGGTAGTTTAGATTTATGTTTAGCCTGAGTTGGAATAAGATTAGTAAAGTTTCGGGTAAGAAATAATTGGGATTTGATCAAGCTGTCACCTGTTCCTTTCGTGCAGTGCCTCGGTCACGATTACCCTAGTTCGCCGATAAACAGGCAATTCCTTCCAAACTGGCACAAACTCAGATTTAATGTCCTTGGGAACATAGCGCTCAAACTGGTTCTCCAGCAATATCTGTGGCCGGTTAGCAACTGCCACACTCGGCATGTCGCTGATTATAACTTCCTAGATGACCCAATACCCATCATGTCTTTCTAAAGTGGTTTCAAGCATATAGTTGGGTTAGTGACCAGAGCTAGATTAAGCCAATATTTGAATCGGCCTAGGATGATAAGCCTAAACTGGGATTTCGCCAATTATCTATGAAGGAGCTTAATCTATGATTTGTGATGGAACTTGATTCATGGTTGGGGAAGAAATGGGAGGTAACGACGGGGGTGACTGTCTGCTAGGAGGATTGGGGGTGTTATCACGCACAAGTGATGGATTTGGGGATGGATTGCGCTATGACCCAACAGTCTGGCCCATGAGTATAAGAGAATATTGAATATCAAAAATAGTAATGCGTAATATCATGTGTGATTAGGCCAGGTTGAGTTTTGTTTGAGGCAGTTCTTTTCTCGGCTGGACAACTGCAATCAAGGGAACAGTCTAGGGGGTTGTAAATTATGGAGATCAAAGCGTCAAAAGTGCAAATAACATATTTTACTACTTCGTAATGGCAGGGCATATCCATATCAGATGATCAATCTTTTGGGGGTTCTTAGAAAACAAAAAAATGAATTTGCATGTTGGTCTGTAAAGTTTTTAGGTTGGATTGGGCTTCAATTGGCAATAATTATTTATTTTGGTCAGAAAACAACCAATTGTCTTTGATATTAAACAGCTTTATGTATTGATTGTGCAACAATTCAACCCAGAATGCAGAAGCAACTCAACTACTCCAAAAGTGCCGTCGGCAAACGATCTTCACCCAGTTCGTATCTGACTAAAAAAAATCAAAGTTGTTAACTCTCTGAATCAAAAGATGTAGATCTTAATGATGTTTTATATATTGTTGAGGCTTCAGTTGAATGTTCTCTAGGATATGAATGTTGCTAGCTTGGGTCAGCCGGATAATCTGCATCCTTAAAGTTTGCTTCTTTTCCCTTTAAGAAGAAAAACAATTGCCTCTATTTTGAATGAATTCGAACATTCTAAAATTTAAAATTTAGGCCAGTCGTCAATTATAAGGGAATTAGGTGTGATTGAATTGCTAAAATGATAAGGTTAGGTTTATCTAAGCATAAGCTTGAGATTCAGCATAAACAAAATGATTCGTCGTATAGCCTAGGCAACAAAAGGGCTCTAATGCTCAATTCTTTAACCCTCTTTCCCACTCTTTGACTGGCTCTTTGAACGGATGTTTGAGTGGGTTTGACTTTGGCTGGAGTCAGGCCGTTGTTGTGTTCTCTTCTAAAGCTCGTTTTGGGCATCCAAAAATGGGTTTATTATATCCATTAAAATTGGTGGGAATTGTATCAGTCAAAGACGGGGTTGGGACGGTTCAAATTAATCTACTCCTCTGCTGCAAATTCTTCCAAAATATCTGAACTTTCCCATTGGATGGTCTAAATGACAAAAACGCTGTCATCTTGCGCTTCGGGCTCAATCATCTTTTCCCCTCCGTTGCTCTAGTAACTACTTGTGAAGATATGCTAGGGTTTTTGCTGCTTGTGAGGCTATCTTCATCAGGTTCTAGGTACTATGATAGTATTGTTAAGTGGGCCGGGATGAAACTGTCCAAGCTGCTGTCTCTATGGTAATTAAGATGCTGGAATGAGGCAGAGATGGCATTTGCTTCAAGGTTAGCAGGGTTTTAGAGTTCCAGGCTAGCCTTGTTTGTGACTAAAAGAGATTTTTAAAGGTTTAGAGAGTGATGAATAGGAAGTCCCAAGTTACTCATGTTCATAGACGAATATATCAATCATTATGAATTTTTAGAATGTACTTAAATATAAGAGTTATTGGAAATGCTAAAAGTAAGCTTTAGCATTTGCTTTATTTCATTTTATTCAACTACTGTTGTCATGGTTCTAAACTATGATTGAATAGAAAATGGTCAAAAAATATGCTTTTTTAATATATTTTTACTTCTTCCTTTATTTCTCATATTTTTCTAATTTCGTTTATTCACAATCAACAAAAGTTACATTGCCAATTATCCGTCTTTTGGATATTGTTTGTAGGTTCAGGATTGCCATTTTTCGGAGCAATCGCAGTTTCCAGCTAAAGAAGGTAGGACTCTAGCAGGTCTGCTTCCTTCTAATATGCTTGCTTCTTGATTCTAAAGGAATCCGAAATGGCAGTGAGTCGGTTCAAGTAGAGCTGGCTGAAGCTCAGCTTCTGAGTCAGAGCGTCTTGCTCCCATTTGCTTCGCATTAGAGCCTCCTGTTCTCTGAAGTCAAGGTTGCGGATATCTTAGATTTACTTCTCGTATTTGAGCACCTTTCTGCCAATGTCGCTGCACTCCAAGAAAATCTTAGCGATGAGGTAGATTTTTTATATTTGCTACCCCGCATGCTGTATATTGGTCTGCCTACTTTGAATTCAGGAGAAACTCTGATTTTCTAAAAATTGTCAATCAATTTTATGGTCTTTACTCTCTGCTACTACTTGGCGTTGTAAGCATTCAATTTGCCCAGTCGCTACCGAAGATCTGCAAATCCTTCTTTGTTTTCAATCACTTGTTCCTAGATATATCCAGCTCTACCTTGAAGTTGGGCCAATAGTACTTATTCTCTGGCTCAGTATACAAAGCCACCAGCACCCACTTGAACACTTCATTCCCCAGCGACTTTCTCTCAACCATTTCTATCTTCCTCAACTGTTTGTACTCGATGGATTGTGCGATTTGCACCCGTTTTTAGCACAGACTGAGATAGGTCTTTTGCTATTCAGCTATTTTGAAAGCGAGGACAGTTTCCACTTCTGCATTCTTGGCCCCCACTTGGGTATCTTGAATCTTCTACTCGAGCAAATCGATCTCTTGTAGTAGCTTAGTGCTTGAGAAGTTACTCTAGTGGTCTTGGATGCGCACTAGGCGTGCATAGCTTGAGCTCTGGTTTGGATCTCCTGGAGTTGGGCAATGAGTTGTTTGAGTTTGGTGGCCTTGGTGAGAGATGTGTACTTGCTGATTAGAGGTTGATTTATCCTAAGCAATGAGCTCATTCTTTAATTCGGAGTAAACCTGTTGGTATTGTTTGAGGGTGTTTTGAGTGATAGCTGTAGGGTTGAGGAAAGGGTCTCTCAGTTGGCATTCATTCATTCTGAAATACTATTGTCTTGCAATAAGCTCCAACCAGACTAGCGAAATATCGCATAAGCTATTCAAGTATAGACACATCTTGGCCCATTTAACAGTGGCTGTTTACCAGGATTGACCTATTCAACTCAAAAATAGAATAGTTCGGGGAATTTAGCGCCCATTTGAATAGCACCGGGTTTAGCCGCAAATGAAGGAATCAACTCAGCATATCTCTTGGTCATATTAGTAAATCGAGTAGTGATGGGACTAGTGATAGGAAGAAGGGCAATCATTCAGATTTTGAGTGGGTAGATATCAAGAGATTTGGCCTGGATTTTGGCAATTATGTATTTCTTGCGTTCCTCCCTAATTTACAGCGAATGGAAATGTTCTGAGTGCACTTCCTGCACTATTTGTGCGTACTTATGCTCGAGTAGTTTTTCAAGGTGCTGGTACTTGGACAGTTTGAACTGCCGCATCTCCTTGAGAAGCATAATGAAGCGTTCGATCAGCCACTCGTCCAACACACCCTGCAAAGGCAGCTTGAACTCGGCTGACAGAAGGCACTCCAGCCTCAACAACTCTTTCGAGCTAATCTACTCCGATTACACTGTGCTGTTCCAAGACTTGACTACGTATCTTGCGAACTTGTCCATGAGGTTGCTTAGCTCAATGCACACACTCACCTACTTCCCAGGCACATTCACCTACTTTCCAGGCACACTCGCTTACTTCCTAGCAAGATTCAGCTCCATCCCAGCACTACCTTGCTTTCTCGTAGGATTCAACTCTTCCCTAGATACACTCATTTAATCGCTTACTATTCGTAACAGTCGAGGATTGGTGTTATTTATAGCCTGGGACATTGATTACTCGATAAGCTTTTGGATGTGCTTGCGCTACCTCTTTCGCTACAAGGTCTTTGTTTTTTCCTGTTTGGGTAAGTGTTGAGTGGCTGGGGTTGGTGTTTGATTTGAAGTTTTGGTTGAAGCCCGCACGGATGATCGGATAGGCACATCTTGAGACAATGACCTGAGAAGTATCGATTGAGTTTGCAGGTTTTGGGAGTGTTGGCGAGAAATATTTCTGCCATAGGAGCCACGGTTCTTCTATTAGGCTTGTAATTTGTGCTATGTTTGATTGTATCGAACCATCTCTGTTCTGCTGAGTAGCAGACTGGAGTTTTCCGGGATCAAACTGACTCTATACTGTTGGGGATTGATGATATGGGTTATCTTCGCGATGTGCATGTAGTGTTAAAGCCTTTGAATAAGTATCAAATCCCCCAGAGCGAAGTCACCCTCCATCAGCCAATCTTATTATATGCCCAGCCAATTCATATCTAAGATTTGCCATACCCCAAATATGCTCAGCATTGCCTGGATGGCATTTAGCTACTGGCATTACCTTGCTGGCATTAACTTGGTGGCATATAGCCTGAACTGCAACATCTATCCGATACAACATGAAAGGTCAAAGCATCAGTACTGCGCAGCCACTGAGATCAAGGTTAAAGAATAAAGATGATTCGTGCTAGTAGTGTACTTGAGAATATCCTCAGACAGAATAGACTATGAAGACTTGTTGAATGCACTTAACTACTTCCACCCTTATTCTGCGTTCGGTCAGTTGACGTGTTATCCTTTACCATCGAGGTGGGTGTATTGTGATTTGGTGCGTTAGGCATGTAATAATAACCCTCACCAATGGAGTAGACTGAGCCCACTTGGCCGCTGCCCAAAACAGTATTCCCATCCTAACCCAGCTCCAGCTCAGCAAGGACTATCACCACAGGCTAGAAGACCTGTTCAAATCTCCACTCACCCACACCCTCAGCCATCCGCACATGCACCGCGGCATAATCACCAACCCCAAAGCTATCTTCGGCCTCATCGAGTCCAGCTTCCTAGTAGAACTACGCACCAATCTTCCCCTGCACTTCGAAGTACCCCTCCGGCTACCCAGCTCAAAACCTAGATCATGGGCTTCCTCAAGCAGCTGATAGACAATTTCACGCTAAACGCCAAGTTCATCTACGAGGACGCCATCCTCGTTCAGCAAGATAGTTGCAGAATCAACTTTGTCACATACCTAGTCAAAGATACTGCTGACGCCTACACCCACCTCACCAGCACCACTCAGCACCACCCACCCAACAACAACCATCACCCCTCCAGCCAGAACTATTCACACGACCCCTCCAGCTAGAACTACTCACACCACCCCTCTAGCTAGAACCACCAGCTCAACACAAACTAGCCAATGCAGTAACAACAGCAGTCCCCACATCAAATTTACCTGGAGTACATCAACACCTGCACCTCTGTGTTCTACCTGATCTGTTCGGTCTGCACACTGCGCACCTCCGAGCTCAAGCTCATCACCAACATCCTGGCCCAGCTATACTACGAGTAGCAGCTCTCCACTCCCCTAGTTGCTCACTGCTTGCGCCTGCTGGATGCTGGCCTCCAGGAGCGCAACATCTCCCCCTACCTCTACTTCACTGACAACACCAAGAACGACTGTGTGAAGGTGCTTTTCGTCAACAACAAGTGGCCCTTTGCCAAGGGCATGACTGTGTTCATGTGGGTCAACAGTCTCAAGGCAGTGGACTGCCGCCTCCTGTGGATCAAGACCGAAGACGGCAATGAGCTAGTAGTGAAGGTGGTGTCTGGCAAGCTGCTAGTGCAGACCCTCAGCAAAGGTAGGCTGCGAACTATGTAGACAGGCTGGAGAATGGCAGTTCCGAGGTGTGTGATTGGCCCGTGAACTCCACCGTGGCCCTCGGCCTAGAGCTGGAACCCTTGAGCGAGGGCATCTTCAAGTCCGGCGCTTACCAGCTGAATGTAGCAGTGGGCTAAAGCAGATCGCTGTCAACAGCACTCTCTACAACAACGTCAGCAGCCGAATCCCTAAGTTCTAAAGCAGCCAGTTTGTGAGCTAGTTCGAGCTGCTCAGCACCTTCATCGGCAGCCTCTACAGCGTGGTGATTTCAGTGAAACCCGAGTTGGGGGCCCTGGAACAACTGTGTAAGTTTTCCAAGTACGGGATCTGCAGGGAGTCGCACGTGTGGGCTCTGGTCAGCAGCAAGGTACTCAAAACGGAGTCCATAATCTGCGTGTTCAACTCCGAGAGGTGCTTCTAGGGACTGCTCATAAACTACGTGAGCGAGAAGAACCACGCGTGCTTCGGGGGCAGGGTGTCGGCAGTGACCTACCACAAGTACGACTCCAAAATCATAGACATCTACCTGCCCTTCCTCTACCTGCTCAGTACGCATGCCCTCACTCAGCACTCATCAGGCACAAGGACGCAGAGTGGGCCGAACTCTTCGACCTCGCCTTCCAGCACATCCTCCAGATCATCGCCAAGGACAACTACGAAACCGACACCATCCTCTTCCTGCTCTACTTCCTAGAACTCAACCACTACCCCATCACCCAGTCCACCCTCAACTACCTCTAC
>Ga0316217_10002376_pt1 | contig 22728 bp, 11 predicted proteins | sample 1anoAmetaG_FD_203633 | JGI IMG/M metagenome (GOLD analysis project Ga0316217, IMG submission 203633) | Freshwater microbial communities from Trout Bog Lake, Wisconsin, USA - 1anoA | ecosystem: Environmental > Aquatic > Freshwater > Lake > Hypolimnion/Profundal zone | place: USA: Wisconsin...
CCCAACCCCTCAAATGTTGAAAAAAGATATAAAAGCATTTGCCCTTTATTGTATATTTGTCTATTCTTTAAACTGCGTATAAAATCATTTTTGCATTCTGCTGCGAATAGGATTTATCCTTGAATCATTATAAGTATTTGAGCTGATTTGGCTTATCGGTCCATAGCTTTATCTAAATAAAGATTTAATTACTTATTGTTTTTTGGAGAAGGGTTAATCCCTCTAAGATTGCCCAGAACTGACTGGAACTATTGCTCGATATTTTTCGGAGACTAAGGCAAATAATCGTAATATTTTTCTGACTTTTCTTTGGGCTTGTAATTATAGCTCTTAGGTTGGTAAACCTATCTGTCTAAACTTATTTGGTAAATCTATTTCTCCAAGCTGGAGATATTGTAGTTATGCTGGGTATTGGCTCTTTCGTTGTTGGCTGAGACTTTTTCGGTGTTTAAGTAGCTAATTTTTCTTTTTTGCTCTTGAATAGTGAGCTACAGTTCAAGGATTTTTAGCTAATAATCTTTAGAAAGTTTAGAATTCTTGGAGCTTAATTACATTTTAAATTCTTTGTTTTCTTACATCAGCTTTTTTGATTTGTTTTTGAATAGTTAGTTTTAATTTTCCAAAAGTTTAATTTGTTCTTTATAATAGTCAGTAGTGTTGACTCCTTGTCTCAGCTTTAAAGCGTTATCTAATTTTGATTTAAGGTCTTCATTAATTTTGACTAATGTTTGGTTTCTTTCCTACTGCTATTTGTGCTTTTGCCTAAAGAACAAGATTTCTTATTTGAGTTGTTCACTCTCTAGATGTGAATATGCTTGCTTTCTAGGACTTTCAGTAACGTTTGATTGTTCTGTTCTTTGAGTTACCACAATCCTGTTTGATTACCTTTCCATTAGCTGCTGCTTTAGTTTCGATATTTCTTATTCGTACTTTTCAATTAACTGCTTTCTTTCATTTTACCACAGCTAAATAACTTTTTGTGATTTGGAGTGATTGAGCGTTCCTTTTGGTTCACTTATTGTAAATTGAAGCTTTGAGTTAAATTCGTTAAGCCTTTTGTTCAAATCAAGTGAAACAAGTTTAGACTACGGTGATATAGGCACCGATTCTTGTGGGGGTGGAGGTGGGCGTGGAGACGGTGCTGGTAGCCTTGGTGTTGCTACTCTTTATACGATTTGCTTCTAGAGTAACTTTGACATTTATGTTTTAAGATAGTTATTTTCTTATTGAAGCTGATTTATCAAATTTCTCTCCTCTTTTTCTAGCTATCTTCTGCTTGGAGTTGGAGATAAGGCTTTGCTATTTGCTACCCTAGATTAACCATTATTATATTTTGCTCTTGAAAGCTATTATTGCAAAGTTTTGAGCTAAATTTTGAGCTTTCCATTTTAGTTGAATAGTTCATCAACTAATTGTGTTCTGCCTAGTTGTTGCTTAAGCTCAGTTTGGAGATTCTAAATTGTGCGGTTTTTCGTTTTTATTAGATTATTGCATTCCTCAATTTGGGTTTTCAAGCTACTCACTTGAGTACTCAAAGATATTTGATTCATTTTCATTTAATCCAAATCGCTTTCTTTGCCTAAGTAAGCAGATTATAGTTATTTGAATCTTCTAACTTGCGCCTCGTTCAAACTCTAAAGCTCCTTTTACTTTTTTCTCAACAAAGATATATCACGATCAAAGTTATTTTTGAGTTTTTCGAAAACGGCAATTTGAGATGATAGTAAGAGTTCCTTCTCTTCCATAGCTCGAATAGCTTATTGCTTTTAGATATTTTGTTTTCTCAAAGCTGTCACTTCTTTTTACAAGTTTTCTTTCAGCTGCAAATTGAATTAATAATCTAAATTTTTGATTCTTTTCTAATGTTAAAGGTTCTTGCTACTCAACTTTATTTCTTTCTCTTTCCAATTTTCTCTTTCATTCAAAAGTATTTGCTAGGTAGTTATATACTTTTCGTTTATCAGTCGAATTTCAGATTAAAGTTTTTGGGAATATTCCTCCTTTAACTCAATGATATTTTTTAGTTTATTAATTTCTCCTTCATATCTACGAAGCTGGTCCGTTAAATCCTAAATCTAAAGCATTAAATTTCTGGTGGAATATTATTGCTTTTTGTTACTCACTTATTGAATTTTGGCAGAAAGCTTCTCAACTTAGATATGCATTCCTTAGATTTCAGCATTTCTCTTCTTTACTATTTAGGCAAGTTTTGATTTCTCTTAAAGAACCTTTTTGTAGTTCGTTTCTGTTTCTTTTAGTCTTTCTAACTCATAATTCAAGTTTCTAAACTAACTTAATTACTGATTCTTTTTCTTTAATGTATCATTTAAAGTGGAGAGCTAGTGATTCAAATTTTCAATTTTCCTTTCCAAACTCTAAACTTTATTTGATTGAGTTGAGGACCTTATTGACTCTTTTTTCAATTCTTCAATAATCTTTTAGAGCTAGACTATCTTTTTTTGCATCTATAACTTCTCGCGTTAAAACTCACTATGTAATGTGTTTCTCAAATTTCCTTCGACTGACTGCAGTTTTATGACCCCTAGGCTAATTTATTTATCTTTTTATGCTAGATGTTGTTTTAGAGTTTCAATTTATGCATTTTTACTGGCCAAAGTCGATTAGTATTGATTTACTGATGCCTGATTTGCACTTTTTGTTTTGAAATCCTGCTGAAGCTGTTGTATTTCTTTTTATTTCTCATCAATAAGGTAGGCCAACTCTTAGAATTTTTATCTCTCAACAACGTTTTGGAAGCCTTGCTCAAGTCTTTTGTTCTTTTATTAAAGCTGTAAGATCATCTCCTGCATTTCTACGTTTTCATTGTGTAGGCCATCTAGTTTTTGCTTGTAGTTCTAAATTTCTTAAAGATATTGATTAATCTGCATCTCTGCTCTCCTATAGTTTTCCAATTCATTAAAAGCTTGACCATATTGGTAAGACAGTTAGTTATATTGATCTTAGAGCTATTGATATTGCCCAGGAGGTACTCCATTGACTGCTGCACCTCCTCCACCTGATTCCATGTGGGACATTTCTTCTTGTAAAGATTTAAAGCTGAATTACAGAATACTTACTTTCCCAAAAGCTATTGATAACGTTGCTACCAAACACTTTAGCCTTCTTGAACTTGCTTTTGTTGCATCAGTTGCTAATTTTCTCCAAGCACTGCTGAAAGCTCTTGCTACATCTCAACGATCCTATGTCAAAAAAAGACTACTTTTAGTGAAATTAGTCATGATGTTGTTGAAAGTTATGCCATTCTTATTATGAGTCCATCTTTTGCATTTATTCACTTAAAGTGATATACTAGCCTCTCAAAATCTAAAATCTTTGGTAAAACCACTAAAATCTCTCAAGCATGGTCATACATCTTTGCTCCCAAAACATTGAAGCAATCTGTGCCTAATTTGCCCACATCGGGTCCTATTCTTGCTGATGCATGTTATCAAATTCACTATGCTAGTTATTACTCATGGTCATGGGTTGACGAGGAGGGAAAAATTGCGAATTTGTGTCGATATTTTACTAAACGTTTAATGCTGGGGGTTGAATAAGAGCTGCATTTGCGTTCATAAACTGCTGCTGTTGCCCGTAATTCGAAGATTGGGAAGGGTTTCTCATTGCATTTTGATTATACATTTCAGCGTTTCCCATTTGATAATGCTGAGCCTGAGAATGACCAGCCGCTTGATGATAAGCGTTTTGAGGATTATATTGACTGTTGCTCATAACGGGTTGCTGATACCCAGGAAACGATTGTTGAGGTTGGGTTGAGTAGCGAACCTTTTGGTTTTGTGCACCTGGAGGAGGTTGCCCGTACATCTGTTCTTATATTTTATAAATAAGAAAATATTGTTAAATGTCCTTCTCTATTCTTAGAGTTTATTCAACAAATAAAATGCAATAATTGATTCTGTATCATTTAGCTCAAGATCTAGAAGTAAATATTGTTGAAATCCTTGAAGCATGGCCATTTTTGAGTACTTAAATCGCCCTTGCTACAAATCTGAAGAAATCTACTCTTCCCTCAAGTTTCATTCTTCCTGGGTTCGTAGAATCAATGAAATCGTACATGTTTATTAATATCCAAGGATCATAATAACTTTTATTACAGGCACTTTTCATTATACAAACTACTTACTTATCCTTAAAAAACACGCTCTAGTCCGAGTAAAATTCAAAGAAGCCAAGCAAATTTTCATACAAGTTTTTTTTTATTCGAGGAGGCTTGCTAATAACAAAGTTGTAATCATTTATCTTTTCGACATAGCTAGCTTGACCTGTGCGTATGAGATAGTAAATAGTCATTAGATTGAGGCCATAGCTGCTCAAACGTCCTCTAGGATCTTAAGAATTAATAAGCTTACTATTTTTAGCCCAAAGTTTTGTGAGGCAACAAAGCTTCATCACATGTTTGTTTCTTGTATATTTTGCAAGAATTGAGCTGTTTTTAACTCCATAATAGTTATTAATTAGAAGATCAACCGTCTGAAGCTGGAAATTACTTCCGCTAAAAGTTGTCTAATTATGAAAAGGTTCAAGGTAAACCAGCTTCAAATAAGGTATTCTATGCTTTTTCAAATAAGCGTTTCTCAATCCATTTAGACCTGTTTTATTTTTCTAAAGCTACGTTTTCATATATTCTTGTAGAGCTAATAAGACTAGTAAAGAATGGTGTTAATTCAAGCTTTTTATGAAGATGGAGATATCGCCATCAGTTTAGCTAATAATAGTTGTTCTGTTTCGAAGTGAACCAAAAAGTTGAAAAGTCAGTTTAAATTATGAAGCAAATCTTGCACGCAAGTAGAGTTCCAAAATAAAGATTTGTCTAGTGATATCTTCTATCAATCTTGGATGCAAAAAGAGACAGTTTTAGTATGCAACTTTCTATATCATATCATCTTTGATGTTATAGCTTACTTGTGGTGGCAAGCTTTTGCTCCATTTTAAAGTTTATAATAGTCTAATATATTCTAGGTAAAAGCTATTTGAAGTGTTAATGTCTTCATTGAGTCTAGTTAGCTGATAAAAAAGGATTAGCTTCTAATCGGATATACGGTCATTTTGAACATAGCTCCAGAACTTTCTTTGTTCGATATAAAAATATTCAAACCAGAGTTCATTTATTTTGACTAAATTTTATATTCGGCTGATTTTTTAAGCTGTTTAGATACTATTGAATGCCTTACTAAAGATCTTTTACAATCAAGTTTTAGAGAAACTCATTATTCTAAGGTGAGATGTCTTTGTGTTCAAGTAAAATCAATAATAACCTTTTAAATGCTTTAAGATCGTCATTATTTTATGTATCCCTGTTGTAGTTGTAAAATTTATTTTGCTATTGAAGCATTTCTGCTAAACATTCTACTATCACTGTGTTTAGAGGCTGATCTTTTGGAGCAAGTTTTGTAATCTTTTTCTTATATGAGGCATAGTCATCATTTTTGGCTTTCTTCAGATATTTGCACCAGTCTTCAAGCTCTCTCATTACTTTTATATTTAAGCTATTCATAGATATGTAGAATTTATTATAATTGTCTCTAAATTTTGTATTCTTTATATCATTCGGAGAAGATTATTTTTAGCTCTTAACTAGTGAATAATCTCTACAGGATCTTTGATAATTTGCTCAATTTAGCTCATTTTTCTAAGCCATATTATCTTCTTATCATCTCTTGCTTGATCAGATATAAAGATAAGCTAAAATTTTGTAAATTAAATATTTAAGAGTCTTCTCATAAAAATATTAAAATGAATCACGTGATCGAATATTAGAAATTCATTTATTTTATATTTTCTATTATGTCTAGTTACTTGTCCGAAGACTCCGCTAGTCATTCAACCGCTAACAGCCATTCAAAACAGAAGTGCCTAGAGATGTAAAACAAATAGTTGGAATAGGTGCTGAAAGATAAACAATAATCGCTTAATCTTCAATTGAGAATCTTAAGAACTCAGTCCAAGAATAGCTCAAAAGACCCTTTTTTGAATGTCATCTAGTAGCTACTTCAAAAGCAAACCTAAATTCGTTTCTTTTTTACTTAGCGACTCCTACAAAGGCAAGTGAAGATTTAGTAAGCAAGATAGATGACTGAGATAATAACCAACTATGAGAAAAGAATCGCAGACTTACGTGCTGTACTCATCAATAAATAAGGAGATATCAGTGCTGCAACTTTCTAATTTCTCAGGGGCAACATAACGAGGAGAGAAAATTTATAAGCAGTCAACTCCGAAACGCTATAAAAGATGGCTTTAATAAAATATGCGCAGTAAAGAAAGAGATTGTTTGTAGAAATCTAAGCTTTGGAGTTTACACTCAATGAAATGCAAAAAAATTGTCAGCCAAAAAAAAGGAGAAGTTAATTAAGATAAAAAAGCTAAGGCCTTAAAAGATAGTTAACTGTGAAAAAAATTGGATAAAAAAAGGAATTTCAAGCGTAGAACTTTTAGAGTGGTTTGCTTACTAAAACCTGGCAAAAGGACTTATTGACAGACAAAGTCGTCAAACTAATCTAACAATAGTCAGCGAAATATGAAGAACAGTTGGATTTGGTGGAACAATTGAAGCTCTAACTTAGATAAGTTGAAGATTTATAGTTGAAAAACATAAATAAGTATAGAAAATCGTAACAAGAGTGGTTCAAAATGTTGCTTAAAAATGATTCCGTTTAAAACTAACCAAAAGGATAAGGTCAGTATCAACTTAGTTTCATAAAAGAGCTTTAATAAGAGATTAGCAACACCATCTCTGAAGCTGTGAACTCTGAGCTTTTTAGCAACATAGATACAAATAAGATAGAAAGTCAAGGCTAAATTTCTAAAAGCTCCAAACGCATTTCATTTGCTACCTCCTCTAGGGACAAAAAACGGAAAACATTAAAATAAAATTGATTTGCATAGAATTGTTTGTGTTTTGCCAAACGATATACAAACCAGATTTCTTCATAATTCAGCCAATAGGTCATCGACATTATAATCTAAGTGCATTACCCAAAAGTTTTTATTTGATGCTTCCGCTTCCGCCTGAATTTCTTCAGGAGTTTTTTCATTAGTAAGTTCTTATATCTAGTTTCTCATTTCCACAGTTTGTGGCTATTCTTTGGGTTTTACATTAAGATTTTATGATAACTGCTTTTAAAGTTCTTAAACTAGGTCTGTTTGTCCTATATTTTTAGGTTATGCTTCCTTTGTTTCAAAGACGGCTGTTGGGCACTTTTGGAAAAAAGTGATATAATTTGCAATTATGTCCTAAGTTCAGATAAAAGTTACTTATTTTTGGAACATAATTTAGTGTTTTTGTTCTTTTTTCAAGGAATACCCTGCTAGATTTCTTTTAGTCTTAAACATCTCTTTTTCAATGAAGCTCTCAAAGATATTCGTAAACTATTAGGCTTAGTTAAAAAGATACTTACAATCAGTTAAGGCCTTTAAATGGGAATTTTTGTCACTTAGTTATTTCAATTTTAAAGCGAGATTAATCAAATGAGCTGCATATCCTTTCCGAGTCTTGTAAACAGAAGTTCCAGATCTAATTTTGATGTCATCTTTTGCTTCTTCAACTAAGAAATTAAGTAAATTTTTGCCTTCAAACAAAAGCTTATTTAAAGGAGATTCCTAAGGTTAACTTAAAGCCACATCTAAGATTTTTACGATTTCATTATGTAACAAATTATTCATGCTGTAATTTTTCATAAGATTGAACAAAATTGAAAAGAAATCTGTTTTAGTGCTCACAATATCTTTAGCATTAAGAATATTTTCTTTCAAAACAAATCTCAGGATTTAGATTATTTTTATTCTGCCTATCCCAAGCTTAGGTCTATTTTAGATTGAAACTTGTAATTTCTCGCAGCCTTTGTCTATGAAATTCTCAAGAAGAGCTTTAAAGGCTTCAATAATGTCTGTATCTTAAGGTAACACAAACGGAACATTAGTTAGGTAGGTTAACAAAGCAGGAGCATTATAGACAGATACGTTTTCATCTTCACTCACAACATTTGTTAATATTGAAGTGATGATTTAGAGTGGAAACAAAACGGTGTTGAATTAAGGTACTTTGTTGTTTCCTTTGAGATTAGTGGCTATCTTTTCAATCACTTCACACGCATAAGCAGATAAGTTGCTCATAATCTTCATGAAAATTAGCTTACGTACACTTATGAGGGGACAGAAAGTCGTGAAAGTAAGTCTTTGAAAAGCTAGCCCCTTTTTTAAAGATAAAGAGTTGACTCAAAAGTTAGTATTTTAACTATTAAATCGCCTACGGACCTTGACTCAGCATGATTTAGTATTTTGGCGGTTATATCTCCCTCGAAAATATATTTCAAAAACTAGCTAATCTCTAACTTACTTCAGCTGGCTTCTTAGTAAATAGGTAAGTTAACACTTTTGATACATATCCTGCTAGCGTATAGTTTATAGGACCATCAAAATACAACAAAAGCTTTGTTATAAGAGGGCTTAACTACCTTATAATAACTTTTTAAATCTTCTTTTAGACCTTTATGATATTTTTTTAGGTTTATATAGGCACTTTTGCTCTGCTGTTTTGCAGTAGAATTATACTATCTTATCTAATAGGCACTTTTTGTTAAGCAACTTATTCACCAAGCTATGATTTATTATCTTTTTCTTAAGAATTTAGGCTTAATTATAGTTTAGAGTTCACTTTTTCTTCTTGAGTTAAGTCTTATTTGGTCTAATTTTATATATTTTCAGAGGCTTTTTCTTAAGCATTTGCCACTATTCTTGGTTAGAGTTGTCCTGCATCGCTTTATTATTTTGTAGGAAGTTCGAAAGAAGTAGCTACTTTGAGTTGGATTTCCAAATCTTCTAAGACAGTTTAAATAACTTTGCTTTCTTAAATAATTGGCTTTTCAGGCAAGAAAAACTAGAGAGCTTGAGAATTATCAATACAAAGAATATCTGAAGAGTTGAGTGGATACCTATATTTGAAAATATTTGTACTTATAGCTTCTTTTTTTGTCGTTTGGATGTCCAACCACAGTTATAAACTAGACAAGCTCGAGATATCTGTCATACTTCATACTACATCTAAATTTTGATACAATTAGATGATTCGCGGATTCGCGGATTTGTATTAACTGACGAAGGAATCTTAATCGATTAATCTTCCCATTTTTGTTCCAGATAGATCCAATAGTTCGTTTAGACCGACGTTGGTTGGTGACCTAAAATGATTGAAAAATGAAGAAAAATTGATCATTGAAAACAGGTGGGTGTTTTATTAGATTTAAAATATAAATCCATATTTTATAATTTTATTTTAAGCAAAAGGTTATCAAAGCCAATCTTCAGCAAAACAAAAAGACTTTCAAGATTTCATTTGGATATTTTTATGATTTAAGCAATCTGAATCATTCATCGACATCTTCAGGCAGATTTTCAAGGTCTAAAGTCTTGCCTGTAATCTCAGTGTAGAGTTTTAAAACGTTTTCTGTCTCATTTTCAAAGTGAGAAGTGGCATCAAAAGTGTCAGAGATAAACAGTCCATCATTAGACTTGGTACTTGCGACATATCTTTAAGAAATAGTGATGAATTTCTCTTTTATCTTTCCGCAAAGTTCTAGGGCTCCCTCGATTTATTGGTGAGGATTGTTTGTTTAAACTGTGGTGCTGATAATAGCGACATAGTATCCTTGCTTGCAAATCGAATGGACTGCTGAGACCATCATAATGTAGATATCTAAGTAATAGAAAAAGTACCATTCTTTCTTTTGATTTGACGCTGAGGAAGAATTATTTGAACTGAAGGCAAGTTTTCAGTACCAGGTAGAGGGTGATCTAAGATACAGATGCATCTAATGATTCTTTCGACTTACTTTACCCTATCTTTAAGTCCACACCTTAATGCATAAGTAGGATCGCAAATAACGGTTTTGCATTTTGCTACTCCTTGGGGCCCTTTAACTCCAACCACTTTGCCGTTTTCAAACAAAACTTAATTAATGTCTGTATTAAGCATAAAGGTTCCTCCATTTACAGCACTAATTCTTGAAAAACCTTCAGGAATGCCTCCCAAACCGAAAATAGGGTAGATGAATGGAGAAGGATTTTTTCCCATAGAGTCCATATATAATTGGATTTTTCTTATGAGCTCGATTGCAGGACGATGCAAGAAGCTATCGTTTGTGTAAAGAGCCACTGCATGTCCAATAAAATCAACAGTGTTTTATTAAAGACCAAACTTCTAAAGCATTTCTCTTCCTGGCTTTTCAATGTTGATTCCATCATAAGTTTTAATGTTTCCTTATTCAAAGTTTTGCATTACTTAAAGGAACTTTTGGCAACGTCTTTTCTACAAAAGACCCATTAAATCCGAAGCCAGCGCTTCTTTAGGTGTCACTGGAACTTTGAAGATTTTCATTCCTCCCTTTGAGAAAAATCCGCTTTATTTGAATTGTAAGACATAAGTTCCGTCGATTGCTAGGTTAAATTTGACTTACGTTTCCATTAAAGATATTTGGAGACTCTAGTTTTCAGGAGAATTTTAACAAGTTTTCCACCGTACATAATGTATTTAGGGATAAGGTCAATGTTCCAATCTCTATTATGGCCGAGTTCTTTGTTGGGTTCCTCTTTGTCTCTGAAAAGTTTCCACATATTGGTGAGATTAACTGAAGCTCCTTCACCACCATAGAAGTTATTACGATCAATGTGTAAAACCTTTTTGCCTACAGTAAACAAGAAAGTACCTTATTGAGAAAGCAAGCCTGATAGGACACATTCGATGAGCCCGGTACCGCAAACCACTACATCGTAGGTTTAGTCCATAGTCAATAGATCTGAAATATAAATGATATATTGAATATTTTCAAATCAACAGATTTTAAAGGGTTGGAGGCGGTTGCATATAGTTTAGCTTTAATCTTGAGAAAAATGTACTAAAAGACATTCTCAGTTATAGCTAAATGAAAATTCCCTTTATGCTTATGAAGTAACTTCCTTTTTTAGAAATACTTAATTTATAAAGATAACTTACTATGATTATTTTGAGCTTTAAGATCTTTTTTCCTTATTCTGAAACTTTCTGTTATTTAGCCAATTAAGTTTAATAAAATAAAGTGGAAAGTAGCTTTAATGAAAGCACTAATGGTCAACTCTACAAGCGGAAGCATTATAGATTAAAAGATGAGAGACTAAATGTACGTGAAACATTTGAGAGAAGTATAAAAGATAAGCAACAGATACGCTGAGAATATTGCGAAAGATATCAAGAATTACAAAAGCATTCACTAGTTGCATCATAAGCATAAAAGCTATGCTCTTTAATGGCATACCAAAGAAGAAAAAACTTATATTTAAGACAGAAACAATAAAATCAAACAAAAAATTTCCTAAATTAGGTCTTACTTTGAAACTAAAGCCCTTAAAAAAAAGGGAAACTAATATCAGTAAACATCTCCCTTAAAGTTAGCAACTTTGCAGAATTAAGATAAAAACCCAGAGTATGCCAGTACTTTTAGAAATGGGGAATTTACTTTGTAAAATAACGCAAAGTAATCTAGAAAGTCGCAATAAAAATAGCAAGATAAGCAAAAGCGGCAAAGCTCTTTGCATTATAGATATCGAAAGAGAAGACAAGAAGAAATTGATCACGAAAATAGCAAGCTTATGAAAGCCATTCAATCTCAAAGAAGTTCTTATTTACCTAAAATTTATAGGAATAAGCAAAAAAATACCTTAAATAGTAAAAGCTTGCCTAAATAGGACAATTAGATTCCTTTATAAGGTTGATTTTTATACTTTTTATTAAAAATTATCCATCAAAAGCAAAGAATATTAAAAATAATCCAAAGTATGACAAAAAAGTGAGTCATTTCGTTATGAAGTCTTGTAAATTAAGTTTTATGCAAGCTTTTTGATAAATTTTCTTTTAAAGATAAGTTAGATTACAGTTATTATTGCTATCAAATCCTACGCACAGGCTAAAGTATACTTTTTCTTAATTATTATACGTTAATCTATCTCTAATCTATTCTTCTTCTGAGTGCCTAGATTTACACAGCCATAATTATAGTTCTTACGTTGATAGCTTCTTCTTTTTTCTCTGCATTTATGCTGTCTGCATATTTGAGCCTCATTTTCTTTATGTCTTAATCCAATGCCTTGTTTTAAGATCTTAGTCTGTCAATTTCAGCTCCCAAAATGTGTATTCTTCTAGCATAATCTTGATATTCTTCGATCTGTCTTGTAAGATTTCGAGTCTCCTGCTCGCTTTTCTGAACTTCAGTCAAAATACGATTAAAGTCTACTGTTATTTGATTAATCCTTTATAACGAACGAGCTACTTATTTTCAAGGTTTGTTATTTTGTTGATAAGCAAATCTATTTAGTTGTTTTTGGATTGAACCTTGGATTGCAATTTTGAATGGCTCTCTTGCAGTTCCAAAAACTCTTTTGATTTATTCTTGCTCATAATAGCACCTTCTGAGTTAAGCCTTTAGATTTCACTGCTAAGTACAATGATTTTAAAGGCAAATTCATTAGTAAAAGCTTTTTCTTTTTAAAGCTCCTGCTAGCAAGATTTCAACTTTCTTTCATAGCCCTAAAGGTCAGACATGAGTCCAACGATGTGGTTCTAAATCTTTAGAAACATACTTGTTGCTATTGATAAGATATTTCGATTTAATTTTTCTTTCTGACCTCAGGCTATAACCTAGAATATTGAATTCTCAGCTCATCGTATTAAGCATTTTTGTTTTTGATCATACTGCTCAACTTTTCCTTTTCCTGATTGTTCTTGAATAAGTGATTTTCGAACTACCTAGCTTTGTTCTAAGCTTGGCGATACTTTTCCTGCCAGTTATCGATTTCTCTTTTAAGATTATTGTTGCTCTCTTGCATTTTCAAAACTACTTGCTAGTTTTCGTTGATTTTGATTTAGTAATTTTTGTAGTAATTTATTTTGCTGTAAAGTTCTAGTTTCTACTTTTCCAAAGCCGAAATCTCCTTATTTCTCTCCTTCAGCAAATCATTAAGTTTTTACAACTAAGTAGTCAACAACTTAATCTTATTTTCATAGTCTCTGACTTTTAGCTCAATGGTTTTGTACTAAGAAAGTGTGCCTTCAATCTTGTTGTACTTAATTCTGTAATCGTTCAGCTCACCAGATTGATTTTTTAGTGCGTTATTGAGTCTCTCAATTTATTTTGTAAGATTTATATTATTCCTTTATATGTCCTTTATTTGGTTATCAGTTCTTCGATATCCGTTAATATCATTTTATAGTTTTGATATTAGATTCTTTAATTCTTCATTTTGCCTGATTTGAGAGCCACATCTATCTTAAAGTGCTTTCTTTTACTTTTAGATGTTCTAAAAGTTATTAATAGCTTGCTGAAGATTGTTGTAACGTCCTTTCCAATCCTAAATTTCACCCAATCGAGATTTTAGAATTCCATTAATTCTGTCATTCTAGATTTTCAAGTTTCCAATCTTAGATTAATAGCTAAAAAGCTAGTTTTCTAAATTTTTGTATTTAGAAAGTTCGGCTTAGCGATCAGTGACTTTCTTTTTCCACTGCTATATCTATTCTAGCTTATTTCTTAGGATGCTGTTGAGCCTTTCTAACTATTTCGAGGCTAAATTAAGTTTATTAGCGAGCTATTAATTGTAATGTTCTAGTTACCTACCTCTCACAACTTCTTCTTCAAGCCTACTGGCTCTTGCTTTCCATTCTTAAGCCTACTTGATCTTGCCTTCAAGACTACTCCTAAGCTGCTTGCTCTAGAATTACCATTCCCTTTGCTCTTTGATTTGTTGATTCAGCTTTTGTTACCTTTGCCTATAGACAGCATTTTCTTCATTTTTATCTCTCAGGATTTCATTAAGCCTAATTAGTTATTGATTGAGCAAAGCTAGTTTATTCTAGTGGTCATTAATAATGTTTTCGTAGTTTCGGAGTTCCATTATAGTTATTTAATACTTTTGACATTTCTGCTTATAATCTTCGATCTACCTGTTTCGATTATCTAGGAGTTATCTGCATTTTCTGATTTAATTTTAAAGCCCTGACCTTTAATTCTGGAAACGAATGGTCATCTCTCTAATCTCTCTATCAATCATGGATTTTCTTTGGCTTTCCATCATATTTCTAAGGTCTTACAGCTCTTTGGCTTTACTTTTCTCGCTTGCTTGATACCGGGATTTCCATTTTTAAATTTATTGATTAAGATCCGCATTTTTGCTCTTTTCGGCCTCGTACTTCTGCTTTAAGGAGAAATCCATTTCACTGAGCTTGTTCTTATGCATTTCGTTTTCATGGTAAAGAGTTTAACAGATTTTGTTGAGTTTCTCATATTACTATCTATACTCGCAAATCTATTTTTATTGAGCAAAACACTTTTCAGTCAGCTCTCTTATCTGTACTTAATAATTTTGAGCATTAAATAGTTGTCTTTCGTACTCCTTTATTCTTACTCTTAAAACTTCGATCTATTGTGAAAGCCTTTAAATTTAGATAGTTTGGAAAACGACAATGAATTGTAAGTTTTCGCCTAGATTAGTCTTTTTATAGTTGGGCAAATTCTGTATTCGTGATCTTTATTGCTAAATTATTACTTGCGAAGATCATCTCCATAAGCTAATGAGTCATTAACAATGGCAGTGGAAATGAAGGAGCGATTTACATTACTGTTACTGCCTAGATATCGATTTCTTTACCTGTATTGAAGACATAAGACTGCCTTAGAACTGTATCCCTAAAGCCTGATTGGTTCATATTAACTTAAAAATCAAATCAAAATTGAAGATTATTAAATACCTTAGTTCCTAACAATCGTATCTTTTAGAAAAAAAGTTGGTTTAAGGTGCTTTCCAAATACGCATTTTGCAAGGCATTTGAGTGAGTTAGAAATAAATATCTATTCATCTTGGGTATGTACTATACAAAATAAAGTTATGGTGGAGAGAAAAGAGATCATTTCTTCAAAACTATTTTTATATTCTTTATCTTATTTTCATATTTTGAACGTTAGTAATAATTAAGAATGTTATTTTCCCTTTCTTTAGTCATTTTTTAATTCTTCAGTTTCCAAATCTTCAAAATCTAATTCTAAACAATCACCTTTATTTCTGGGTCAACTGGAAAGGCATTGTTTGGTAGCTATCTTTCACTAATGCGAATTTTACTTTTTTCCTTCTATTGTATTGAAAACTTTCTTTTATTAGACTTTGAGCTAGGTTTTGGCACATGAAACTCTGCAGGCTCAGTAGGAAAGGTAAAAGGTTATCTAAGATTTCCTTTCTATGTAGATTTGTTAAATTTATATTTTTTTACTAGTTATGCTAGTAGTTTTGCCTTTCTTTACGTTTGCTAAAATTTTTTCACAATTTACGGTTAATTTGCTTAAATATTTGATTATTTTGTAGTTTTAGTAGAGAAAAATGAAACTTTCTTCATATTTTTAGGGACAATCTAGCAAGGTATGATATTTGACCCAATGAAATCTAGAGTTGAGTTAATCTTCCAATGGAAAATTCTCTTTTCGCTTGTTTTTCTAAGTGGCTTCTTTCCTTGCTTTAAAGTTGATGCAGAAAACCTAGATTTAAGCAAAAAAAGACTCAAATGTTGTCGATTGTATCTCTAGCTTTATGCATTGGTTTAATTTTTGGACTTTCCGATTGAAGATATGTGGAGTGGAGGGATCGGAGGAGATTCATTGGCTTAAGAAGTTTACATATGCTTAAATTACTATTGAAGTTATTCCTTTTAAATAAATTATCTAATAAAATACAGCTGTTGATGGTTCATCTCATGATAAAAAGCCATATTAAAAATAATTTCTAACTATGTTATAATTAATAAAGTTTGTATAATTAAGCCAATTTTTTGGCAAAAAGTAGAGACAGATTTTATCACTAAACTCAATAGATTGTCAAAGAATCAGATCTTTATTAAAAAAGTATTTAAAGGGCACGAAAGATGCTGGTTCCCAAACAATCCTCCCAGCATGTAGAAGAATAAACGAAGATTCTATATGTTATGGTAATAGAACTGATACTTATTCTTATTCATAAAAACTATACAAAAAAGAACAAAGTATTCTTCAATCTATATTTTTCGGGTTATTCGCCCCAGATCGTCCTTTTATTAGCTTCTATAGGTCTGTACTTAGCTTTGATGGAGCAACCATCTAAAAAAGGCCAATAGACTCAGGAATTTACCCAAACCTTCTTAGTTTCTTATATTTCAAAACCCTAGCAATCGCAATTAAATCTTCTTCTGGGGTAATTTTCTTTTTTCCATTTAATCTCTCGCTCATTATATCCAAAAGCTGTTATTTATCGAATTCAGGAGGATCAACGATATCCAAAATGTCATCTATAAGTGATTGCTTGATGACTTCATCAATCATGTAAGATCTTTCAAGCGAGGGAGAGGCATTGATCTAGATCAAATGACAGTTGCTATCTGTATCGATCATTATATCATATCCAAAGAGTTAAAAGGCAGTAGGAAATGGAGGGACTGAAATCGAGCAGCCAAGCAAGGATTTGATTATTATTTCATGGACTTGAGCCCAGATGTTAGTAAACGAATAATTCATTTTGGAAAGTTTTTCCTTTAGAATTTTTAAGGAGATCTTGCTTCCACCACTAAAGTTAGAACTATGCTTGGCATCTTAGTTATTCTTGTTGATTGCGAAGTTGGTTAAGTGAACAAAGGCATTTTTCATGAACATTGGGTCAAGACTAAATTTCTAAGTGCTTAAACGAGCAAAGCCTTACTTATAGACGAATGCTTCCAATGGATGAAAATTAGTGACTAGTACATATATCCTCATATCGAACTTGTAACCATCCAAAAGCAGAGGATTGTTGATGTATTTTTGCACCACAATGTTATCTGTATAGTTTAGTTAAGCTAAGTTGCTTATCACTTTGATTCCTCGGCCTCTAGATTTTCCAATAGGCTTCATTATCCAGTAATTTCTGTCTTTGTTGACTATCTCTTATTCGTGGAATTTCATACTAAACTGTGTGTATTATTTTGGTAAGTTGAAGGTTAAAGGGAGAAAGTTAAATGGAATCTTGAGCATTTTTCTGAAAGAGTCTAAATTTTTATAAAGTAAGTCCTTTCTTGATAGATTCTTGTTAAATGGAAAGTGGTTGATTCTTTGCCAAACTAAAAGTTTACTAACATCAATATCAGGTTTGCTCCAAGACCAAAACAGATTCCAAGTTGAGCGTAATGAGCAGCCATGTGGGAGCTCTTTCCATCCTTTTCTTCTTAAAAAACCAGTCGAAATGATGTCGTAAACTTCCTATTTTGTTTTGACTACTCTATAGTACCTTTGATTAGCTTCATTGAATTGTCCGTGGAGATTGGCATTGAAAATTTAAAGCCTTTAAACCATCTTTTTAAGATTGACATATGTGTTCTATGCATGCAATATAAGTTGCCGAGGATCGAGCATTTGGGCATTATTAGAGCTATCAAAAGGGAGAAATATAGCTGGCTGGAAAAAGTTACTCTTGTCTTTGAAGTGATTAATATGAGTGCTGAACATCATACTAAGTTCTTTCATAATGGAAGGAACATCCATCAAAGCTTGGTGTTCAGCCTTGGTGTACATAACAGAGAATATGTGATTAAAGGTTGGGTAAATTTCGAGATAATTGAAAGCAGGTAAAGCAAAGAAAGGCTTAGCCGGAGCAATGATGTTAGCAGAAGCTCTTTTTGGTATTTTTCGTTTGTTATGTTCATTTACCATCTTTTTCAATTATTTTTTCCTCATTTAAATGAATTAGTCCTAAGCAGTAAGATCTTCCTTTGGGTTGGAAAATTGCTCTTAGTTTTATCTTTTTTCAGAGACCATATTCTCCTATTCGTCTTTATCTGGAATTTAATTATCAAATTTCTGAGTTTCATTTGATATGCTTTTGTGTATCTAACTCTTTATGTTCTTTTTGTGCATTTCTTCGATCTATTTTTCTTCTTTAAATCTCCTAATCTTAAATTATGCCTCTTCTCTTACGTGAATCCAGTACTCTTCATTATAACACTTTTTTGCAACAATTTAATCGTTTGCTTTCTATTCTTTTTGGTTTACTAGCTAATCGTTTTCTTTTTACTCTACTTATTTTGGCTAATCTTGAGGTTTTTCAACAATTGAATTCTATTGAGCCTTAATTTAATGATTTGCTTGATTAGTTTTTTTCAATTCTGTTTCAAATTATTCTCGCATTTTTTGTAATTAGTTTATTTGGGCTTTGTAAGAATTTTATTTTATTGCTTATTTATCCTACTTTTCTTTTGTTTCTCCTATTTTTTCTACTTTTTATTAAACCTTTGCATCACTTGATAATTTGGGCTCACTATTCTTCTAGTTTTATGTAAGCTTTTCTATATTTTTTTGCTTTATTTAACGATCTGCTGAGACGTTTTTTGTGATGTTTTGCTCTTTAGTAGAATTCGTTTATCCTTCTGTTGAAAATCTTTATTAACTTTGCTTATCTTTGGAGGTAGGCTCTTAAATAAGTATAATTTCATCTATTACTTACGAGCTTTTCTTGGAATTTTTTTCCTACTAATACCTCTGTATGTTAGTGCTTTCTTAAACCTAAATTTGCTCTCGGATTTCCTCATATTGAGTAACCTATTGTTATTTTTTCTATTAAACTTGCTATTCCTTCGCCAAGTTAACATTTTAGGTCTTTGTGCTAAGATAGGGTGTGGGTAGGTTAGATTTTTCTAGATGCTTTGCACTTTAATAATTAGTACTAATTTACAACTATTTTTTCTTTACCTTCTAGCTTTTCATTCTTTATTCCTCACGAATCAACTACACCAAATCTTTGTTGTTCAAGGGTTTTTCTCTCTTTTTTTCAGCTTTATTTCCTTTTACCTTTTATATAGCTTCTTGCCTTTTCTTTTCTAACTATTTTTCATTTCTTTCGTTGGTAACTTATATTGCCTGCTTTGTTGGGGCCTGTGGTAGTGGTGGCACCTTAGGCGTCGAATGCATTTTGATGTTTTTTGTACTTATTGGTTGCAATGTATTTGAGCTTACAAGGTGGCCTCTTTAATTAACAGTATAACTAGGTTGTGGCTTGGGAGGGCCTCCTCCTTTTTTGATAACATAGCAACCTTCCACCTTATTTTTTGTAAGAGTACTTACAATAAAATCTCTCATCGAATTTTTCATCTTGTTTTGATTACCCCCAATCCCCTTCTTCATTGATTCTTCTTTTCCCGACCTCTTCTAGTGAGTGGCTGTTGAAGTTTTCTCAAATTTATGAAATTTATCATCAGCAGCCATCTCCGAAAAGGCAGGCTGTTGAGAGGCAACAGATATGGAGTCATTATTATCCTAGTTACTTTTTATCTTTGTTTTGCTTTACTAGAATTCGGGTTTGGCGTTATTGACATTCTATTTGCCTTCTTGCTGTGCAATGGCTTGTTCTGCCAATTTCAAAAATTAGTTATTGAAATCGGTGACTTTTTTGAGGTAAGGATTGTCGATGGCACACAGCTACTGAAAAAACTACAAAGTTTTCCTCTACTAAAGTTCTATATTGATATTTTCGATATAAGACTACAGAGACTAACGCAGCTGTTGGTCGTTAGGGTTTTTGTTAATTTTGGAGTTGAGCTATTACACTATTTTTTTTAGATCTTGCGAAGAAAAGTCGTAGATTTACTAGAGTGAGGGCAGTTATCCGACTATCATTAGTATTTTATTTAAATGTATAATCAAATCACCAAACTTGAGTAGTTAATTAAAATGGTCCAAGGGTTTCCAAATTGCCCAACCCTAGGCCTTGAAAAATACAATTATAATCACAATTTAGTGAACCTTAATTTATGTATTCTCCAATCCATGAAAAGTCATTTCAAAGAGGGTTTGCTTTTGTATTCAAAAAAGGAAGACTGCTGATTACAAAACTAATTTAGTTATACTTCTCATCGATTGAGTATAAATATCGGATTTATTTCTCCAATTATATTTTATTGATGTCGTTTAGAACACAGGAGCAGCCAAACAAAAACGAAGTGTTGAGAAGCTACAATCTTAGGAAAAGCTCCTTCATACAGCAAATTGAGACCTTACCGGACATCGCTTAAATTAATTATCCTGACGGAGGAAGGTACTTCGGACAAATAACCTCTGAGAAGCTGCGTAACGGCAAGGGCATATATACATACCCTGAAGGTGACATCTATTTCGGTAACTGGAGAAGCGACGATTTCGATGGTCAGGGGGTGTATATGCATGCGAACGGCTAAATCTTTGATGGGTACATACAGATGGGGGCAATGGAAGGCAAAGGGATTTATTATTACAATAATGGCAGCGCATATTATGATGGGAACTGGCACCAGGGCAAAAAGCATGGGTAGGGGCTTTACTACAGTGTCGAGGAGATCTATGAAGGCGAGTGGAAAAGTGGAGAGCGCACGGGCAATGCTTATCACGATAACAAGATTCAGAAAGAGATCTACATTGGTGACTTCTTTCGTGGGCACAGGCATGGGAGAGGGAAGGTTGTTTATGCTGATGGCAGTGAGTACTCAGGCCAGTTCATGGAAGACTTACCTCATGGAGAAGGGAGCTTTTAATATGCGAACAAAGACAAGTATGTAGGCAACTTTAAAGAGGGTAAGAAAGAGGGCAAAGGTATCTACTACTTCAGCTAGGGGACAGTGTTCGAGGGTAGCTGGTAAGCTGACTAAAAGCTTCAGGGACACTCAGTATTTTACAACGGAGACGAATTTAGGGGAACCTATCAAGATAATCTTCGTTATGAAGGACTGTACCAATACAAGAATGGAGACCTTTACTAGGGATTCTGGAAAAACGATCTAAAACATGGCAATGGTAAGCTGACTCTTCAGATAGGAGAACAGTATGAAGGTCAGTTCGAGGAAGGCATGAAGCATGGTCATGGGATTTACAAATGGTCAACAGGAGATGTGTATGTTGGCAACTTCATCAAGGATAAAAGATAAGGCTTAGGGCACTACGTTTGGGCTGAAGGGGGGTAGTATAGAGGCGAATGGAGAGCGGAGCGCATGCATGGCTTCGGGAGATTGATAAAAGACGGGATAGACATAATAGGTGAATTCCAAGCAGACCATTTCATCCGCCCTGTTGAGAACAATGAACTAACAGATCCTCGGCTGCAGAACTTTTTGCGCCGAGAATGATGTCACTCTTATGATGTTGATTCTGTTATTATTAGTATTATTTCTGATGAAAAGATTATCTTTTGCAGTGATAGGTGCTGGTCCTGCTGGCTTCTACGTTGGCAAGTGCCTATCTAAGCTTGAGCAGCAGCCGATTATCCACATCTACGAAAAAGAGTACTGTCCTTTTGGACTATTGAGGTACGGGGTCGCTCCTGATCATGTCACCATCAAAAAATCGGAAAACACCCTTTCTACCATCTCTTAGTACCCACATTTCAAATACTTCGGCAACATGAACATTGATCAAAAGTTAGTAGCCTCTTTGAAACAGTCTTACTCGGGATTGATTTATGCGATTGGTGCCCAAAAAGATCATATCCCAAGTTGGATGCCAAAACGTGATGCTTCCTTCTAATTCACCTCAGCAACTGCTCTAAACGCTAGAGATTTAGTGTATTGGTATAATAACCACCCTCAGTATTAGGAGGTGAAACTTGACTTTAGTAATAAAAGAGATGTTCTGGTTATTGGAAATGGCAATGTTGCCATCGATATATCGAGGATCTTACTTAAGGCAATACCATTACTAAAGGATACCTAAATTAGTCTAAATGCTCTAGATTCTCTCAAAAAGAGTAAAGTCACCAATGTTATTCTTGCAGCTAGAAGAGGCTTTACTCATTCTGCATTTGCTTTGAAATAGATTAGAGAACTAACAGCTGCTAATATCAAGATTTACTGTATTTAGGAAGAACTGTAAGCGAGTTTTACTGAAGCTAGCCATAAGTAGTCCACTGACATTGGGGTATGTTGGTTACTAGTTAGAATCATCTGAATGCAATAGTTCGCATGAACATGAGAAAGATAGAATTCGTCCGAAACAAATGCAGCATAATTAAAAAGAGTGATTTAAATTCTGTGCTTTAAAACAACGAAAAAAAGGTGATCCTTAGGTTTCTCCTTGATCCAATTTAGATCAATCAAAACCAATTCATATTTGCAGTGAACAAACTCAAGGGTGAAGCCTTTGTTCAAACAACTTAAAGGACGAATGTTAACGAAGCAATTAAGTTCGACCTTTTGGTGAATAGTACAGGATTCAAAGTAGAATCAATCAGGTAGTAAAGCGCCAGGAAAGGAACAAATTTCATTGATAATTCTCATGGATGTGTAATAGCTAGGCAAAATGACAAAATAGAGAGAGGAGAGTACGCAGTTGGTTGGTGCAAAAGTGGACCAAAAGGAGTAATAGACGAGACTTTGTTAGGATGCGAATAAACTTACAATAACATAAGAATACACATAAAAAACAAGGTACTTTAGGAAAAGAGCATTCCAACAGCTGACTTTGCGAACCATCAGTATTCGTTTGAAAAGTACCTACAATTGAAAGAACTGGAACTTAACGCAGGCAATAAGTAAAAATTCATAAAAAAGAAGCTGAACTCTAGCCAAATTGAATAATTTTTCAACAAGTGATCATCTCATTATAAACACATCTGATGAACTAGATTGCACATTCAGCAAATAGATATTCATTATGGATTAATGTCACTAGTGTGGGG